>Ga0265327_10005467_pt1 | contig 10599 bp, 9 predicted proteins | sample 41621metaG_FD_202089 | JGI IMG/M metagenome (GOLD analysis project Ga0265327, IMG submission 202089) | Rhizosphere microbial communities from Carex aquatilis grown in University of Washington, Seatle, WA, United States - 4-16-21 metaG | ecosystem: Host-associated > Plants > Roots > Rhizosphere >... | reverse complement strand
GACGCCTGCGCAAGGCCCGGCTCGCCGTCAACCCGCTGGGCAATGCCGACCGCGGCTACGACGCCGTTCTGCGCGGTGCCGATGTGCTGTCCCAGCGGCTGACCGCACTGACGCAACGAGGCTCGATCCCGTTCACCCAGGCCACCATTCTGGTGACCCTGGTGACACTGCCGACCATTGTGCTGGCACTCGGCGCCCGCGACGAGCCGCACCTCAAACTGTGGGATTCGCCGCTGCAGGGGGTGGTCGGGTTACTGATGCTTGCCGCCGCCATCGGCGCCACCGTCATGCGCAACCGTCTGGCGGCGGTGCTGCTCGTCGGCATCACTGGCTACGGAACAGGCGTTATCTTCGCACTCCACGGGGCGCCAGATCTGGCGCTGACGCAGTTCCTCGTCGAGACCCTGACCCTCGTCATTTTCGTTTTGGTGTTGCGCGCCCTACCCGCCGAGTCGGATGCGGAGCAGGCCAACAGATTCCGGCTACCCCGTGCCGTGCTCGCGATTGCGGTCGGATGCACCGTGACGGCGCTAGGGGTGTACGCGATGGCGGCACGACGTGATCGCCCGATCGCCGACCTGCTCCCCGAGGCGGCATATCAGCGCGGGCACGGCGCCAACACGGTGAACGTGCTGCTGGTGGATATCCGTGCCTGGGACACCCTCGGCGAGATCTCGGTACTGCTGGTTGCCGCGACGGGCGTGGCTTCGTTGATGTTCCGGCACCGGCGTTTCGGGAGAGCTCCCCGGGTCGGGGACGCGGCGGGTCAACCGGATGTGGTGGTGGCCTCCAGCGTCTGGTTACGCGGGAGCGAACTGCGCGACCCCAAGCACCGGTCGTTGGTTCTGGAAGTCGCGACACGGCTCATCTTCCCGCTGGTCATGGTGTTGTCGTTCTACTTCTTCTTCGCCGGACACAACGTTCCGGGCGGTGGATTCGCCGGTGGCCTCACGGCCGGTCTGGCTCTCGTACTGCGCTACCTCGCCGGCGGGCGGTATGAGCTGGGCGAGACACTGCCATTCGACGCAGGCAAGATCCTCGGGCTCGGGCTGGCATTTTCAGGCGGGACGGCATTCGCTTCGATCTTGCTGGGTGCCCCGGTGTTGTCTTCGGCCACAATCCAATTCGATGTGCTTGGATTTGGGCACGTCAAGATCGTGACGGCGCTGTTCTTCGATCTGGGCGTGTACCTAGTGGTCGTCGGTCTGGTACTCGATGTGCTGCGCAGCCTGGGCGCACGCTTGGATGTGGAGCTCGAAGAGTCTCCACGGGCCCGGGCGGGGGTGCGCGCGTCATGACCAATCTCGGACTACTCATCATCATCGGCGCCCTCACCGCATGCGGCGTGTACCTGATGCTCGAACGCAACCTGACGCGCATGGTGTTGGGTCTGCTTCTCGTCGGCAACGCGGTGAACCTGCTGATCCTCACCGTGGGTGGCCCGTCCGGTAATCCACCGATCATCGGACGCGAGTCCGCGGGCCGGACCTCTATGGCAGATCCGTTGGCCCAGGGCATGATCCTCACCGCGATCGTCATCACCATGGGTGTTGCCGCATTCACTCTCGCCCTGATCTACCGCATGTTCACGTTGGAAGCCGATGACATCGTCGACGACGACGCCGAGGACGCGCGCGTCGCCCAGGAACCACTTGAACCCGTCACCGACGGCAGGGAAGAACACCACGAGGCGCCCGAATCCGGCGACGAGGACTCGCCTTCCGAACTCGACGCACTTCCGGCGGGTGAGAAGTCATGAACGCCATGGCTGTTCTGACCCCGCTCCCGGTCCTCGTGCCGACCGCCGCGGCAGCGTTGACGCTGATCGCGGGCCGTCGCCCACGACTGCAACTACTGATCACCGTCACGGCATTGACCACGGTGCTCGGTGTCTGCGCGGTACTGCTCTACCTGGCAGATCGCAACGGCACCTTCGCACTGGCGGTCGGGGGCTGGGGGCCTACCGAGGAGAAACTGGGGCCGCTCGGAATAACCCTTGTGGTGGACCGGCTTTCGGCATTGATGCTGGTGGTCTCGGCCATCGTGTTGCTCGCGGTGGTGCTGTACGCGGCGGCGCAGGGTATTCGGGACGGTGACGAGCGCCAGCCGGTGTCGATCTTCATGCCCACATACCTGGCGCTGTCCGCAGGTGTCTGCAATGCCTTCCTGGCCGGCGACCTGTTCAACCTGTACGTCGGCTTCGAGGTACTGCTGGCCGCCAGCTTCGTGCTCCTGACCATCGGCGCCAGCGGTGACCGGGTGCGGGCGGGCATCTCGTACGTGATGGTCTCGATGATGTCCTCGGTGGTCTTCCTGCTGGGCATCGCGTTCGTCTACGCGGCAACCGGTACACTGAATATGGCCGAAATCGCAGTCCGCGCAGACGGTATACCGTCGGGTACCCGGATGGCGATCTTCGCGGTGTTGTTGGTGGCCTTCGCCATCAAGGCGGCGGTCTTCCCGCTGTCGACGTGGCTACCCGACTCCTACCCCACCGCGCCCGCACCCGTGACCGCGGTCTTCGCGGGCTTGCTCACCAAAGTGGGTGTGTACGCCATCATTCGCGCACATTCGCTGCTCTTCCCGGGTGGAGTTCTGAACACGGTGCTGCTGGTGGCCGCGCTGCTGACCATGATCGTCGGCATCCTGGGCGCCATCGCGCAGAGTGACATCAAACGACTGCTGTCCTTTACCCTGGTCAGCCATATCGGGTACATGATCTTCGGCATCGCGCTGTCCAACGAGCTCGGCATGTCCGGCGCTATTTACTATGTGGCACACCACATCATCGTGCAGACAACGTTGTTCCTCGTGGTGGGACTCATTGAGCGCCAGGCAGGGGCGTCCTCGCTGAATCGCCTGGGTGGTCTAGCGGCCGCCAGTCCGCTACTGGCCTTCGCGTTCGTGGTGCCGGCCTTGAACCTCGGTGGCATACCGCCGTTCTCGGGGTTCATCGGCAAGGTTGCATTACTGGAGGCAGGGTCGCTGCAGGGCTCGGTGCTGGCCTGGACCTTGGTGGCCGGGGGCACCATCACGAGCCTGCTGACCCTGTATGCGGTGGCACGGGTGTGGACCAAGGCGTTCTGGCGGCCACGCGCCGACGCGCCCGAGGGTGATCTCGCTGCGGCGACACCGTCCGCGCTTCTCGATGACGGAGAAGAAGTCGCGTTTGTGGACCGCGCCGACGTGGGCCGGATGCCGGCCGGCATGTTGGCGCCCACATTGGGTTTGATCGCGGTCGGGGTGGCGCTGACCCTATTCGCCGGTCCGATCATCGGCATGAGTGATCGTGCCGCCGCCGAGGTCCGTGACCGTGCGGTATACATCAGCGCGGTCCTCGGGGGTGGCCCTCGATGAAAAGCCTCACGATGTACGGCCCTCGCGAAATTGTCTTGCGCATCTGGATTTTGGTGTGGCTCATGCTGGTATGGACGATGCTGTGGGGAAACTTCTCCGTCGCCAACACCGTTACCGGGCTGCTGGTGGCACTGGTCATCACGGTGCTGCTACCGATGCCCCGGCTGCCGGTGGAGGGCCGCCTGCATGTCGGTTCGATGATCCGGCTCGCCTTCACGGTCGCGTACTACATGGTGCTGTCCAGTCTGCAGGTGGCGTGGTTGGCGATCAGGCCGGGCGCGCCACCGTTGAGTGCCGTACTGCGCGCCCAGCTTTCGGTGAAGTCCGACTTGGTGATGGCGCTTCTGCTCAACACCCTGACCATCATCCCGGGATCGGTGGTCCTGGAAATAGACCAGGAACGCCGGCTGGCGTACGTGCACGTGCTGGATGTGGGCTCGCCCAAGGCTGTGGCGACTTTCTACGCCCAACTGCGGCAACTGGAAAGACTTTTCATCGCAGCCTTCGAACGGGACGCCGATTGGCATCCCGACGATGACACCACCGAGTCCGAGATGAGGGAGGGACTGTGAACGTCGTATGGCACATCGCGGCCGTGCTGCTCATCGCCGCGGCGACCATCACCACATACCGGCTGCTCGCCGGCCCCAACACACTCGACAGGCTTGTCGCCGTGGACACCCTGGTGGCCGTCACCATGTGCACGCTTGCCGCATGGGCGGCCTACAGCCTGGATTCCACTGTGCTGTACGGGATGGTCGCGCTGTCTCTCATCAGTTTCCTCGGCTCGGTGAGCGTGACACGATTCCGCGTACCCGACACCGCGATCGACCCACGCGACGAGAGGAGGCAACCGCGATGAACACTCTTCTCGACGGCATCTCGGGTGCGCTGGTGTTACTCGGTTCCGCGCTGGCCCTGACTGCCGCGATCGGCGTGGTGCGATTTCCTGACACGTTGGCCCGCATGCACGCCGCCTCCAAGCCTCAGGTGTTGGGACTGCTGCTGGTTCTGGCGGGTGCCGCGCTGCGGCTGCGCGGTCACGCCGACGTCAGCATGATCGTGCTCACCGGGCTGTTCACCATCATCACCGCCCCCGTCGTCGCGCATCGGGTTGCACGGCTGGCCTATCACGAACGCAGCGTTCGCGACGACCTGATGACGACCGACGAACTGGAGCGCTAGCCCCAGCTGGTCTGCCGGGTGTTTCCGCCCTCGTAGAAGCCATCGGCCACCGAGGCCGCCAGTTCCATGAACGCCAGCCGGGTCTTCTTACCCATCAGATCCAGCGAGATCTCCGACCCCTCCGACAGATGGTTGTCGAACGGGACGATGTGCACCGCCCTGGCCCGCGTGAGGAAATGCCGGCTCAGCTGTTCGAGGTCGATCGAGGAAGCACCCGGCCGCGACGAGCTGATGGCCACCACAGATTGCCGCACCAGGTGCGAATATCCGTGGTGATCAAGCCAATCCAGGGTCGCAAGGGCGCTGCGCGCACCGTCGATGGCAGGCGAGGTCACCAACACAATGGCATTGGCCTCACCGAGCACACCGGCCATCGCCGAGTGCATGAGTCCGGTACCGCAGTCGGTCAGGATGATGTTGTAGAACCGCTGCAGGATCCGCATCACCGCCAGATAGTCGGCTTCGGAGAACAGCTCGGAGGCCGCCGGATCGCGTTCGGAGGCCAGCACCTCCAGGCGGCTCGCGCTCTGCGACGTGTGCCTGCGCACATCGGAGTATCGGTGAATATCAGGATCGCGCAACAGGTCTCGTGCGGTGGAACGTGTCTCATCCGGGCCACGTTGAGCAAGCGTCCCGAAGTCCGGGTTCGCGTCGACGGCGATCACACGGTCACCACGCAGCGAGGCGAAGGTGGCACCCAACGAGAACGTCGTGGTGGTCTTGCCCACACCGCCCTTCAAGGACAACACCGCGATTCGGTAGTCACCGCGGACGGGCAGGTTGATTCGGTCGATCAACTCGCTGCGATGCGACTCGTCCGACGACTCGCCGGGGTTGATCGCGCCACCCGAGAGTCGGTGAACGGCCTTGCGCCACCCGCTTCTCGGCAGCGGCTTGACCGACCTGATGAGACCAAGCTGGTCGTGGCTGGGCCCCTGTGGTCGTGATGGTTGCGGGGGCTGCGGCGCCGGCCGGTACACAGGCGCTTCGGGGCGGGCAGCCGTGAACGGCGTCTGACCGGGAACAAAGGGGGCCCGCTGTGGCGCGGCCGGCACGTTCCAGTCCGCTCGAGGATATGCCGCCGGAGGGGCCACCGGGACTGGAGGCAGAGGTGGGGCCGGTGCCCACGACGGCGCGGGTGGCGTTGGTGCGGGCGGTGTTTGGGGCACTTGTCCACCCCACGGTGTCTTGCCCTCCGGAATCATCGAGGACGCATCATCGGGCCTGATCTGTGGCGCGGGTGCCGGCGCAACGGGCGAGGGCGGGGGCGCCTCGGCGGGCACCTCGACATCAGGTGCTTCGTCCCTGGGCGCCTCTTCCTCACTGCGGACCTGAGACTGTTCGGCAGGAGGCGCTCCGGCCGAAGACTCCGGCACCACCGCAGAGGTGGGCCAAGCCGGCAGCTGACTTGCCCACTCCGGGTTAGGAGGGGGCGCAGTGGGCGTGGCGGGTTCCGCCGGAGCCGGCGGCCCCGGCGGTGGGGCGGAGGGCGCCGGGGGTGCGTAATAGTTCTGTGGCGGCGGCCCGTAGTAGTTCTGCGGGGGCTGCTGGGCCGGCGCACCGTATCCCTGTGGCGGAGGCTGCGGCGCCCCCTGTTGAGGCGGAGCTTGAGGCGCCGGGTTCTGGTACTGCGGCATGCCGTACGCGCTCAGCGGATCCGGTTCCCATATCGGATTCATCGGACGCTGATGGTTCCGTTGGCGCCGTGAGAGTTTGGGAGTCTTCGGCAGCGGAGGCGGCGGCTTGAGCGTCGGTTGCGGAAAGTAATCGGCGCTGGGCGGCACGAATTCCTGGTTGTTCGGGTTCTTGGACCGGCGGAACGGATTGCCCTTGGTGTCCCCGCCGCCCAGCCCGTCAGCGATGGGCTCGCGCCACGGGCCGCTCGGCGGCGGCGAATCAGGTGTGTTGTCTTGGGAATCAGCCATATCAGATCACTTCGCCATCATTGCCAAGCACGACATCGTGGTCCGTTACCAGACGGTCGATTGGGATACCAATCGAGAGCACACCGGCGACAAAAGCCCGCCGGGCGTCTCTAGCGTCAACCATCTTGCTGTCCTGCCTCTTTCGTCTTATCGCTGCTCGTCGCCGCGCATACGAAGCCGCGGAAAACTCTCGGAGATCGCGCCTGCCAGCTTCAGGTATGCGGCATTGGTATCCGCATTGAGCAGATTGAAGTCGACGTCGGCGCCTTCGGCGAGGTGGGGATCGAACGGGATCATGTGAATGGAACGGCAACGCGCCTGAAAATGCTCATAGACCTTGTCCAGCTTGATCCCGGCAGATCCAGGACGTGAGGCACTCAAGACGACATGCGCTTCACGCACCAGCGCCGAATGTCCGTGCTGCATAAGCCAATCGAGGGTGGCCGAGGCGCTACGCGCGGAATCCATGGCCGGCGAGCTCACCAACACAATGGTGTGAGCAAGGTCGAGCACGCCCGCCATTGCCGAATGCATGATTCCCGTACCGCAGTCGGTCAGAATGATGTTGTAGTACCGCTGCAGGATGTCGATCGTATTGCGGTAGTCAACCTCGCCGAAAGCCTCCGATACGGCCGGATCCTGCTCACTGGCAAGTACTTCGAGACGACTTGTCGCCATCCGCGTGTGGTTGCGCACATCAGCGTAACTTCTGATGTTCCGGTCGTTGAGAAGGTCGCGGACGGTGGACTGCGTCGAATTGTCGCGCACTCGCTCAGCCAGGGTGCCACGGTCGGGGTTGGCGTCGACAGCGATGATCCGATCGGTACGGATTGTCGCGAACGCCGAACCCAATCCCAGTGTGGTGGTTGTCTTTCCGACACCGCCCTTAATGGAGAGCACCGCGATGCGGTAATCGCCGAGGATCGGCTGCCGAATGCTGGCGAGCAGCTGGTCCTGTTCACGATCCTTGCGTGAATCGCCCGGATTGACCCGGCCTCCGGTGGACCTGTGCACCGCCTTGCGCCAGCCGGACCGGGGCGCGTAACGACCGCGGTTGATGACCTCAGCTTCGTCGAGCGAGGGCGGCATCCGGTACGCCTGCGGCCCACGGTAGTTGGGGGGAGGTGCCGCTCCCTGCGGCGGTGGCACGTAACCCGGAGGCAGCTGCTCTTGTGACACCGGGGGCTGAGGCGCCTGCGGCTGCTGCGGCACCCATTGCCATTGACCCTCAACACTGGTGGGCTGCGGAGGTGGCTGCTGCGAAAACTGCTGTCCACCAAATGATTCCGGATCCTGTGGAGCGCCCTGCGGCCACTGCCCCGGGTACGGCTGACGCGGGTTCCATCCGGGGGGTGCCTGAGCCGCAGGCTGATACTCGGGTCCAGGCTGCGGCGGAACGGCGTGTTGCGGCGCAGGCGGCGGAACGGCGTGTTGCGGCGCAGGCGGCGGCACGTTGTAGGCGGGTTGCGCTGGCGGTTCCGCCACCGGGAACTCCGGGGCAGCCGACGGGGCCTCCCACGGCGAATGCGCATCGCCTTGGTTCGCCTGAATATGCGAATCACCTTCTACCGCAGCATCTTCAGAAGAATTCCCGGGCGTCACCGGCGCGTCATCCGTCGATTCAACGGCGGTGTGAGCGATTTCGTCGCCAGGCAGTGGGTCCGGCGCCTGCTCGACGGAAGCGTTCGACTCATCCGAGAGTTCGGGCTCTGGACCTACCACGTCTTCAATAGCGGGGTCAGCGGACGTCTCCTCGAACACCGCTGCCGGCAGGTCGATGACGATGTCCTCGTCGACCAGAGGCGCAAATCCCTCGAGTTCGGACGCCGCCGCTTCCGCTGTTTCCGTTTCCGCGGCTTCTTCGGCACCGGTGCTGAGCTCGGTGCTCTCGGTCCCGGCGACTTCGGGCACCGAGGCCCACGGCGCAATCATCGGTACAAATGGCGCGGGTTCGGGCTCGGGCACCGATACGTCCGCGTCGGCCGCGTCGTGCGCGGCCAATTCCTCATTGAGCTCGGCACGTCTAGCTTCGATGCGCTGCAGCAGTGCAGCCGCTCTCGCATCGACGTCATCGATTTCGGGCGCATCTGCAGGCTCCGGTGCTTCCGGCGCCGCCTCTACCGGTTCCGCGGGGTATTCGGATACCGGGGTGGGCTCCTCCTCCGCCGGCGGCTCTGGGGCCAGGTCCTCGACTGCGGGAGCATCGGGCTCGGGCGTTTCTGGCAGCGAGTCGGCGGTAAGCGCTGTGGACGGTTCCGGTTCGGACTCGACGTCCGGGACGGCGGCCGTAGGCTCCGGCTCCTCCGTCTCGGAAAACGACTGGTTGATCGCCTCGGGGCGCGTGAACCCGAGCGCAGGAGCGGGCGACGGCCCCGCGGATTGCGTGTCTGAAGCCACCTGCGCGGGCTCCGTTAGGTCCCCGACGACCTCGTCCTCAACGCCCTCGTCCTCATCGACCGCCTCTGGCGGCGTGAAACTGAGTGCACCACGGGCCTCCGGAGCGCGTGTGGCCTCCGATTCGGGCATCGCGTGGCGCCGATGACGCTCGAGTTCAGCGTCGGTGATGCTTTCGTCGAGGCTCATCTGGCGCAGTTGCGCTTCGAGCAAGCTGAAACGCGAGAACGGGTCCGCGCCGGCGGACTCCTCGCGGCGCTGATCAGCGGTGGGTACGGGGGAGCTCGACTCCGCCGGCAGTTCGGCCACCGGCACGGGTTCCGGTGAATCTGCGACGTCTCCGGGCGCTTCGATCGCGGCCGGGGCAACCGCCTCCACATCCGGGGTGGCTCCGGGTGCGGCAGGCTCGGGTGCCGGGATTGCCGGGGACTCATCAGACGCAGGCACCTGCGGTTGCTCCACCTGCGATATTGGCCGCGGTTCCGGCTGCATGTCCGGAATAGGACTCGTAATGATCCGAGGCTCAGCCGATACGGGCTTCGGGACGTTTTCGTTCGACTCGGTGGCCGGCGGCTCCTGCGGGGCCGTCAGCGGGCGCTGCTCGGTCGGTTCGGGCGCACGGGGCGGCGTGTAGTACTTCGACACGTTGGGCACCGGCGTCGTCCCGTTGGCCGTTTCTTCCCGAGGCGCGACTGCAGCGTGCTTCTCAACTGGCGGCAGGACGGAATCGGTGATCGGTTTCTGCGCCGGAGTCTGGGGAGCGGAGGAGTGCCCGGTCTCGTGGGTTAACGAGTCCTCGTTCGACTCGGGATCGTCCGCGTTGCGCTTCTTGCGCCTCAACGAACGGAGAAACCCACGTTGTTCGTCTTCTTCGGGCAGCCACGGAGGACGGGCCGGTGCACCACGATCCTGCTTGGGCAACGTCCCCCTCCCCTTCCTCAATCGCCAAATACTCGTAGAGTTCGATCGTACTCAGTTGCTAGCGCACGGGTACCAAGACTGGTTACCCAACCAAATAAACCCCCGCACTCAACCAGCAGCTTAAGCGAGATGGCGATGTCCTCGCAGCGTTCGGTGCGATCCTGCATCGGCTCCGTCCCGGCGGTAACCACTGAGCAGGGCCTGCGGGTGAGCCTCACGAGCAACCAGGCCGTACTGGCTAAGCCACCGCGAGTGCCCGCGGGCGCCGTATGACGCTGAGCTCCCGCTCCCGAGCGGGCGCATCTGGTCTTCGACCAGAACCCAGGCAACCGTCCCTGCCCGGGTAGGCGAGCACCTGATCGACACCCCCGTGCCTCCGCGCGCACGACGGCGCGATCACGACCGCAGCAGGGTGACGATAGCGAGCCGCGACTACGACTTCTTTTCGGCGTTCTCGCGCTGAATCTCCAATGCGATATCGATGAGCTGGTCCTCCTGCCCACCAATGAGCTTTCGCTCACCGGCCCGGTGCAGCAGCTGGTGTGCCGGCACCCCGTAACGCTCACCCTGCCGGATGGCGTGCTTGAGGAAGCTGGAGTACACACCGCTGTAGCCCATGATCAGCGCATTGCGATCCAGCAGGCACTCGGCCGGCATCGCAGGTGCGACCACCTCTTCGGCAGCGTCCGCGATATCGAAGAAGTCGATGCCCGTCTTCACGCCGATCTTGTCGAAGACACCGATCAGCGCCTCCACCGGAGCATTACCGGCACCAGCACCGAATCGCCTTGTGCTGCCGTCGATCTGCTTGGCACCG
>Ga0265327_10005466_pt1 | contig 10599 bp, 11 predicted proteins | sample 41621metaG_FD_202089 | JGI IMG/M metagenome (GOLD analysis project Ga0265327, IMG submission 202089) | Rhizosphere microbial communities from Carex aquatilis grown in University of Washington, Seatle, WA, United States - 4-16-21 metaG | ecosystem: Host-associated > Plants > Roots > Rhizosphere... | reverse complement strand
CGGCGTCACCGTGAGCCACGCAAACGTCGCGCCTGCGCCGCGCGGCCGCGTGATGCAGCCGGGATTCAGCCACCGCACGCCCTTGATCTCCTCGTCGCGGGGCACGTGGGTGTGGCCATGCAGCACCGCGGCGAAGCCCGGCGGCACGCGACTGGGCGGGACGTGGGTCAGCAGGAAATTCAGGCCCTCGCGCTCCAGCGCCCGCGACTCCGGCCAGCCGGCGTGGATGTCGCAGTTGCCGCGCACGACGAACAGCGGTGGCCCGAGGTGCGCGAAGGCCTCCAGCGTCATCGGATCGCAGACGTCGCCCAGGTGCCAGATCTCGTCGGCCCCCTTCAGCCGGTCGGGCAGCGACGGGGGGAACCGGTCGTGCGTGTCCGAGATCACCGCAATGCGCATGGCGGGAACCCAGCACAGCGAAATTCGCAATGCGACGCAAAATCCGGGGCCGCCCGGCGGACCTTGACCTGCGCGGCGGTTCGCGCCTTGTGAAATCCCTCGCATGCCGCCGTCACCCTTCCACCCGCCGCCCGGGTACGCCCGTGTCCGGGTCGTGGGCAGCTTTGACGAGCTCGTGACGACTCCCCTCGCCGACGGCGTCAACGCGCTCTGCTGGCCGCGGACGCTCGCCGGCGACTTCAGCGAGATCGTGGCGCAGCTGGGCGACGGCGAGGACATCACCACCTTGGAGGATGCGACGCTCCGCTCCCTCTCGCTCGGCCCCGCCGGCCGAACCGCCGTGGCCACGCTCCTCGCGGACCAGCAACTGCTCCGCGCGCGGGGGCTTTCCCCCTCGCTCGACTGCATCCGGCGCTATCCCCGCGACGAACCGGGCGCCGCCGTGTCCACCGACGTCTATTCCTTCCATGCCGACAGCGCCACGGTGCCGACCGACACCTACCTGTGCACCTACACGGGGGCGGCCTCCGAGGGCCTGCGCAATGAGGAGGCGCAGCGTTGCGTGGACGTGCCCGAGCTGCGCGCGACGCTGCTCGCACGCTTCGGCGGTCCGGACAACGGCGAGTTCCGCGACTACCTGAGGGAGCACTGCTACGACCTCCATTATGTGCCCATCGCCTCCGCCCAGCCGTTTTCCTTCGGGCTCGGCCACCTCTGGCGCATCGCCGTGGAGTATCCCGACAGCCCCGTGCCGCCCTGCGTGCATCGCGCGCCCGAGACCCGGCCCGGCCAGCCGCCCCGGCTGCTGCTGATCAGCTGAGCCTGCTCACCACTTGATCCGCAGGAAATCGAACCGCGAGTTCATCAAGGGTTCGGTGAACGCGAGGTCGTCCGCCATGATCTCCACGTGGGTCCAAAGCCCGACCTCGACCCGGAACGGCCCGGCATCCGTGCCCAGGAAACGTCCGCCCTCCTTCAGCGTAAATTTTCCCTGCGGATCCGTGGGCGTCCTCGGCCGTCTCATCAGGTACAGGAGGCCCGGTTCCGTCACGACGAACTTGTCCAGCACCGTCACCCCGCCGGCATCCGCCACGGCCGAGGGCGCCGGCAGCACCACCGCGGTGCTCCTCGCCGGATCCAGCCGGGGCCGCGCCTGCGGCACCACCGTCGCGGAGCCCCGATCCTCCGCCGCAACATGGCCGAGTCCCAACACCAGCAGCAGGCTGAACAGGACGCGTTTCATTTGGTTTCGATCAGCGGGGGCTCCTTGCTTTGACGGTAACGCAAAGGACGCGGGGCGCAAGCGGTCTCGCCGGCGCGCAGAACCCGGGTGACAAAGCCCGCGGCCCGCTCTACCCTGCGGCGCATGATCGGCAGCGTGAATTCCAGATCACTCCTGGCCGCGGCCGGCCTGATGGGCCTGGTCGCCATGCCCGCCTTGCGGTCGGCCGCGGAGGAGGAGGCGACCGAGCCACCCAGAAAAGTGGTGAAGTCGCCCCAGCAGGAGGCCCGGGATCGGGCAGAGGCGTTCATGGCGGCCGCGGCGGCGAAGCCCGGGGTGATCCGCACGCCGAGCGGTTTGTGCTATGAGATCATCGCCCCCGGCAGCGGCGACCGGCCGACGCCGACCGACATCGTGACGGCGCACTACCAGGGCACGCTCAGCAACGGGACCGTCTTCGACAGCTCCCGGGCGCGCGGGACCCCGGCGGAGTTCCCGCTCAACCGCGTGATCCGCGGCTGGACGGAGGGCCTGCAGAAAATCGCCAAGGGCGGAAAAATCCGCCTCTACGTTCCGCCCGGCCTGGCGTACGGGGAGCAGCGCATGCGCGGCATCCCCGCCGGCTCGGCCCTGCAGTTCGAGATCGAGATCCTGGACATCCGGCCGGCGCCGTAGCGCGGGGCTGCGCGGTTTGACAGGGACCGGGCCCGACGGAGAATCGCCGCGTGCTCCGGGCCCTCGCCATTGATTTCAACTCCTACTTTGCCTCGGTCGAACAGCAGGATCGGCCGGAGCTGCGGGGCCGGCCGTTGATCGTGGTGCCCATCCTGGCCGAGACCACGGGCTCCATCGCCGTCAGCCTCGAGGCCAAGCAGTTTGGGCTGAAGCGCAACGTCCGCGTCGCCGAGGCCCGCCAGCAGTGCCCCGAGGTGGTCGTGGTCGAGGCCCGGCCCGAGCTCTACATCCAGTACCACCGGCGGCTGCGGGAAATCGTCGAGACGCTCGTGCCGGTGAAGAAGATCCAGTCCATCGACGAGCTGGAGTGCGAGCTGTCCGGCGACCTGGCGCACCCCGCGCGCGCCCTCCGCCTCGCCGAGGAGATCCGGGCGGCGATCTACCGCGGGGCCGGCCGCTGCCTGCGCTGCTCCATCGGCATCGGGCCCAACTGGTTCATCGCCAAGCTCGCGTCCGACATCCAGAAGCCCGACGGGCTCGTCCTCCTCGACGAGGGCGACATCCCCGGCAAGATCCTCCACCTCCCGCTGGGCGAGTTCACGGGCATCGGCCCGAACATGGAGCAGCGCCTGCGCGCCGCCGGCATCGCCAGCGTCGAGCAGCTCTACGCCGCCAGCAGCGCCCGGCTGCGCGCGGTCTGGGGCAGCGTCGAGGGCGCGCGGTTTCACGACTGGCTGCACGGCGGCGTGCAGGAGCGCGAGGCGCCGCGGCAGAGCACCATCGGCCACAGCCAGGTGCTCCCACCCGAGAAGCGGAACGGCCCCGCCGCGCTCGCCGTGCTGCACCGGCTCCTGCAGAAGGCCGCGATGCGCCTGCGCCACGAGGGGTTCTATGCCGGCGGGCTCCAGCTCTCGGTCAGCTACCGCGACGGCACCGACTGGGGCGCCGACCTGCGCTTCAACGAGTCGCAGGACACGCTGCGCTTCACCCATGCGCTGAATGCGCTCTGGGCCCGCCGGCCGAAGGCGCACCTCGCGAAGGCGCCCCAGCAGGTCGGGGTGATCCTCCACCAGCTGCTCGCGTCCGCCCTGCACACCGCCGACCTCTTCGAGGGCCGGCAGGAGGAGGCCCGCTCCCGCCTGCTTGGCGCGGTCGACACCCTGAACCAGACCTTCGGCAAGAACTCCGTCTACTTTGGCGGCGCCCACGGCGCCACGGACTACGCGCCCATGCGAATCGCGTTCACCCGCATCCCGGAGCCCGAGATCGAGGAGATCGACGCAAAGCGCGAGCGCCGCCTGCGGCCGAGGAAACCGGCGCAGCCGGCGGTGTCGGATTCTGACGGGGCGGAATAGTTCACCGCGAAGGGCCCAAAGACCGCGAAGGCGGCTCGCCGCGCGCCGCCGGAGCCCCGGTTGCTTCGTGATCTTCGTGGTGATCGTCCAGACCGCCGCCGGCATTTCGGTCTGTCCACGCCCGCGTGGATTTTTCAAGGTGCTGTCTGTGAAAGCACCGATTCAGGGCTCCACCTCCCCTCTCGTTATCCGGCGTGGCAGCCTGTTCCTCGACGGCCGGCCCTTCCTGTTCCGCTGCGGCGAGCTCCATTTTTCCCGCATCCCGCGCGCGTACTGGCGCCACCGCCTCCGGATGCTGCGCGCGCTGGGCCTCAACGCCGTCAGCCCCTATGTCTTCTGGAACGCCCACGAGCCCGCGCCCGCGAAGTTCGTGTTTCAGGGCGAGGCGGACGTCGCCGCCTTCGTCCGGCTCGCCGCCGCCGAGGGCCTGCACGTGATCCTGCGACCCGGCCCGTACGTGTGCGCCGAGTGGGACTTCGGCGGGCTGCCGCCGTGGCTGCTCGCGACGCCCGACCTGCGGGTCCGCTGCTCGGACCCGCGCTACCTCGCCGCGGTGCGCGCGTGGCTGCTGCGGCTGGGCCGCGAGCTCGCCCCACTGCAGCGCAGCCGCGGCGGCCCGATCCTCCTGGTCCAGGTCGAGAACGAGTACGGCAGCTACGGCCGCGACCCGGCCTACCTCGCCTTTGTGCGCGACACGCTGCGCGCCGCGGGCTTCGCCGGCCCGTTCTTCACCTGCGACGGGCCCGACGCGTTGGCCGCGGGTTCGGTGCGCGGCGCGATGCCCGTGGCCAACTTCCCGCTCAATCCCGCCGGGGCCTTCCGGAAACTGCGCGCGTTCCGGCCGGGAACCCCGCTGGCCTGCGGCGAGTTCTACCCGGGCACCTTCGATCACTGGGGCCGCACCCACAACCGCGTGCCGACCTCGCGCTCCACCACCGTGCTCGGCTGGATGCTCGCGCACGACGTGTCGTTCAGCCTCTACATGGCCCATGGCGGCACCTCCTTCGGCTTCTCCGCCGGCGCCAACACCGGCCCCGCCGGCGAGTATCAGCCCGCGGTCACAAGCTACGACTTCGACGCACCGATCGACGAGACCGGCCGGCCCAACGCCAAGTTTCACGTGCTCCGCCGGCTGATCCAGCGGCACACCGCCGCGCCGTTGCCGCCGATCCCGCCGCCGCCCGCGGCGCTGATCACGCTCCCGCGCGTGGCGCTGACCGAGTCCGCCGCGCTTCTGGACCACCTGCCCCGCCCGCGGCGCGACCCGCAGCCGCGGCCGATGGAGGCGTACGGCCAGAGCCACGGCCTCATTCTCTACCGCTCGCGGCTCGATCCCGGTGCCGCCGCGAAGCTCACGATCCGCGAGCTGCACGACTACGGACACGTCTACCTCGACGGGAAACGCGTCGCCCGCCTCGACCGCCGGCTCGGGCAGAACAGCGTGGAGGTGCCCCGGCGGCGGCACACCGTCCAGCTCGACATCCTCGTCGAGGCGATGGGCCGCGTGAACTACGGCCCGCACATGCTCGACCGCAAGGGCATCACGCAGTGGGTCGAGTTCCCCACGCCGTACCCGGCCGGGGTCGTGATGGGCTGGGAGATCTTCAGCCTGCCCCTGGATGCCGCCCACGTGGGCCGGCTCCGCTGGCGGCGGGCACCGGCCCGCGGGCCGGCGTTTCACCGCGGACATTTCCAGCTGCGGGAAACGGGCGACACGCATCTCGACCTGCGTGGCTGGACGAAGGGCAATGTGTGGATCAACGGCCATCATCTCGGTCGCTTCTGGCACATCGGTCCGCAGCAGACCCTGTACGTGCCGGGTTGCTGGCTGCGGCGCGGCCGGAACGAGGTCATCGTGCTCGACCTGGAGCGCCCGACGCGCGGCAGTGTCGTCGGCCGGGCGGCCCCAGTGCTTGACCGCGATGCCCGCGGCCGGCGCACCCTGGCCTGGTATCCCTGAGATAACTGCTGACCCAATGATTGTCATCGGCTTCCTCCACCTCGCCGTCACGGCGCTGCTCGTGGTCACCTGCCTGCCGCTGCTTCGCGGGCAGGTGCCGCGCAACGCTTGGTACGGGGTGCGGATACCCGCGGCGCTGGCGTCGGACGAGGCCTGGTACGCCTGCAACGCCTACTTTGCCAAGCGGATGCTCGCGTGGACGATCCCGTTCGGGCTCTGGGCGCTGGCCGAGGTGGTTTGGATCGAACGGCTGCCCCCGCCCTGGCGTCATTACATGCCGCTGGGCTCGTTGGTTTTCCTTGTCGTCCCAATCATCCAGGCGCTGCGCTGGCCCCCGGCCAAGACCGGCGGAAATGGCGGCGATCCGCGGCCGGGCCGCCCCCCTTTTTGACCCGGCCAATCACGCCCTTGACACCCCCCGGGGCGTCGGGCACTTCTGACCCTCTTTTTCAAAAGAAGCCATGAAACCTACATTCCGTCCGCATCGCAAAAAGCGCGCCCGCAAGATCGGCTATCGCGCCCGCATGGCCACCCGGGGCGGCCGCAAGGTCATCAAGTCCCGCCGGCTCAAGGGTCGCAAGCGCCTCACGGTCGTCTGAACCCGCTCGCTCCCGCGAGTTGAGGCCCATGCGTTTCCGTCCTGAGCAGCACCTGCGCCGCCCAGGCGATTTCCGCGCCGTGCGCGAGCAGGGTCGCCGCATTGACTGCGGGGCCTTCACGCTCTGGCACTTGCGCCGTGCCGAGCCGGCCGTGGGCGTGATTTCGCCGCGCGTCGGCGTGGTCGCCTCGATCGCCGCCGTCGGCCCCGCCGTGCAGCGCAACCGCGCCAAGCGCCGGCTGCGCGAGATCTTCCGCCGTCACCAGGACCTGGTCCCGGCCGGTTCCGACCTCCTGCTCGTGGCCCGCGCCGCCGTCAACCGGCTCGCCTTCCCCGACCTGGTCGGAAAGTTCACCGAGGCCTGCCGCAAGCTCACTCCGCCGCCCCATGCCTGAGCGCCCCTCCCTCGCCTCCCGCCTCCGGCAGCTGCCCGCCGCGGCGCTGCTCGGCCTGATCTGGCTCTACCAGCGCACGCTCTCGCCGGCGCTCCCCGCCCTGTTCGGCGTCGCGGGCTGCGGCTGCCGGTTTCACCCCACCTGCTCGCACTACGCCGCCGACGCGATCCGGCTGCACGGCGTGATCATGGGCGGATACCTCGCCCTGCGCCGGCTGGTGAAATGCTCGCCCCTGCATCCCGGCGGCTTCGATCCCGTCCCGCCCCGCACCCGTTTCACCTGCGTCTCTGTCACCAAGGCCACTCCGGCCCGCGGCTGACCCCTCCTCGCTCCCTCTCGTTTCATGGATAAAAAGAACACCCTTATCGGCGTGCTGCTCATCGCCGCCGCGTTCGCCAGCCTCTACCTGGGCCAGAAATTCTCCCCGCCCGCGCCGGCGTTGGCCCCCGCCAGCCCCGCCGCCGTGACCGCGGCCGCGGCCAGCGCGGCCTCCCCCGCCGCCGCGACCACCGCCGCCACGACGTCCGCCCCCGCGCTCGGCACCCTCGCGAAGGATCCCGACACGGCCACCATCACCGTCCTCGAGAACGACTATCTCGCGATCCGGTTCATCGATTTCGGCGGCGCCATCCGCGACATCGCCCTGCGCAAGTTCCCCGCCGAGCTCAAGGGCACGACGCCCTACGTCGTCAACGCCCTGCACACCGACCCGATGCTGGCGTTCGTCGACTTCCCCGGGCTCGACCACCGCACGCCGTTCCAGCTCGTCTCGTCGACACCCACCGAGATCGTCTACCGCGCCGTGCTCGGCCAGCAGGTCGAGGTCACGCGCCGCTACACGCTCGTCGCCGGGCCGGACGAGACGCACGACCCCTACCAGTTCCGGCACGAGACCACCTTCCGCAACCTCACCGGCCAGGTCGTGCCGCTCGCGCGGTTTGCCCTCAGCATCGGCACCATCGGGCCGGTCAGCGACTCGGTCTACGGCCAGCGCGTCGCGACGGGCTTCTCCAACGGCAGCAGCCAGACCTTCATCCGGCGGTCCGACCTCGAGGGCGGCAACGGCCTCCTGGGCATCGGCGCCAGCGAGCCCAAGTTCACCCTCACCAGCGGCGGCCCCGTCAACTGGGCGTCCATCGACAACCAGTTCTTCACCGCGATCCTCACCCCGGACCAGCCCGGCGTGGGACTGATCACCAGCCGGCTCAAGGTCCTGGCCGCGGCCCCCGACGGCCTGCGCACCGCCTACGGCCTCGCCGGCGCCACGCAGTTCGACCTCAAGCCGCTCCCCGCCCACGGCGAGACCACCCTGGGCATGAGCTTCTATGTCGGCCCGAAGGAGTACCGCCGCCTCTCCAACTCCAACATCTTCAAGGCCGACCAGGACAAGGTCATGCAGTTCGGGTTCTTCAAGTATTTCAGCCAGATCCTGCTCACGCTCATGACCTGGGTGCACAGCTGGGTGCCGAGCTGGGGCCTCGCCGTCGTCCTCACCACGCTGATCCTGAAGATTGTCTTCGTGCCGTTCACCATCGCCGCCTCGCGCTCGGCGCGGCGCATGCAGAAGATCCAGCCGGAGATGCAGGTCGTCCGGGAGAAGTACAAGGACAACCCGCAGAAGATGCAGGCCGCGACGATGGAGCTCTTCAAGAAGCACAAGGTGAACCCGCTCGGCGGCTGCATCCCGCTGCTGATCACCATGCCGTTCTTCTTCGGCTTCTACCAGATGCTGCCGAGCGCCGCGGAGCTGCGCTTCGTGCCGTTCCTCTGGGCGCCCGACCTCGCCGCCGCCGACACCATCGGCCATGTGTTCGGGCTCCCGATCAACATCATGCCGATCCTGATGGGCGCCACCATGATCATCCAGACGCGCCTCACGCCCCAGCCGGCCGTGGACAACGCGCAGGCGAAGATGCTCAAGTTCATGCCGTGGCTCTTCACCCTGTTCTGCTACTCGTTCTCCTGCGCCCTGGCCCTCTACTCCACCATCAACGGTCTCTTCTCCATCGGCCAGCAGATCATCATCAACCGCATGAAGGATGACGGCGACCCCGCCACCGCGGCCGCCGGCGCCGACGGGATGAAGAACGTGACGCCCCGCAAGAAGAAGTGAGCGGAGGCGGGTCCCCGCTTCACCCTTAGCCCTCACCCCCAACCCACCCCTCCAACATGGCCGGCCATAACAAGTGGTCCAAAGTCAAACGCGCGAAGGCGATCACCGACGCCCGCAAGGGCAAGGTGTTCTCGCGGCTCTCGCGCGACATCACGCTCGCCGCCAAGTCCGGCGGCGGCGATGCGGGCGCCAACGCCCGCCTCCGCACGCTGCTGCTCAAGGCCCGCGACGCCAACATGCCCGTCGAGAACATCGAGCGCGCGATCAAGAAGGGCACCGGCGAGCTCCCCGGCGTCGTGTTCGAGGAGATCACCTACGAGGGCTACGGCCCCGGTGGCGTCGCCTTTGTCGTCAAGGTCACCACCGACAACAAGGCCCGCGCCGCCCAGGAGGTCCGCTCCACCTTCACCCACCACAACGGCAACCTCGCCAGCGCGGGCGCCGTCGCCTTCCAGTTTCTCCACGCCGGCCAGTTCCTCGTCACCCGCGACCAGACCACGGAGGACGCCCTCCTGGAGCTGGCCCTCGAGGCCGGCGCCGACGATGTCATCCCGAGCGAGCAGGGCTTCGAGGTCCGCTGCTCGATCCACGCCTTCGACAAGGTCTCGCACGCCCTCGAGCAGAAGGGCCTCAAGCCCGACAGCGCCGAGATCGCCTACATCCCGACGAACTTCGTGCCCGTCGCCGATGTCGCCCTCGCCCGCACGCTGCTCAAGCTGCACGACGCGCTCGAGGAGATGGACGACGTCCAGGCCGTCTACTCCAACGAGGAGATGGACGACGCCGTCAGCACCGCCGCCCAGTCCTAGCCCGCGCCGGCCCGTTGTCATAATGACAGCCGCCATGCTTGTCTCGCCCCGCCCGGGCCCAATCGTGATCCCTCGCGCATGACCGACCCCGAGGAAAACGCGCCCGCCTCCAGTCCCCTCGCCCCCGGCGAGATCGGGCTGGTCACCGCGCGGGACTTCGCCAGCCCCCATCCGTTCACCTTCAAGAGCGGCCAGGTGCTCCCCGGCTTCACGCTGCGCTACGAGACCTACGGCGAGCTCAGCGCCACGCGCGACAACTGCGTCCTGATCTGCCACGCCCTCAGCGGCGACCACCACTGCGCCGGCGTCCACAGCCTCGAGGACCGCAAGCCCGGCTGGTGGAACAACCTCATCGGCCCGGGCAAGGCGGTCGACACCACCCGCTTCTTCGTCGTCTGCGCCAATGTCCTCGGCGGCTGCGTCGGCTCCAGCGGCCCGTCGTCCCTCGACCCCGCGACCGGGCGCCCCTTCGGCATCGGCTTCCCGTTCGTCACCATCCTCGACATGGTCCGCGCGCAGAAGCTGCTGCTCGACCACCTCGGCGTCGCCACCGTGCACGCCGTCATCGGCGGCTCGATGGGCGGCATGCAGGCCCTGCAGTTCGCGATCGAGTTCCCCCAGTACACCCGCCGCGTGCTCGCCATGGCCACCACCGCCCGCGAGAGCGCCCAGGCCATCGCGTTCAACGAGGTCGGCCGCCAGGCGATCATGCAGGATCCCGACTGGAACCGCGGCGACTACGCCAAGGGCGGCGGCCCCCGCGTCGGTCTCGCCATCGCGCGGATGATGGCCCACATCACCTACGTCTCCGACGCGTCCATGGACCGCAAGTTCGGCCGGCGGAAGACGAACCCGGGCAACGGCGAGGCGTACACCTTCGACGTCCAGTTCGAGGTGGAGAGCTACCTCCGCCACCAGGGCCAGTCGTTCATCAACCGCTTCGACGCGAACTCGTACCTCTACATCACCCGCGCCCTAGACCAGTTCGACCTCGCGTCGGCCTACGGCTCGCTCGAGGCCGCGTTCGCGCCGGTCCAGGCCGAGACGCTGGTGGTCGGGTTCACCAGCGACTG
>Ga0265327_10005465_pt1 | contig 10602 bp, 7 predicted proteins | sample 41621metaG_FD_202089 | JGI IMG/M metagenome (GOLD analysis project Ga0265327, IMG submission 202089) | Rhizosphere microbial communities from Carex aquatilis grown in University of Washington, Seatle, WA, United States - 4-16-21 metaG | ecosystem: Host-associated > Plants > Roots > Rhizosphere >... | reverse complement strand
CACCCGATTTCTTCAGGCAGGAGGCGAGGACTTCCGCCGCCCCCACGGTCGCACGGCCCGTCAGCAGGGCCAGTCGTGCGAAGGGAGCACCCAATCCAGTCACGACCACAGATCGATCTGACTTGCCTGCCTCCTGCAAGGTGGCAAAGGCCCCCTTGGTGCCGAGTAGGCCCGCCACAGCGGCGGCCTCCTCAATGGAACCCCGCTGGCACTGGCGCAGATCGAGCACCAGCGTCTGACTGCGATCCGCGGTGGCGAGAGCCTTCTTGAGTTCGTCGGCGCGGCCCGCGTTCAGGTCCGGCAGCGAAGCCATCAACGCACCCTGCCCCTGCTTCACGATCAGGATTCCTGGAGCCAGGCGCTGACGCGCCACCGTGGTCTTGGTGAGGTCGCCGGTGGCGTTGTACCGGTAGAGGTCCAGGGAGGAAGCTTCAGGCCCGCGCAGCTTGCGTTCCAACGCCCAGGTACTCAGGCGGCCGACGGAGTCTCCATCGACCTTGCGGATCACATCACCCGACTGGATGCCAGATTTGGCAGCGGGGCCCCCAGGTGTCACAGCCACCACCGTGGCATAGATGCCGCGCTTGACCACCATCAGGCCTGCCTCGGCTGGGCCGGGATCAGGCAGCCGCAGGTCATCCGCGGAGAGGTAGGAGTTCATGGGATGGGAGCGCTCAAGCGCGGCCTGGATGCCACCGGACACCACCTTCTCCATGTCAGGGGGGTCCACATAGTTCTGCTGCACCAGCGACAGGACATCCTGGATGTCCGACAACCCCGCCAGGGGATCCTGGGGTGCAGCCTTGGCCTGGGGCCTGGGCGGGTTCCCCTGCTGGAGCACCGGCATGGTGAATGCGGCCACCATGGGAAGTGACAAGACTGAGAGCCAGGTGCGTGCGTGCATGGGAACAGTCTACGAGGAAACCGCGCCCTGGCTTCCAGGTATCGCCGATGCCGCTCGGTCTAGGCTTTCAGATCCAGGGTGGTTTGTGCGAGCTCATCAGCGGCTTTGAGCACCTTGAGGTTGGCCCGGTACATCACGTCAAAGCCCATGCCCTGCACAGCTTCCGTGGTCAAATCCACATTCGAGGTCCCGGGGCCGGCGGGTGTGGGGTCTTCAGAGACACCCGACACCCGCACCCCCCCCGAGGCTTCAGCCACCAGGTCGACGCGCTTTGCCTTAAATCCGTCCGACTGCTGGTTGGCCACGTTGTTGGCCTGCACTGCCAATCCCGCGCTGGAAGCGCGAAGACCGGAGAGGGCAATACCGACAACGTCCATGGGGTTTCTATCGGCAGGCCCTCAGGTGGACTTGACGAAATTTATCTTGGAAATTAACCCTTCTGAAACCAACTGCTGCCGGATTGGAACCCCTTCTGTTTGGCCGATGTCTGGGCATGACGGGCCAGGGCCAGGTCGATGAGCCGCGTCAGCAGGTCCGCATAGGGCACCCCGCTGGCGGCCATCATCTTGGGATACATCGAAATGCTGGTAAATCCTGGGATGAAGTTCAACTCATTGAGGAAGATTCGACCGGTCAGGCGCTCCAGGAAGAAGTCCACCCGGGCCATGCCGTAGCCATCCGAGGCCGCGAAGGCCTTGGCGGCCAGTTTGCGGACCAGGTCGGCCAGTTCGTCGGGGATCTGTGCAGGAATCTCGGTGCGGCTCTTCCCGTGGAGGTACTTGTCCTCAAAGGTGTAGAACTCGTCGGCCACGATCACTTCACCGGGCTTCGAGACCTGCGGCTCGTCTCCGCCCAGCACGGCCACCTCGATCTCACGAACATCCAGGCCCTGCTCCACCAGAACACGGCGGTCGTAGGTGAAGGCCCGGTCGAGGGCCGCGGCCAGAGCCTCGGACTGCTTTACCTTTTCCACGCCGATGCTGCTGCCCAGGTTGGCGGGCTTCACGAAGAGGGGCAGCCCCAGCTTTCCGCATTCCGCAAGACATGCGGAACGCTCGCGGTGCCAGCGTTCCTCGGTGAGTCCCACATACGGCACCACCGGCAGGCCCTCAGACTCCCAGAGCCGCTTGGTAATCCACTTGTCCATCCCCGCCGCCATGGCCAGCAGGCCGGCGCCGGTATAGGGGCGGTGCAGCAGTTCCAGGTAGCCCTGGATCTGACCATCCTCGCCACCTGCGCCATGCAGCGCGTTGAAGAAGAGGTCAGGCAGCGGCGTTGCCTCGGCACCCTTCTCCAGGGGCAGGAAGGGGTGTTCGCTTCGCTCTGGTAACTCGCCTGCCGCCAGACGCATGAAGGGGTCACCTGTCACCACCCACACGCCATTTCGCGCGATGCCCATGGGCCGTACGGCGAAGCGGGAGGCATCCAGGTGCTCCGCGATGGCGCGGGCCGTCACGATGGAGACTTCGTGCTCAGGGGATTCCCCGCCGAATAGGAGGCCGACGTTCAGTGTCTCGCTCATCCTCCCACTGTACTCCAAGCACCTGGCGGCAGAACACTGTGACGCCAGCTCCGTTCCGATGCGCTAGGCTAGGGCACTCCCCGGAGCATCTGTGCGGACGGCCATTTATCCAGGCTCTTTTGATCCCGTGACCCTCGGCCACTGGGACATCATCCAGCGGGCGGAGAAGCTGGTGGACCGGCTCGTGGTGGCTGTGCTGCACAACCCGTCCAAGACCCCAGCCTTCTCGGTCGAGGAGCGGGTGGCCATGCTGCGGGAATTGGTGGGGGACCGGGCGGTCATCGAAATCACGAGCTTCCATGGGCTGCTGGTGGACTTCGCCAAGACCCAGGGCGCCCAGTTCATCGTCCGCGGGGTCCGGGCCTTCAGCGATTTCGAATACGAGTTCCAGATGGCCCTGATGAACCGCAAGCTGGCCCCGGAACTGGAAACCGTCTTCCTCATGCCCAAGGAGAAATACAGCGCCGTGAGCAGCCGCCTGGTCCGGGAGATCGGCAGCATGGGTGGCAATCTCTCTGAGCTGGTACCCGAATCCCTTCGGGATCGAATCGCCGGGAGACTCCTGAAATCATGATGGTCCGGCAGCGGGCACCGGCACTCCCCGGTGACAGGGTTGTCTCCTTCCGTGGCCAGGTTCTTCCAGAAAGTGCAGTGCTCACCCCGGTTGCCCGATAGGAGGTGAAGATGCCTCTGATGACACCCTTCCGAACCCTGCTCGCAATCTTCGTGCTTTTTCCCCTGGGCCTTGAGGCGCAGGAAGCCGGATCCTTCCCCGTGCGCCGGTACGGAACCGAGCAGGGCCTTGGCAGCGAGGTGGTGTCCGCGCTGGTGCAGGATCACACCGGTCAGATGTGGCTTGGCACCGAGGGCGAACTCTCCTACTTCGATGGCCGCCGCTTCTCCCCGTTCCCGGGCGCGCTGCCCTCGGGGTTTGTTACCACTCTGACCGTGGATCTAGATGGTGCGCTGTGGGTCGCCACCGATGGGGGTTTGGCCCGGATCAGCCAGGGACGCTCCCGCACTTTCGGGGAAGCCGACGGCATCCCGCGTGGGGCGGTTCAGGAAGTGGCCCGGGACTCGGAAGGCCACCTCTGGGTGCTCACCTCTCAGGGAGTGCGCGTGGAGCGCGCTCCCCAGGGCTTCATGGCACCGAAGCCCTGGCCGGGCCAAGAACTTCCCACGCACCTGTTCGCCGACCCCTCGCTGAAGGGTGTGTGGGTCATCACGTCCCGGACCATTTGGTACTGGCAGGGAGAGGACTGGGTCCGGATTGACTCACCCAAGATCGCCCCTGGCGAAATCCTGCTGGATGTCGCCGTGGACGGAGATCAGAACCTCTGGGTGCGAACTGGAAGCTCGCTCTGGCGCCTGCCGGCTGAAGGCCCCCGCCATTGGATCGGCAGCCGCATGGCCTGGGGCTACAGCCACATCTCAAAGCTCAGCCGAGACCGACAGGGCTGGATCTGGGTGGACAACGCCGACGGGATCTGGCGCGTGCGCGGGAGCCAACTCGAGCGCTTCGGCCACGCCCAGGATGACGCCCGTGGCGGCATGGTGGATCAGGAGGGCGGGCTCTGGTTCCGCACCGACAAAGGCGTATTGCGGGTACTCGGCCAAACCCGCTGGCGGACCTACGGCCCACCAGACGGGCTGCCCTCCGACACCACCTGGCAGATGGTCCGGGATGCGCAGGGCAAGCTCTGGGTGGCCACGGATGTGGGCCTCTGGGTCCTCCAGGAGCGTCGCTTCAAACAGGTGGCCAAGGGCCGGTTCCTCACGCTAAGCCTCGGGGGGGACAGCACCCTCTGGGCCTCGGGCAGCCCAGGCGGCACGGTGCATGCGGTGGATACCCGCACGCTGGTGGCGAAACCCATCCGCATCGAAGCGCTTCCGGTCGCCCGCATCACCGCTGGGCTGGCCGTGGACGTCGAAGGCCATCCCTGGGTGGCCGATGAGCAAGGTGGCGTGGTCCGAGGCACCAAGGCTGGATCGGGGTGGTCCTGGGAGGTGATGACACCCGAGGGCTCCCATCCCCGCAACGTGCGGGTCCTGCAGCCCCTTCCGACCGGCGACATGCTCATGATTCATGACCAGACCGCCTCGCTCTGGCATCAAGGTTCCTGGCAGACCGTGCCCGATGTGCTTCCCGAAACGCCCTATGTCTCCGCGGTCCATCCGGATGGACGCGTGGCCATCGCCTACAAAAATCGCGCCCTGCTCACCCTCCATGTCATGCAGGGGGCCAACCTCGTGCGCACCGCCAGGATCGACCTGGCCGCCCCGACCTCCAAGCTAGTCTGCTACAGCGTGGGTTTTGGGGCACAGAACCGCATCTGGTTTGGAACCACGTTCGGTCTGGGCTATCTCGATGGCCTGGATCCCCGTGGGTTCCACCTCCTGGGTTCCGAGGACCGCATCGTCAGCCCCGAGTGCGATGAGAGTGCCTTGCTCGTGGAGCAAGATCGCGTCTGGATCGGAACGCCCTCCGGCCTGATGAGCCACACCCCACGGGCCACCGTGGTGCAACAAGAGCTTCGTTCCCCGCTGGTGGTATCCCTCCGTTCCGGCTCCCGGGAGCTGGATTTCCATGACCCCTCCCTCGAGCTGGCCCGGGATCGGAATGAACTGGAGGTCCGGTTCATGGTGCCCAACTACCAGATCCAGGATGCGCTCTCCTATGCGGCGAAACTGTCGGGCGTGGATGCCGATTGGGTGAGCCTCGACACGCCCTACCTCCGCTATGCGGGCTTGCCGGCTGGTGCGCACACGCTCTACCTCCGAGGGCTCACGCGACACGGCACGCTCGGCCCCGTGACCACCTTCCATTTCAAGGTCCGGCCCGCATGGTGGGAACGCTGGTGGGTGCGCATTCTTGGCCTCATCAGCCTGGGAGGCATCATCATCCTCCTGGTCAAGCTCCGCCAGGCCCAATTGGAACAGCGGAACCGTGAGCTCATGGAGGAAGTGGCCCGGCAGACCTCGGCGCCCCTCGCCGCATCCAAGGCGAAGAGCGCCTTCATCGCCAACATGAGCCACGAACTGCGCACCCCGCTCAACGCCATCCTGCTCTACTCGGAAATCCTGCAAGAAGACATGAAGGATCCCTCGCTGGTGGGGCTCAAGCAGGACGCCGGCAAGATCCAGAGCGCCGGAAAACACCTGCTGGGGCTCATCGATGACATCCTCGACCTGTCCAAGATCGAGGCCGGTCACATGCGCCTGGACCTGCGGGAGATCCCCCTGGGCAGCTTCTTCCAGGATCTGGATGCCACGGTGCGCCCACTCATCGAGAAGAACCGCAACCGCTTCGAAATTGACCTGCAGGGCGCGCCCGAGCAGATCCACTCCGATCCCACGCGCCTCCGGCAGATCCTCATGAACCTCCTGAGCAACTCCGCCAAGTTCACCACTGGCGGCGTGGTCCGGCTGAAGGCCTGGAGCGAGGGGGACAACCTGCTGATGCGGGTCCAGGATGACGGGATCGGCATGACCTCCGAGCAGCAGGCAAAGGTCTTCGATGAGTTCGTGCAGGCCGATGACAGCACCACCCGGAAATTTGGTGGCACGGGCTTGGGCCTGACCCTGGTGAAGAAATTCACGGACCTGTTGGGGGGCGAGGTCCAGCTGCACTCCGCCCCGGGCGTCGGCACCACCTTCTCGCTCAAGCTGCCGAAGGCCGGCCCCGCCAACCTTCCCGCACCGGATGAGGCCGACGATGGCCTGCCCCACCTCTGAGGGGCGACCCATCCAGTTCCCCAGTCCTTCCGGACCCGATCCCACACCGTGGGGTGATCGCCCGATCAGCTGATTTCAGCCAATTTCAGTCGAGCTTGTTCCCGTTGGAGCCACTCGACCTGGACGGGGCTGAGTCCCAGGGCCAGGACCCGGTCTGCGGCTTCCCGGCAGCGCAGCAGCAGGGCCCGATCCCGCACCAGGTCGGCCACCTGGAAGCTGGGGAGCCCCGCCTGCCGCACTCCGAAGAACTCACCAGGGCCGCGCAGTTCCAGGTCGCGCTGGGCGATGCGGAAGCCATCCTGGGTTTCCACGAGCGTCTGCAGGCGCTCGGTCTCCGAGCCACTGATCATCAGGAAGTGACTGCGGTGGGCACCGCGTCCCACCCGACCTCGCAGCTGATGGAGCTGGCTGAGCCCGAAGCGCTCGGCGTGATCCACCACCATCACCGTGGCGTTGGGTACATCCACGCCTACCTCGATCACCGTGGTGGCGAGCAGGATGCGGGCCTCGCCCGACACGAAGCGCGCCATGCGGACCGCCATGTCGTCGGCCTTCAGGCGACCGTGCACCACCTCGATGCCCTCGTCGGGGAAGATGGCCCTCAGCAGCGCCTCCATGGCCTGGATGTCGCGGAGCTGCACCTTGCCCTCGTCCGAAGGGTCGATGCTGGGGCTCACCACGAAGGCCTGCCGACCTTCTGCCAACTCGCGTCGCACCTGCTCCCAGGCCCGCTCGGCCAGGTCGGGTTTGAACAGCCGTGTGGTGATGGGCTGACGACCCGGCGGCAGCTCGTCGAGCACGCTCTGATCCAGGTCGCCAAACACCGCCAGCGCCAGGGAGCGCGGGATGGGCGTGGCGCTCATCACCAGCCAGTGGGGATCCCCGCCCTTTTCCTTCAGCGCTTCGCGCTGCTTCACGCCGAAGCGGTGCTGCTCATCCACCACCACCAGCTGCAGCCGGTGGAAGGCCACCGCTTCCTGGAACAGGGCATGGGTGCCGATGACGTAGCGCGCTTCGCCGCTGGCGATGCGGGCCAGCGCCGCGCGCTTCTCGGCCGCCTTCATCCCACCCAATAGGAGCTGCATGGCCCCCGCCTGATCGCCGAGATACCGCTGAAAGCTGGCGGCATGCTGCCGGGCCAGCACCTCGGTGGGCACGAGGAGGGCGCCCTGCCCGCCGGTCTCGGCCACCATGGCCATGGAGAGCAGCGCCACCAGCGTCTTACCGCTGCCCACGTCCCCCTGCAGCAGCCGATTCATCACTCGCCCCGACGTAAGGTCCGCCACGATCTCCCGGAAGGAACGGCGCTGGGCGCCCGTGAGGTGGAAGGGCAGAAAGGCCCGCAACCGCTCCCGCAATTCAGGCGACGTGGGCACCACCAGACCCTGGCGCTTGAGGCGGCCCGCGCGCCGGAGGGCCACGCCCAGGGCAAATGCGAAGAGCTCCTCCGTCGCCAGTCGGCGGTGGGCCGGCGTGGTGCCCTCGTCCAGGGCCTGGGCCTCGCTGGTGTCCGGTGGATCGTGCAGCAGGCGCAGCGCCGTCAGGGTCTCGGGCAAGTCCTGCGAGAGCTCCAAGGGCAGCCAGTCCTCGGCCAGGTGGGCGCGCCCCAGCGCCTCCACCACCAGCTTTTGGCGCACTCGGCCTGTAACGGGTCCGAGTTTCCTGTACAGCGGCAGGTAGCGGCGTACCCAGCCGATGTCACCGCTGCGCTCCATGACCTCGAACTGGGGGCCCCGCATCTCGAGCCCGTACCGGCCCATGAACAGGTTGCCGAACACCAGCAGGCGATCCCCAACCTTCAGGGTGCGGCCCAGATAGGGCTGGTTGAACCAGATGAGGCGGAGGCTTCCGGTCTCATCCGTGAGCAGGACTTCCGTGAGCGCCATGCGCTGCACATGGGTGGTGCTCTGGCGCAGGTCCTGAATGGTGCCCAGCACGGTGACCACGCCCGGGTCCGCGGCTTCGAATCCCCGCATCTCCAGGCTGCCCAAGGGCCTCAAGCTGCCCCGGTCCACATAGCGGTAGGGCAGGCTCCAGAGCAGGTCCCGCAGGGTGTCGATGCCCGCTTCCTGCAGAGCCGCCGCCCGCGCCGGACCCAGGCCACGGAGCACCGTGACCTTGGACGACAGGGGGAGCGCTGCAAAGGACATGCTTCAGCCTAGCTTGGACCGGCCCGTCACGAAAAAAGTCGGGGCTGCCTTGTTCCCAAAGGCAGCCCCGATCGGTCTTCGCGCGCGTTGGATCAGACGTGCACGGCGACCTTCGCCATGGCCTTGACCAGGGCCTGTTCCAGATCGGCCCACAGGTCTTCGGCGTTCTCGAGACCCACGGACAAGCGCATCAGCGACTGGGAGATGCCGCTATGCTCCCGCGCATCGGCGTTCACCACCCGGTGGGTGAGCGCGGCAGGGTGCTGGATGAGCGTGTCGACGCTGCCCAGGGACACGGCGGGCGTCATGAGCTTCACCTCGGACATCACCACCGAGGCAGCTTCGAAGCCGCCCACCACTTCGAAGGCCATGAGGGAGCCGGGACCCTTCATCTGGCGCCCGATGAGGCCCTTGGGATCCTGCCCGGGAAGCCCGGGGAAGTGCACCGCGGACACGCCGGGGTGCTTGGCCAGACGCTCGGCGATGATCTGGGCGCCCGCCTGCTGGCTGCGCACCCGCAGAGGCAGGGTCGGCAGGCTGCGATGCAGCAGGTAGGCCGCCAGGGGATGCAGCACGTTGCCCGTGATGACGCGCACCTTGCGCAGTTCCCTCGCCCAGTCGGTGTTGGTGGCCACCAGACCGGCCAGCACATCGCCGTGGCCGCCGAGGAACTTCGTGGCACTGTGCAGGACCAGAGTTGCGCCCTGGCTGATGGGGTTCTGGAGCACCGGGGTGGCGAAGGTGTTGTCCACCAGCACCGGCACCTTGCCTGCCTGGCGGATCACGTCGTCGAGGTCGAGAAGGGCCAGCGTCGGATTGGCGGGCGTCTCCACAAGGACCATGGCGGTGTCCGGGCGGATCGCCGCAGTGATGCCGTCGGCCTCGGCCCAGGTCACTTCCAGGCCCAGCATGCCCGAGGCCAGCAGGTGATCGGTGCCGCCATAGAGGGGACGCACGGCCACGATGTGATTGCCGCGCTGCTTGGCAGCCATGAGGCTGGCGGTCACCGCCGCCATGCCCGACCCAAACGCCACGCACTCCTCGGCGCCCTCCATCTGGGCCAGGGCTTTCTCATAGTGCGCCACGGTGGGGTTGTAGAGCCGCGAATAGACGGGGCTGCCGATGGGCAGGCCGCCCATGGCCATGGCCTCCAAGCTGCGGCCTCCCTCGTCCAAATTCTGCACCGGGTAGGTGCTGCTGAGGTCGATGGGCATGGCGTGGATGCCCTGCTCGTGCAGCACCTCACGGCCTGCATGCACGGCCTGGGTTTCCATGGCGAGGGAAGAGGATGAGCGGGGCATGGGCGTTCTCCTATCCCCAATGTAGGTTCGTTCAATTCGGCATTCCGCCGAATTGATTTCGTGAAACAATGCCATTTATGGATATTGACCGAATTGACTGCGCCATTCTCGAGCATTTACAGAACGATGCTCGGCTCTCCAACAAGGAACTCGCGTCCGCCGTGGGTCTGGCGCCCTCCTCCTGTCTGGCCCGCGTCCAGCGCCTGAAGTCCGAAGGCGTGCTGAAAGGCGCGCATGCCGAGGTGGATCCGGATGCCCTGGGCATCGGCCTCCAGGCCCTGATCGCCGTGCAGCTCCGCCAGCACAGCCGCGCCCAGGTGAAAGCGTTCTGGAAACACGTCATGGGCCTGCCAGAAGTTCTCTCCGTTTTCCACGTGGCCGGCACCCACGACTTCCAGGTGCACGTGGCCGTGCGCGACGCCCACCACCTGCGGGACCTGGCCCTGGACGCCTTCACCACCCGCTCGGAAGTGGCGCACATCCAGACCAGCCTCATCTTCGAGTGCGCGAAGGGCAAGGTGATGCCGAACTACCGGGCGGCAACCCGCTGACCGGGATTTCCAGGGCAGAATGGGGCCTTTCGGGAATTCCCATGACCACCCTCGGCACGCCCCTGTCCTCCTCTGCCACGCGCGTCCTGCTCCTCGGCTCCGGCGAGCTCGGCAAGGAAGTCGCCATCGAGCTCCAGCGGCTGGGTTGCGAGGTGATCGCCTGCGATCGCTACGCGCATGCCCCCGCCATGCAGGTGGCCCATCGCAGCCATGTCTTCTCCATGCTCGACGCCGCCGAGCTGCGCCGGATCGTCACGCTGGAGCAACCGCACCTCATCGTGCCTGAAATCGAGGCCATCGCCACCCAGGAGCTGCTGAAGCTGGAGGCCGAGGGCTACACCGTCGTCCCCTCGGCCCGCGCGGCGAACCTCACCATGAACCGCGAGGGCATCCGACGCTTTGCCGCGGAGGAACTGGGGTTACCCACCTCTCCCTACCA
>Ga0265327_10005464_pt1 | contig 10603 bp, 7 predicted proteins | sample 41621metaG_FD_202089 | JGI IMG/M metagenome (GOLD analysis project Ga0265327, IMG submission 202089) | Rhizosphere microbial communities from Carex aquatilis grown in University of Washington, Seatle, WA, United States - 4-16-21 metaG | ecosystem: Host-associated > Plants > Roots > Rhizosphere >... | reverse complement strand
AGACAACCTGCTCCCCCGCTGGCTCTGGCTGATCCCTGTGCGCGACATGCTGGCCTTCTGCACCTGGGCGTTGTCTTTCCTCGGCAACCGGGTGGAATGGCGCGGCAGCAGGTTTGTTCTGAGGGCGGGCGGCAAAATCGAAGAAACTGTCTGACCCATGAAAAAGAGGCTGGACAAATTGTTTATTAATGAGCTAAAAGGAATGAACGTTCATTCAAAATTGAGGTGCCCAGTAATGGCAAAGTCGGACAAACGTGACGAGATCATATGCGCGGCATTGGAACTGATTGCCGAGCATGGCTTCCACGGCGCCCCCATGGCAATGATTGCCGAACAGGCCGGAGTTGGAGCCGGGACTATCTACCGGTATTTCGAGAACAAGGATGTCCTCATCAACGACCTGTACGGGGAGATCGAGGACAGGATGCACCTGTTCATCATGGAAGGGTATGCGACGGAAGCCCCGTTCAGAGCGCGCTTTCTCCACCTCGGTACCGGCCTGCTCAGTTATTTTATCGAGCATCCCCTGGATTTTCGCTACGTGGAACAGTTTCACAACTCCCCCTACGGTGTGGCTGTCAGGCGGGATAAACTTCTGGGCAACAGGGAGAGCGGGTGCAACGCCTTCAAGGAACTGTTCGAGCAAGGCATGGCCCAGCAGGTGCTCAAGGATTTTCCGCTTGTCATCCTTTTCGATCTGGCCTTCGGCCCCCTCGTCACCGTGGCGCGGGACCACATCCTCGGCTTTGTCCAACTGGATAAAACCATGATTGAAAGAACCATAGATGCCTGTTGGGATGCTGTAAAGCGGTAACCGGCGATATCGCCGCATGCACTCAATGTATCCACATTTAGTTGCTGTCTCCTACTAGAATGAACATTCATTCTAATTCCTTTGAAAGGTGTATTCAATATGCAAGGAATTCACAAAATCAAACTGATCAGCGCCCTCATGGCATTCATCGCTGGCATGATGCTGGCCGGCTGCAACAAGCAGAATTCTGCTGCACAGAAGCCGGCAGCGGGGCCGCCCGAGGTTGGGGTGGTGACGATCCAGCCGCAACGGGTGGCGCTGAGCAGCGAACTCTCCGGCCGAACCGTTCCCTACCTGATCGCCGAGGTGAGGCCCCAGGTCAGCGGGATCATCCAGAAGCGGGTCTTTACCGAAGGGAGCGATGTCAAGGCCGGTCAGCTGCTGTACCAGATCGATCCTGCCAGTTATCAGGCCGCCTTTGCCAGCGCCAAGGCGGCACTGGCCCGGGCCGAGGCCACGCTGGGCAGCGTGCGCCTCAAGGCAGGGCGGTACCAGGATCTGGTCAAGATCAAGGCGGTGAGCCAGCAGGACAATGACGATGCCCAGGCCGGCCTCAAACAGGCCGAGGCGGACGTGGACACCGCCAAGGCCGCGGTGGAGACCGTCCGGATAAACCTGGCCTACACCAAGGTCACCGCCCCCATATCCGGCCGGATCGGCCGTTCCACCGTGACCGACGGGGCTCTCGTCACCGGCAACCAAACGGTGGCCCTGGCCACCATCCAGCAGTTGAGTCCCATGTACGTGGACGTGACCCAGTCCAGCTCTGAACTGCTGAAGCTGAAGCAGAACCTGGACAGCGGCCTGATGAAAAAGGACAGCGGCACTGCCCAGGCCCGGGTCAAACTGCTGCTGGAAGATGGCAGCGCCTATCCGTTACCCGGCACGCTCAAATTTTCCGAAGTGACCGTGGACCAGGGCACCGGTTCCATTACACTGCGGGCAACCTTTCCGAACCCGAAGCAGGTGTTGTTGCCCGGCATGTTTGTCCGCGCCCTGGTGGAGGAAGGTGTCAACGAACAGGCGATCCTGGTGCCACAGCGGGGTGTGACCCGCAATCCCAAGGGTGAGGCGCTGGTGATGGTGGTTGGGGCGGAAGAGAAGGTGGAACCGCGGCCGATCACGGTGGTACGGACCGTTGGCGACAACTGGCTGGTCAGTGGCGGATTGAAAGCAGGTGACCGCGTCATCGTGGAGGGTTTGCAGCGGGCCCGCCCCGGCACACCGGTCAAGGCGGTGCCGTTCGGAAGCGCACCGGCAACGCCTCCAGCACCCAAAAAATAATCTGACCTGTCTGACAAGTCCGACTCGTCAGGCTTTATTCAAAGGAGCCGCTCCATGCCCAAGTTTTTCATAAATCGCCCGATCTTCGCCTGGGTCATCGCCATCATGGTCATGCTGGTCGGCCTGCTGTCGATCAAAAAGCTGCCGGTCTCCCAGTATCCGGCGATCGCGCCGCCGCAGATCGCCATCAACGCCACCTATCCGGGCGCCTCGGCCCAGACCGTGCAGGATACGGTCACCCAGGTCATTGAACAGAAGCTGAACGGCATCGACAACCTGATCTACATGGCATCCACAAGCGACTCGGCCGGTGCAGTGACCATTTCTTTGACCTTCAAGGCCGGCACCGATCCGAACATCGCCCAGGTGCAGGTGCAGAACAAGCTGCAGCTGGCCGTGCCGCTTTTGCCCCAGATTGTCCAGAAACAGGGAATCGCTGTGGTAAAATCCAGCAGAAACTACCTGCTGATCATCGGCCTGGTATCGGAAGACGGCTCCATGGACCGCAACTCCCTGACCGACTACATGGTCTCCAATCTCCAGGACATTGTCAGCCGCCTGGACGGGGTTGGCGAACTGTTGCTGTTTGGTACCCAGAATGCCATGAGAATATGGGTGAACCCGGCCAAACTGAACAACTTTCACATGACCACCAACGACGTAATCGCGGCGTTGCAGGCCCAGGACGTCCAGGTCTCGGCCGGACAGTTCGGCGGCCTCCCCGCCACACAAGGTCAGCAGCTCAATGCCACCATCAACGCCCGGGCCCTGCTCCAGAACGCGGATCAGTTCGACGCCATCATCCTGCGCACCAACCCCGACGGCTCCACGGTAAAACTCAGGGATGTGGCCGAGAGCAAGATCGGCACAGAGAACTACGAGATCCAGTCGTATTACAACGGCAAACCGTTGGGTGGTATGGCAATTCGTCTGGCGGCCGGGGCCAACGCCCTGGAGACCGGCAACCGGATCAAGGCCAAGATGGCGGAGTTGTCGAAATACTTCCCCCCGGGCATGAAGGTGGTTTATCCATACGACTCAACCCCCTTCGTCAAGATTTCCATTGAAGAGGTGGTGCACACCCTGATCGAGGCGGTCTTCCTGGTCTTCATCATCATGTTCCTCTTCCTGCAGAACATCCGCGCCACCCTGATCCCGACCATTGCCGTGCCTGTGGTGCTCCTGGGGACCATGGGGGTGCTGGCGGCCTGTGGGTTCTCCATCAACACTCTGACCATGTTCGCACTGGTGATTGTCATCGGCCTGCTGGTGGATGATGCCATCGTTGTCGTCGAGAACGTGGAGCGGATCATGTCCGAGGAGGGGCTGTCGCCCCATGACGCCACCATCAAATCCATGGGGCAGATCACCAGCGCCCTGTGGGGCATCGCCACCGTCCTGACGGCGGTATTCCTCCCCATGGCTTTCTTTCCCGGTTCCACTGGCGTCATCTACCGCCAGTTTTCCATCACCATCATCTCGGCCATGATCCTGTCGGTGCTGGTGGCCATGATCCTGACCCCTGCCCTCTGCGCCACCATCCTCAAACCGGTCGCGAAGGGGCACCATGCCGGCGAAACCGGATGGTTTGCCTGGTTCTTCCGCTATTTCAACCGTGCCTTCGAGTTCTGCCGTCACAACTATGAAGGAATTGTCGGCCGCTCCTTCGGCAAACCGGTACGCTACCTGTTCGTGTACGCTACCATCGTCGTCGCCATGGCCTGGTTTTTCCTGCATCTTCCCACCTCATTCCTGCCGGATGAGGATCAGGGCTTTCTCCTTTGCCAGGTCCAACTGCCGGCTGGTGCCACCCAGGAACGGACTATCCAGACTATACGGCAGATGGAGCGGTATTTCCTTGAAAAGGAATCGAAGACGGTAGAGGGGATCATCACCGTGGCCGGTTTCAGCTTTGCCGGTCGAGGCCAGAACATGGGACTGGCCTGGGTGAAGCTGAAAGACTGGAAAGTGCGCAAGACACCGGATTTAAAAGCGCCGGCTATTGCCGGTCGGGCTATGAAAGAATTCTCTCGGATCCGTGACGGTCTGGCCTTCGCCTTCTCACCACCGGCGGTACTTGAGCTGGGAGTGGCCAACGGCTTTGACTTCCAGATGCAGGATCGTGGCGGCCTGGGCCATGATAAGCTGATGGAGGCGCGCAACCAACTGCTGGGCATAGCCATGAAGAATCCCAAGCTGGTCGCAGTGCGCCCCAACGGCCAGGATGACTCGCCCCAGTTCAAGCTCGACATCGATGATGTTCGGGCCGGCGCCCTGGGGGTATCCCAGGCCGACATCAACAATGTCCTTTCCACCGCCTGGGGGAGCACCTACGTCAGCGACTTTATTCAGAGCGGGCGGGTCAAGAAGGTCTACCTCCAGTCCGATCCCAATTACCGTATGCTGCCGGAGGACATCAACACTTGGTACGTCAGCAACAAGAGCGGCCTGATGGTGCCGTTCTCGGCCTTTGCCACCGCCCGTTGGCAGTACGGATCACCTCGCCTGGAGCGTTACAACGGCATTCCGTCCGTGGAGGTTCTGGGACAAGCCGTACCGGGAATAAGCACCGGTGAGGCCATGGCCGAGGTGGAGAAGATGGCGGCTCAATTGCCGCCCGGCATTGGCTACGAATGGACAGGGCTATCCTACGAGGAGAGGAATGCTGGAGCCCAGGCGCCGGCGCTCTACGCCATCTCGCTGCTGGTGGTGTTCCTCTCCGTGGCAGCACTGTACGAGAGCTGGACCATTCCCTTCGTCAACCTGCTGATGCTCCCCTTGGGGCTGGTGGGTGCGGTAACAGCGGTCAAGCTGCGCATGTTCCCCAATGACGTCTATCTCCAGATAGGTCTGCTCACCACCGTGGGGCTTTCCACCAAGAACGCCATCCTGATCATCCAGTTCATCAAGGAACAGATGCACCAGGGGCACGAACTGGTGGATGCCACCCTGACCGCGGTGCGGATCAGGCTGCGGCCGGTCATCATGACCTCGCTCGCCTTTTTCTTCGGCACCTTGCCGCTGGCACTTACCAAAGGGGCTGGAGCCGCGGCCCAAAACGCCATCGGTACCGCCGTCACCGGCGGACTGCTCTCGGCCACCTTCATCGACCTGATCTTTATCCCGTTCTTCTTTGTTCTGGTGTCGCGGATGTTCGGCAGAAAAAAATACAAACCGCACGCAGAAGGGTCTGCCGCGGTCGTCAGCACCCCGGAGGCGCACTGACATGAACCATATACAACGGACAACGATAGCCCTCTGCCTCCCTCTGGGTGCACTGCTCGGCCTTGGCGGCTGCACAACCATGGCCCCCGGCTATACCCGGCCGGAGTCACCGGTATCGGCACGTTGGCCCACCGGCCCGGCCTACAAGGCTGATTCCGGCAAACCTGCAGACAAACCCATTGCCGCAATCCCCTGGCGGCGGTTCTTTGTTGCCCCGCAGTTGCAGCGGGTGATCGAGCTGGCCCTGACCAATAACCGCGACCTGCGGGTGGCGGCCCTCACCATCGAAAAGACCCGGGCCCTGTACCAGATTCAGCGGGCAGACCTGTTCCCCCAGATAGACGCCAACGCCGGCGCTAGCGTACAGCGTGTGCCGGCCGACCTGTCCAGCAGCGGCAAGGCCACCATTGCCCGCCAGTACAGCGTCGGCCTGGGGGTCAGCGCCTACGAACTGGACCTCTTCGGGCGGGTACGCAGCCTGAAGGACCAAGCTCTGGAGCAGTTCCTGGCCACCGAAGAGGCCAGGTCCGCACTCCAGATCAGTCTGGTGGCCGAGGTGGCCAACAGCTGGCTGACCCTGGCGGCAGACCGCGAGCGGCTGAAGCTGGCCCAGGACACCCTGGAGAGCCAGCAATCCTCCTACACCCTTATCCGGCACCGTTTCGAGGCCGGGGCCTCCTCGCTGCTCGACCTGCGACAGGCTCAGACCCGGGTGGATAGCGCCCGGGTGGATAGCGCCCTCTTCACCTCCCAACTGGCTCAGTCGGAGAATGCCCTCAACCTGCTGGTGGGCACGACCGTACCGCCGGAACTGCTGCCAACAAGGCTGGGTTCAGCAACCATGGTTAAAGAGCTTGCCCCTGGCTTGCCCTCCGACGTGCTGCTGCGTCGCCCCGATATCCTCCAGGCCGAGCACGGTCTGAAAGGGGCCAACGCCAACATCGGCGCAGCACGGGCCGCCTTTTTTCCCCGCATCAGCCTGAGTTCGAGCGTCGGTACCGCCAGTGCAAAGCTGACCGACCTGTTCCAGCCCGGCTCGGCGGTCTGGAGCTTTGTCCCTCAAATCAGCGTGCCGCTGTTCGATGCCGGCAGCAACCTGGCCAACCTGGACGTTGCCAAGGCGGAACGCGCAATCGCCGTTGCCCAGTATGAGAAGGCGATTCAGACCGCCTTCCGTGAGGTGGCCGACACCCTGGCCAGCCAGGGCACCCTGGGGGACCAGCTGGCGGCACAGCAGTCGTTGACCGAGGCGACCGCCGACAGTTATCGTCTGTCCGAGGCCCGCTATGATAAAGGGGTGGACAGCTACCTGGTCGTGCTGGACTCCCAGCGTTCCACGTACAGCGCCCAACAAAACCTGATCAACGTCCGCCTGGCCCTGTTGGCCAACCAGGTGACGCTCTACAAGGTGTTGGGTGGCGGCGGGGACGTTACACCCTGACAGGGGCGCCATGCCGGCGAGCGTGTGAATCAAACTCCAGACCTTGACAGGCTGATATTCTTGCCCTATAAAATGAATGATCATTCATTCACAGGGGAATACTGTTGAATCATGGCTAAACCGGACAAACGAAAAGAGATCCTTCGGGCAGCGCTGGAGCTTATGGCGGAACAGGGCTTCCACGGCGCCCCAATGGCCATGATTGCCGAAAAGGCGGGGGTAGCGGCCGGAACGATCTACTGTTACTTCAAGAGCCGGGACGTCCTGATCACGGAGTTGTATCGGGAGATCGAGGCGAGGATCACCGCGTATCTTCAAGATGGCTATGGGGTGGAGCATCTCATAAGGGAACGCTTTCTCCACATTGCCACCGGGCTCCTCCGGTACTTCATCGCCCATCCGCTCGATTTCCGTTATCTGGAGCAGTTCCACAACTCACCGTACGGCGCGGTGTTCCGCAGGGACAAATGCCTGGGAAAATCAGACCATAATATTTACCTGGAACTGTTCGCACAGGGGATCAGCCAAGGGGTCATTCAGGATTTACCCCTTATCGTGCTGGCAGCCCTGACCTTTGGGCCAATAATCTCCATAATGCGGGACCACACCCTGGGTTTCGTCACCCTGGATGATCACCTGATCGAAAAGATCGCCGCGTCATGTTGGGAGGCATTGCGACAATAGTTCTCTGCAATCTCCCTGCCCGCACGTGAGAAGTGGCTGCCTGGATGCGGTATTTCCAGAAAACCCTAAGGAACCTACGACGATGAATAGAGTAAATCCTCATCCGCTGCGTTTACGGGCCATCGTTACAACGGGAGTCGTCCTCGCGACGATGAGCGGGTGTACGGTCGGCCCGGATTTCCGGCGCCCCGAGGCACCCGCTGTCTCGACATACACCGCCACGCCCCTGCCCACGACAACCGTTAGCGCTCCGGTAACGGGCGGCGCGGCCCAGCGTCTCGCGACAAAGGATGACATCCCCGCCCGCTGGTGGGAGTTGTTCAGGAGCCCCGGGCTGGATCAATTGATCCGCAGCGCGCTGAAGGAGAACCCCACGCTTGCCGCGGCCCAGGCGAGCCTGCGTCAAGCCCGGGAAAACCTGGCTGCCAGGAGCGGGACCGAGTACTACCCCCGTGTGGACGCCACGCTCTCCGGCTCGCGCCAGAAGGCTTCCGGTGCCGCCTTTGGCCAGTCCAATGCCGGCGGTTTTTTCTACGGCCTCTACAATGCCACGGTGAGTGTCTCGTACAACCTTGACCTGTTCGGCGGCGGCCGGCGCGAACTGGAGGCGTTCCAATCCCAAGTCGATTACCAGCAGTACCAGATGGAAGCCACCTACCTGACCCTCACCGCCAACATCGTCACCACGGCGGTGCAGGAGGCGTCCCTGCGGGCGCAACTGAATACCACCCGGGAAATCATCAACCTGCAGGAAAAACAGCTGGAGTTGGTGGAGCGCCAGTTCCAACTGGGCGGCGTTGCACGTTCCGACGTCCTGGCGCAACAGACACAGGTGGCCCAGACCCGGGCCGGCCTGCCGCCGCTGGAAAAGGCGCTGACCCAGACCCGCAACCAACTGGCGGTATATAGCGGCAGGCTGCCGAGTGAAGCGTCGCTTCCCGAATTTGACCTGGAGAGGCTGCAGTTGCCCCAGGAACTGCCGCTCAGCGTCCCCTCCCTGCTGGTGCGCCAGCGTCCGGACATCCTTGCCTCTGAAGGGCTGCTGCACGCGGCGGCTGCCCAGGTGGGCGTGGCCACGGCCAACCTGTACCCCCAGATCACCCTGACCGCCGGCATGGGGTCCCAGTCGGGCAGGATACAGGACCTGTTTGCGCCCGGAACGTCCATCTGGAGCCTGGGGGCCGGCCTCGTGCAACCGCTCTTTCGCGGCGGGGAACTGACGGCCAGGCGCCGGGCCGCCATTGCCGCCTTTGATCAGGCGGCCGCCCAGTACCGCGGGACCGTACTGCAGGCATTCCAGAACGTGGCCGACGTGCTCCAGGCCCTGGAAGCGGATGCCCACTCGCTCGCGGCCCAGGCGGATGCGGAAAAGGCCGCCCGGGACACCCTTGAACTGACCCAACGGCAGTTTCAGTTCGGAGCGGTGGGCTATAGTGCGCTGCTCAACGCCCAACGCCAGCATCAGCAGACTCGCATCTCCCTGGTGCAGGCCCGGGCCGCCCGCTTTGCCGACAGCGCGGCCCTCTTCCAGGCCCTGGGGGGTGGCTGGTGGAATCGGGAACCGGAACCCTCCCCGGCAACAACGGCAACAAAACAAACCACCTCCCGATAGCTTGAACGGAGACCTCCTGTCATGAAAAAACGTATCCTTTTCGCCGTGCTCGGCCTGGTTATCATCATCGCCATACTGGCGGGGGTCAAGGCATCCCAGATCGGCGCCATGATCAAGCAGGGCAAAGCATTCGTACCGCCGCCCGAAACCGTGACCTCGGCCCAGGTCACAAGCGATTCGTGGACGACCGACCTGACCGCGGTCGGCACGTTGACCGCGGTACAGGGGGTCACGGTGGCCGCCGAGATAACCGGCAAGGTCGTCAAGATCCCGTTCGAGCCGGGAACCCCCGTGAAAAAGGGGGACCTGCTGGTGTACCAGGACACCTCCTCGGAGGAGGCACAACTCCCCGGCCTGGAGGCCCAGGTTAAACTGGCCCGCACCGAGCTGGAACGGGCCCGCAAGATGGTGGCGGAGCGGATCATCTCCCAGTCGGACTACGACAAGGCCGTGGCCACCCACGAGCAGGCCGTGGCCGCAGTCAACACCGTCCGCGCCACTATCGCCAAGAAGACCATTCGCGCACCCTTTGGCGGACGCCTCGGCATCCGCCAGGTCAACCTGGGACAGATTCTGCGCGAAGGTGATCCCATCGTTACCCTGCAGACCCTTAGCCCGATCTTCGTCGATTTCACTCTGCCCCAGCAGCAGCTTGCCCAGTTGCGCCCCGGCCAGCCGGTGAGGGTGACCTGCGATGCCGTGCCGGACACTACGGTCGAAGGACATGTCACCACCATTAATCCCTTGGTAGACAGCGAAACACGCAACATCAAGGTACAGGCAACCGTGACCAACCGCACGGAAAAGCTGCGGCCCGGCATGTTCGTCAATATTGCGGTCGGGCTGCCCGAGCGCCGGAAGGTGCAGATCATCCCGGCCACGGCGGTGCTGTACGCCCCCTACAGCGACTCGGTTTTTGTCATCGAGAACGGTAAAGACGCCAAGGCGGGCAAGCAACTCCGCCAGCAGTTTGTTCGTCTGGGCGAGAAGCGCGGCGACTTCGTAGCCATCAGCAGCGGGCTGAAGGGTGGTGAGAGCATCGTCAGCACCGGGGTGTTCAAGCTGCGCAACGGCCAGTCGGTCGTGATCGACAACAATCTCGCCCCGGCCTTCCAGCAGTCGCCCAAGCCGGAGAATAACTAAGCCGATGAAAATCACCGATCTTTTCATACGCCGCCCCGTGCTTGCCCTGGTGGTCAACCTGACCATCGTCATCGCAGGGCTGCAGGCTATCCGCACCCTCAATGTGCGCCAATATCCGCATAGCGAGAATGCGGCGGTGACCGTCACCACGGTCTATGTGGGTGCCAGCGCCAATCTGGTGCGCGGTTTCATCACCACCCCCCTGGAACGTGTCATTGCTGCCGCCGACGGCATCGAGTATATGGAATCCGCGAGTACCCTCGGCCTCTCCACCATTAAGGTGCGCCTCAAGCTCAACTACGATTCCACCAAGGCGCTGGCCGAGATCAGCTCCAAGGTCGATCAGGTGCGCCGTGACCTGCCACCCGAGGCAGAGGTGCCGGTGATCAACATCGAGTCG
>Ga0265327_10005463_pt1 | contig 10603 bp, 8 predicted proteins | sample 41621metaG_FD_202089 | JGI IMG/M metagenome (GOLD analysis project Ga0265327, IMG submission 202089) | Rhizosphere microbial communities from Carex aquatilis grown in University of Washington, Seatle, WA, United States - 4-16-21 metaG | ecosystem: Host-associated > Plants > Roots > Rhizosphere >... | reverse complement strand
TCGGTGGGCACGCCGACCGCGGCGAGCGCGCCCGACATCCCGACCGACGACACCGCGGTGTTGCCGCCCGGGATCGGTACGAGCGAGGCCAGCGTCGAGATGATGATGTTGAGTGAGAGCAACGTCCAGTAGTTGATCGATCCGCCGAACGCGGCGATGCAGCACATGTAGACCCCGGCGTACATCATCGCGTTGACGGCGTTGCCGACGAGGAGGAGGAAGACCCGTCGCGGTGAGCGGACCGCCTCCCAGAGGGTCGTCGCCGCCGCCTTGGTCGGTGGCACGACCATCTTGCGGAGCTTGGGGATGCCCAGCACCACGCCGACGACGACGACCGCGAGCACGATCACCAGCAACACGAGGGTGACGAGCTTCTGCGTGTCGATCGGCTCGACGTGGATCCGCGCCGGCGCGAGCAGCAGCGCGATCCCGAGCAGGATCACCTGGGCGACGATGTTGCCGACGTTGATGAGCAGACCGCCGGATGCGACCGCGGACGCCAGGTCGACACCCTGCTTCTGGAGGAAGCGGATCTGCGCGGCCATGCCCCCGATGGCGGGCACCGCCAGGTTGGAGAACGACATGGAGAGCTGGAGCTCGGCGGTGCGGACCAACGGCAGGTTGATCGGCACGGTGCCCATGAGCGCGACGGCGGTGGCGAAGTTCGTCAGCAGCGAGACGACGAGGGCCAGGATCAGCCAGATGAGGTCGGCACTGGTCACCGTGTCCCAGAGCTGCTGCGGGCTCCCCACCTGGCTGAGCAGGGCGAACACGGCGATCAAGGTGCCGATCGCCATCATCAGGTTGGTGCCGCTGACGCGGTGGAGCTCCTGGAGCGGCGGTTCGTCGGTGCCCACCGCCGCGGCCGCCGCGGCGCGCACCGACGCCACCTGCTTCGAGCGCTCCTTGCGGTGCCGTCGATCGGTTCGCAGATCGCGGCTCAGCGCAGCGGGTTGCAGGTAGGGGAGTGCTCCGATGATCGCGTCGTCGCCGAGCCCGGCGCGCGCGGCGGCAACGGCTCGGTCGTCACCGACGAGCAGTGCGGTGCTCACGAGGAGCTCGGCGACGTCGGCGGCGCGCCGGCCGGTGGCCGCGGCACCCGTGGCGAACTCGAAGTCGGTGATGCCGACGGCGCTGCCGTCGACGATGACGTGGTTCGCATTGAGGCGTCCGTGTGCGACGCGGGCGTCGTGCAGCGCGCCGACCTGCTTCCAGAGGTCGTCGAGCATGGCGTCGGTGACCGACGCGGGATCGGCATCGACGAGCAGCTGCCCCGTCGGTGTGCGCGACGCGATCAGCGCCATTCCCGGCCCCGCACTCCCGGCGACGACCACGGGCGGCACGTGCACGCCGGCGCGCTCGGCGAGCAGCAGCGCGTAGGCCTGGGCCTCGACGTCCTCGAGCCGCGTGCTGTGCAGGGTGGGACCACCGTCCTTGTACGCCAGTGAACGCCAGAACTTCGACATCAGCTGTGCGTCGGCCTCGTCGCGCCCGAGCACCCGGATCAGGAGATCGCCGTCGGCGTCGCGTGCGCTCATCGCCGTCCCGGTGCTCGGCTGTACCGGGAGGAGGTGCACGTCGTGGGCGTCGACGCCGAGCTCGAGCAGGGTGGCGTGCACCTGGGTCGCAGTCGGGCGACCACCGGGCGAACCGAACACGAGGTGCACGAGCGCGGCGACGCTCCAGCCGAGCGCGACCGCGGCGAGCGCCCCGTCGGGCAGAGTGGCGCCGAGGTAGAGCGCGGAGATCGCCATGACCAGCACCAGGAGCTGGCCGAGGCGCCGGACCGGCCGGGTGAGGTACGGCGACGCCACCGCGATCACCGCGACGATCACCGCCACGCGCACCGCGGGGAAGCCGGGCGCGTCGCGGTTGACGCGGACCACGACGTCGAGCGAGTGGAGCAGGCTCGAGTTCTCGACGACCAACGAGCCGATGACGCGGGCCAACGCCCACGTGACCAACCCGCCGATGGCGAGGTCGCGCGCCAGGCGCCATCGCCGCGCCACCAGCGCCGCGATCACCACGAGGCCGATCGCCCAGAGCGCGCCGAGCGCGTACACCAGGTGGAAGAGCGAATCGAGTTGGCTGGGCAGGCCGTTGAGCGTGGTGAAGAGGTTCTTCTCGAACTGGGTCGGGTTGTCCTCATGCCAGATCGTGAAGGCGAAGATGGCGACGCCGATGACGAGACGGAACCAGTCGCTGGTGCGGCGCCGGTAGGGCTGTTCCGACGCGGGTCCGAACGAGTGCGATCGCCACGCGGCCAGGCGCGAGTGCTCGGCTGGCGCGGTGTCGGGCGTCTCGGGCGTGGTGGTGGTCGCGCTCATCCGGAGCGAAGCTTCGCAGACGTCACCGAAGTCGGCGCGGACTGCGACGGGGAGCAGGCGCTACTGCGGGAGCACCACGTCGGGGAGCGGGTGCCGGTAGAGCTTCGCCGCGTTCTCGCTGCACATCATCCGCAGCTCGTCGTTCGGGATGTGGCCCCACAGCTTCTCGATCACGAGCTGCGTGTCGGGCCAGGTGCCGTCGCCGTGCGGGAAGTCGGTCTCCACCATGATGTTCTCGACGCCGATGGTGTGGCGCGTGTCGATGGTGGAGGGGTCGTCGAGCGTGCAGAACCAGAAGTTGCGCCGGAGCACGTCGGACGGTCGCTCCTCCCACCCGGCGCCGTAGCCGGAGCGGTCGATCAGGTTGTCGAGGCGGTCGATGAGCATCGCCACCCACCCGATGCCGCCCTCGCTCATGGCGATCTTGATGGTGGGGTGCTTGACCGCGTACTCCGACCACAGCCACTCGGCGGCCGACGTGAGCGACAGCTGCCCGAAGAGCGTGGCGCCGATCTGGAGGCCGGGCGCGTCAGGCGGCCCCATCGCCGCGCCCGAGCTGCCCACGTGCAGCGAGATGACCGTGTCGGTGTCGACGCAGGCCTGGATGATCGGATCCCAGTGGTCGCGCTGCCAGAGGTCGGGGAGGCCGATCATGTGGGGGCGCTCGGGCATCGAGATGCCGGTGAACCCGCGCTCGGCGTTGCGGTGGATCTCCGCCACCGCGGCCTCGGGCTCGGACAGGAACGCGATGCCGAGCGGGATGATGCGGGTGGGGTGCGCGAGGTACCACTCCTCGTACAGCCAGTCGTTCCACGCCCGGATGCACGCCTGGCCCAGCTCGGGGTCGTTGGCGTTGAAGAACACGCGACCACAGAACCCGGTGACCATCGACGGGAAGTTGACCGCCGCCCACACACCGTTGAGGTCCATGTCGCGGACGCGCGCGTCCACGTCGTAGCAACTCGGGCGCATCTGGTCGAAGCGGAACGGCTCCTTCTTCTGGGTGGGCTTACGGCCGGCGATCGCGTTCATGCCCACCTGGGTGAACTTCTGGTCCTCGAACTCCCAGATCTGCAGACCGTTCTCGTCGGCGACGCGCGGAGCGCGGTCCTGCAGGTGCGCGGGGAGGCGACCCTCGAAGGTGTGGGGCGGCTCGACGACGTGGTCGTCGACCGAGATCACGGTGTACTTCACCTCCCGCGGGAGCGGCTCGGGAAGGAAGAGCTCTTCGGTCGCGGTCATGGTCGATTCCCCCTCAGACGTATTGCCAGCTGCGCTCGGGTGCCGGTCCACTCGTGCGCTCGATGCACTGGACGTCGAACCAGATCGGCAGCAGGTACTTCACGTAGAACGCGTGGGTGGTCACTGTAGGGCTGACGAGATCTTCGTACACCTTGATGCGCATGCGGTCGTCCTTCTCCGCGAACCGCTGGCACTCCTCGAGGACGGCGTCGACCTCCTCGCGCGTGTCCATCAGCAGGCCCAGGTGGTCGTAGCCGGGCGACGAGATCGGCTCCCGGGCCTCCGCGAGCAGGATGAACTGGCCGTCGTCGGGGAGCAGGAGGTGGCACAGCTGACCGACCACCTCGGTGTCGAGCGTGCGCCACCCGAGCACGTCGCCGTAGAACGCGTCGACCTCGTCGCGGAACTGCTGGGTGAGCGTTCCCTTCGCGAACGAGAGCTCCATGTGGTTGAAGCGGAACTTGGGCATTGGAGCCTCCTCCGTGTCGCCGGCGCCGGGCCGGTCAGCCGATTCCCATGAGGTCACTCAAGCGGGTGCGAGTCCCGGCGAGGTAGCCGCCGTCGACGGGGAGGGCGACGCCGGTGACGAACGACGCGTCGTCCGACGCGAGGAACAGCGCCGCCGCCGCGATCTCCTCGGGGCGACCGAAGCGGCCGAGCATGTGGTCGTCGCGGTACTCGTCGCGGACCTGTGCCATGTGCTCGCTGCCCATCACCGAGCGGAACATCGGGGTGTCGATGAACCCGGGGCAGATGGCGTTGACCCGGATCCCGGCACGCCCGTAGTCGATGGCCATGTTCTTGGTGAGCACGACGACCGCGCCCTTCGACGCGTTGTACGAGCTGCCGCCCTCGGTGCCCTGCAGGCCCTCGACGCTGGCGATGTTGACGATGCTGCCCGACTGCTGCTCGAGCATCGGACGGAGCGCGTGCTTGTTCACGAGGAACGTGCCCTTGAGGTTGACGTCGAGCACGCGGTCCCAGTCGTCGGCGTCGACCAGGTGCACCGGCCCGCCACCGGCCACGCCGGCGTAGTTCACCACGACGTCGAGCCGTCCGTGCTCGGCGACGATCGCGTCGACGAGGGCGGCGACGGCCACTTCGTCGCGCACGTCGAGCGCGCGCACGCCCTTGGCTTCGGAAGAGGCGTCCGTGGTGACGTCGGCCCCGACGACGACGGCACCTTCCTGCGCGAACCGCTCGGCTGTCGCCAGGCCCAGGCCCGACGCCGCCCCGGTGATCAGCGCGACCTTCTCGTTCAGGCGCCCGCTCACCGCGACATCACTTGAACTCCGGCAGGACGTGCTTGCCCATGAGCTCGATCGTCTGCATGACCTTCTCGTGCGGGATCTTGTACGGGTTCACGAGGCACAGCAGCAGATCGCACCCGACCGCCTCGTAGCGCTTGGCCGCCGCGATGCACGCGTCGGGATCGCCCATGACCGCCGAGCCCGAGTCGCGCAGGTAGTCGATCGTGAGCTGGCCCATCACGCCGTCGCGCTTCAGCTTCATGGCTTCGCCGGTGTACTGGTAGGTGCCGAGCGCGTCACCGGTGACGCCGCGCTCCTCCTGCCACTCCGCCACCGACGCGATCAGCCCGCCGCCGTACTTCGGGTACCACTCGAACGACTCGCGTGCGACCTCGGTCGCCTCTTCGTTGGTCGGCGCGCACAGCACCATCGTGAACGTGGCCGCGGTGTCGTTGACGAACTTGCCTGCCGGCTGCGTGCACGCGGCGAGGCCCTTGCGGTACATCGCGATGTTGTCGGCCAGCTGCTCCGGCGGCAGACCGACGGTGAACGAGCAGAGCCCGATCCCGCGTTGTCCGATCTCCTCGTGACCGGGCAGGCTGCTGGTGGCGCCGAAGATCGGCGGGTGGGGCTGCTGCAGCGGCTTCGGGATGACCCGGCGCGGCGCACCCATCTTCCAGTACTCGCCCTGCGCCTGGTACTCGTCCTCGGTCCACGCTCCGACGATGTGGCCGAGCGCCTCACGCCACATCGCGCGCGTCTGATCGGGGTCGACGTCGAACCCCTCGAGCTCGGCGCGCGTCGACGAGCGACCGGTGCCGAAGTCGACGCGGCCGTCGGAGATGAGGTCGAGCACGGCGACGGACTCCGCGGTGCGGATCGGGTGGTTGTACGGGGCGGGCAGCAGGCGCACGCCGTACCCGATGCGGATGTTCTTCGTGCGTGCGGCCACCGCGCCGTAGAGCACCTCGGGGTTGGAGCAGTGCGAGTACTCCTCGAGGAAGTGGTGCTCCACCGTCCAGAACGCGTGGAAGCCCATCTGGTCGCCGAGAACGGCCTGCTCGAGCGTGTCCTTGTAGGCCTGGTGCTCCTTGCCCGGCGTCCACGGCTTGGCCACCGGGATCTCGTAGAAGAGCGCGAACTTCACCGGCGACCCCCCGGGAGATGGTGTGACGTCGCGGACACTAACGCGGGCGGCCTCAGCTGAACCGGGGTCGCAGCGGCATGCCGCTGGCGCCGCCCGTGGTGGCGGTGGCCAGCACCTGGTGCACCTGGTTGTCGTCCTGCTCGAAGCCGACCGCCGCCGCCGCCATGTAGAGGCGCCAGACGCGGGCCCGACCCGGACCGACCTCGGCGACGGCGGCGTCCCAGTGCTCCTCCAGGTTGCGCACCCAGCACCGCAGGGTGAGGGCGTAGTGCTCACGGAGGCTCTCCATGTGCCGGGCCTCGAACCCCGCGCGCTGGATCGCGGACACGACGCTGCCGATCTCGTGCAGCTCACCGTCGGGGAACACGTAGCGCTCGGTGAAGGTGCGGCCGGCGAACGGGCCCGGCAAGGTCGGCGCCCAGCGGTGGTGGTGCATCTTCGGTGAGTGCTGGGGCCGGCTGATCCCGTGGTTCAGCAGGCGTCCCTCGGGGCGCAGCAACGAACGGCAACGGGCGAAGTACGCGTCGAGCTCGGAGAGCCCGACGTGCTCGAACATCCCGATCGAGCTGATCGCGTCGTAGGGACCGTCGACCACGTCGCGGAAGTCGCCGTAGCGGACCTCCACGAGATCGCCGAGCCCGCGCTCCGCGGCGCGCTTGCGCGCCAGCTCGGCCTGCGGTCGCGACAACGTGACCCCGACGGCGCGCACACCGTGGTGCTCGGCCGCGTGGAGCAACATGCTCCCCCAGCCGCAGCCGATGTCGAGGAGCCGCATCCCCGGGTGCAGGTCGAGCTTGCGGCAGATGAGGTCGTGCTTGTTCGCCTGCGCGTCCTCGAGCGTGGTGGTGTCGTCGTGCCAGACCGCGCACGAATAGGTGAGCGACGGGCCGAGGACCATTTCGTAGAACGCGTTCGACACGTCGTAGTGGTGCGCGATGGCAGCCGCGTCGCGCTCGCGCGAGTGGCGCCGGCCGTGCAGCCGCGCTTCTTCGGGTGGTGGCGGGAGCGGCTTCAACCCCTTCCAGCCGACGAGCTTGGCCGCAGCTGTGATCTGGCGAGGGCCCAGCCGCAGCTCCTCGATGTGGTTCGCCACCGCCATCACGTCGAAGATGTCACCCTCGACGTCGAGCTCACCGGCGACGTAGGCGCGCCCGAACCCGAGCTCGTCGGGCGCGGTGACGATGCGGCGAAGGGCGTCGGGCGAGCGCACGACGATCGTCGTCCGGGCGTCGGCGGGCCCGAGCGTCGACCCGTCGTACGCGCGGAAGGTGACCGGGACGTCGTCTCCGAGCACGTCGGACAGCAGGTCCGCGACGGTCACGCGCCAATTTTTGCAGGTCGGCGGGTTCGGGGCCAGCCCCCGGCGCGCGGAGCGTCAGCCGCGCACGAGCATGGCGACGAGGGTGAAGTGGCAGGCCGCGGCGGCGACCGTCATGGCGTGCCACACCTCGTGGTACCCGAAGACCAGCGGTCGCGGGTCGGGGCGATGGAGGCGCAGCCCGATGGCGCCCACCGTGTAGAGGATCCCGCCGGCGAACAGCAGTGCGAGCTCCGACGGACCGAGCGACGTGACCACCGCGGGCAGGGCGATCACGACGATCCAGCCCATCCCGATGTAGAGGTACCCGCCCGCCCGGTCGAGCGCGCCGAACCTCACGAGGGCGAGCGTGACGCCGACCACGGCGACGGTCCAGACGATCGCGAGCAGCGAGATGCCCCACGCCGGCTGGAGCGCCAGCAGCGTGATCGGGGTGTAGGACCCGGCGATGAGCACGAAGATCATGGCGTGGTCCATGCGCCGCAGCCGCGACCGCACGGGCGGAGCCCAGTTGCCGGTGTGGTAGATCGCGCTGGTGCCGAAGAGCGCGACGAGCGACGTCGCGAACACGGAGGCGGCGACGTGGGCCGACAGGCCCTGGCTGAGCAGCACCAGCGTGACGCCGGCCGGAATCGAGACGAGGAACGCACCGAGGTGGATCCGGCCCCGCCACCTGGGCTTGATCGGCTCGGGCTCGTTCGGCTCGGGGGCCAGGGTGGGCGGCTCCTCGAGCGGCGATTCCATGCGATCCAGGCTAGGGCGACGATTTCGCCCTCCGCGCGCGCGACAATGGTCGACCCCCCGTTCGCAAGCTTCTTGGAGTCGTGTTCCCGTGTTGACCGTTCGTGGCCTGGTGGTCGAGGTCGGCGGGAAGCGCATCGTCGACGGGGTGTCGCTGCAGGTGCGCCCCGGAGAGAAGGTGGGCCTCGTCGGGCGCAACGGCGCCGGCAAGACCACCCTGCTGCGGGTCCTGGGAGGCGCCGACCGGCCCCGCTCGGGCCTCGTGGAGCGGGCCGACCTCACCGGCTACCTCTCGCAGGATCCACGGAGCGACGCGGTCCCCGACGACACGACCGTGCTCTCCCACGTGCTCTCCGGGCGCGGGCTCGACGATCTCCTCGCCCGCACCGAGAAGCTGCGCATCGCGCTCGAGGAGAACCCCTCCACCGAGAACATCGAGCGGTTCAGCACCGCGCAGGAGGCGTTCGAAGCGGCGGGTGGTTATGCGGCCGAGGCAGAGGTGCGCAAGCTGGCCGACGGCGTCGGCCTCCGCCCCGATCGGCTCGACCTCCACCTGGGCGCGCTCTCCGGCGGCGAGCGGCGACGAGCGGAGCTCGTGCGCATCCTCTTCGGTGGGAGCGAGCTGCTCCTGCTCGACGAACCCACGAACCACCTCGACGCCGACGCTCGCAACTGGCTCCTCAAGTTCCTGCGCTCGTACCGCGGCGCCCTGCTCGTGGTGAGCCACGACCTCGACCTCCTCGACGAGGCGATCACCCGGGTGGTGCACATCGACCGCGAGTCGGAGGAGGGCACCGGCACGCTCGTCGAGTACAAGGGGAGCTACTCGCAGTACCTGACCGCGCGCGAAGGCAACGAGGAACGCGCCGCCAAGCTGGCCGAGCGACAGACGCGGGAGATCGCGCGCCTGAAGGTCCAGGCCGGCGGCATGCGCGGGCAGACCGCCAAGCGGGCGCGGGTCGCCAAGAACCTCGACCAGCGGAGAGCCAAGCTCGAGGCCACGAAGGTGCAGAACACCGCCAAGCGGCGTGCGCTCGCCGTGCGCTTCCCGGAACCGCCGTCGGCGGGGCGCACCGTGCTCACGGCCACCGAGCTCTACAAGTCGTTCGGTGCGCTCGACGTGTTCGCCGACGTCAGCTTCGACGTCGGCCGCGGCGAGCGGCTGCTCGTCATGGGGCTCAACGGCGCAGGGAAGACCACGCTGCTCAAGGTGCTCGCCGACGTCCTCGCGCCCGACCTCGGTGAGGTCGAGCTCGGCACCAACGTGTCGGTCGGGTACTACGCGCAGGAGCACGAGGGGATCGTCGCCGGGCGCACGCTCCTCGAGCACATGCGCGAGGCGTCGCCCGCGGGCGACGGCGCGCTGCGAAACCTGCTCGGGATGTTCGGGCTCAGCGGTGAGAAGGTCTTCCAGGACGCCAACACGCTCTCCGGTGGCGAGAAGACGAAGCTCGCGCTCGCGCAGCTCGTCGCCGGCAGTCACAACGTGCTGCTCCTCGACGAGCCCACCAACAACCTCGATCCCGCATCGCGGACCGCCACCGGCGAGGCGCTCGCGGCCTGGCCCGGCACGATGGTGGTCGTGAGCCACGACGTCGAGTTCGTGCGATCGCTCGCGCCCGACCGCGCGCTGCTGATGCCCGACGGCACCCTCGACTACTTCGACGACGACATGCTCGACCTCATCGAGCTCGCCTGAGCCGTTTGCCGCACCACTGGTTCGGGTAGCTGGCCGGCGTGACCGACGACGCCCCTGCCCCCGACCAGATCGCCTTCGACCGGATCGTGAGCCATCTCGACTACCCCATGTTCGTGGTGGCCGCCGGGGCCGAGGGCGACGCCGACGCCTGCCTGGTCGGCTTCACGAGCCAGTGCAGCATCGATCCACCCCACTTCGGCGTGTTCCTGTCGAAGGCCAACCACACCTACGACCTCGCGGTGAAGAGCGACGTGCTGATCGTCCACCGCCTCCGGGCCGACCAGCTCCGAGTGGCCGAGCACTTCGGCGGGAAGAGCGCCTACGACGACCCGGGCAAGCTGGAGGGCTGGCGATGGTCGCCGGGACCCGGCGGAGCGCCGGTGATCGACGACTGCGACTGGTTTTCCGGACGCGTGCTGGATCGCCGCGACGCCGGTGACCACGTGCTGTTCGTCCTCGAACCCTTCGCCGGCGAGTGCCACGAGACGAGCCAACTGGGTTCGCGTGAGGCGTTCGACATCGAGGCCGGTCGCCCGGCTTCGTGAGCCGCCGCTGACCCCGGGTGCGATCCGATCGGCGGCGTCTACGTTGTGCCGCCATGACGCCCGAGTTCCACCTCTACCTCCCGCAGATGCGCCTGACCATGGACGCGATGGTCGAGAAGGCACGCGCTGCGGAGGCGGCCGGCTTCACCGGGATGGCGGGCATGGACCACCTCGCGCCGCCGATGGCCGAGCAGCACGACATGTACGAGGCGCTCACGACGAACGCGTGGTTGCTCGCGCACACCGAACGGCTCGTGCAGGGTCAGCTCGTGTTGTGCGACGCGTTCCGTCACCCCGCGAACCTCGCGCGTGAGGCGGTCACGCTCGACCATGC
>Ga0265327_10005461_pt1 | contig 10604 bp, 12 predicted proteins | sample 41621metaG_FD_202089 | JGI IMG/M metagenome (GOLD analysis project Ga0265327, IMG submission 202089) | Rhizosphere microbial communities from Carex aquatilis grown in University of Washington, Seatle, WA, United States - 4-16-21 metaG | ecosystem: Host-associated > Plants > Roots > Rhizosphere... | reverse complement strand
GGCAGCAAGGGCGCCAGCAGGCCGCGCAGCAACTGCCTGCGTAACGAGATGGTTTCAGGCGTTTTCGGCATGTTCCAGCAAATAACCCAAGCCACGGATGGTGCGGATACGGATGCCGGAGGGCTCCAGTTTTTTGCGCAGGCGATGGACGTATACCTCGATGGCGTTGTCGCCCATTTCCTCGTCCCAGTTACACAGTTTCTCCATGATTTGTTCCTTGTTAACCACGCGTCCTGGCCGCAGCATGAAAATCTCCAGCACACTCAGTTCGCGCGCCGACAGCTCCAATGCTTTGCCCTCGGTTGCAGCGCGTCGGCCAGCGGTATCCAGCGTCAGGCGGCCAAACGCCAATTCCGCACTCGCACCAAACTGACCACGCCGTATCAGCGCTCGCATGCGAGCTTCCAGTTCTGACAAGTCAAACGGTTTGGTGAGGTAATCGTCCGCGCCCAAGTCCAGCCCCTGGACGCGATGCTGAATCTCGTCGCGCGCGGTCAGAATCAGTACTGGTACCCGGTTGCCGCGCTTGCGCAGGCGTCGCAATACTTCAAATCCATCAATTTTTGGTAGGCCGAGGTCAAGCACCAGCAGATCGTAGGGAGTGCCTGTCAGCAGGCTATCCGCTTGCTCGCCGTTACGGGCGCAATCCACGGCATAGCCGGACTGTTGCAACGAACGGGTTAATCCGTCCGCGAGAATCGGGTCATCTTCAACGATCAGAATGCGCATGCTAAATTTATTGTCGAGGTAAGGTTCGAGAAAGCTACGGCTGGTATTGTTTCTCTCAGGCGCGAGGTGCGCGGCCTAAAAAGCCATGTTCTGAGCCCCAAGTTTATCTTAAACCACAATGTAAAGGATCAATGATGAACAAGTTGTTAACTACACTGCTGGCTGGTTTCTTCGCTCTGTCCGTAAATGCTGCTTTTGCTGCTGATACAGCTGCCCCAGCCGACGCTGCTCCTGCCGCTACCGCTGCCAAGGAAAAGCCCGCTGCTCCTGCCAAGAAGGCAAAGAAAGCAAAGAAAGCAAAGAAAGCAAAGGCTGACGAAGCTGCCAAGTAATTTTGAGTTGCTTGAGAAAAAGGCAGGGTTACGCCCTGCCTTTTTTGTTGGCTGTGATCTGATCCTGACTAGCCAACCTGAACGACTACCGGCGTGTGGTCGGATGGCCGCATCAGTTTGCGTGGTGCCTTGTCTATCCAGCAGGCGGTGCATTGTTGCGCCAGCGGCGCAGAGAGCAGGATGTGATCGATCCGCATGCCCAGATTGCGGCGGAATGCGGCCATGCGGTAATCCCACCAGCTAAAACTTTTTTCTGGCTGCTCGAATAGCCGGAAGGCATCCCGCAGGCCCAGTGCGGTCAGGCTCACAAAAGCTGCCCGCTCGGGCTGGCTGACCAGTACCTGTCCTTCCCAGGCTTTAGGGTCGTATACATCGCGGTCTTCCGGCGCGATGTTGTAGTCGCCCAGTAGCACCAGTTTGGGATTTTGCTCAAGCTCCGCCTGTAGCCAGCGTGTGAGGGCTTGCAGCCACTGCAGCTTGTACTGGTATTTGTCTGAGTCCAGATTTTGGCCGTTGGGCACATAGACGCATACCACGCGTATCCCGTCTAACGTTGCCGCGAGTACCCTTTGTTGAGGATCGGCGTAACCCGGAATGCCAATCTGGACATCGATGCCACTGGATTTGCCGAGGATGGCAACGCCGTTGTAGGTTTTCTGCCCGGCAAACAGTGGCTGGTAACCAGCGTCCAAGAGCGTGGTTACAGGAAAGTCTTTATCCTCCTGCTTGGTTTCCTGCAAACACAGCACGTCCGGCTGGTTGGCGGCAAGCCAGTCCAGCACGTGCGGCAAGCGAACCTTGAGTGAATTTACATTCCAGGTGGCAAGCTTCACTGGCCGGATTGTTCCTTGCGCATCAGGTCTTTTGCAGTTTGACGCGGATCAATCATTTTTTTCTCGATGCCCGGGTGCATCCTGATGAGTTCTATCGTGCCATCAGGATGGGTTAGAATAACTTCGGTATCCTTGATTTTGGTCAGTGTAGCTTCGCCAAACTTCTCGCCCAGTTTTACTTCCTGTCCGTCGATAATGGCTGAAGTGCGGCGGGGTGACAGATAAACAGCGTGTAACACCGGTTTGGGTTTGTCTTCCTGTTCACGGCCCGTGGTAGGCCGGGTCGGGTCCGCCAGGTTGTCGTCGGTTTCCGGTTGCAGGGTGCCGTCCTGTATCCAGCGTTTGATGCGTTCTTCACGTATCTGGTCCATGTGGTCACGCAGATATTCTTTGCGTTGCTGGATACGAGACTCAATTTTCAACACACGAGTAGTGAAGTACTTGGGTGGTTTCGATAACTGATATGGCGCGACCGCCCTGTCCTTTGGGGCAAACACAAACTTGCCGGGGCGAACTTCGGCTTGCCCCTGCGGTGTTTTCAACAAGGTGGAGCCGTCTTTTACGGTATCGTAAGTGCCCGGCTCGTCGGCGGCCGTTGTACTGGTTTTTTCAATGACGATGGTTTCATGGTCGGTGCCATGGATGGCTATGGTAGCCGTAGGCGTGGTGATGTGGTACGCAGATTTGTTGCGTTTACCGATCCAGCCGGTGATGGAGCGCATGGCACCTTTCACTAGCGACATGAACATTTTGTCCGAGGAGCCCCCGTTGGCTTTGTATTCATCCACGCGGAACGAGGTGTTGGGGCGCAAGGCAATAAAGCCACCATCTGCCGTGACGATGTGCAGTTCACCATTGTCCGAGGTGTTGACGGAATAGCCTTCGTAAATTTGTTGCCCCAGCGCGACGATATAGACTTTGCCGGTTTTGTCCACCATCTGGGTTTTGCCAGAGAGGCCGTCCACCGTACCGAACAGTTCGGCGGAGTAGGCTGCGTGGCACAGCAACAGCCCCGCCAGAAAAAATGACAGTTTTTTCAATTGCCGCTCCATCCCAAGGTTGCCCTTGTTTGCTGAAGGCCACTGGCCAGAATGATCATGTCAACACGCGTCTTGTAGGCATGCTTTATTTTGTCAAACTCCGTCCACTACAATTTAAAGGTAGCATCAATAAACCAGCCAAAATGGCTTTTTGCATGTATCAGCTCCTTGCGTTTCCTCATGAGCCATGAGGTTGCCGCCCCAATGTGGCTATTGTGGATGTTATTCGCACGAAATTCCACTTCCCCGGAAAATTCAAGGGCATGCATAAGTCTGGGGTTACTGCCTAGCGGTGCATCTGTGCATCCAGCCCGGACAATACCATTTCCGCCGCACGCAGTACCGCGCGGGCCTTGTTCTGGGTTTCCGTCCATTCGCTGTCGGGAAGTGAGTCGGCGACAATGCCCGCCCCAGCTTGCACATACAGCATGCCGTTTTTGACCACAGCGGTACGGATGGCAATGGCAAGATCCATGTCACCGTTAAAACCGAGATAGCCCACAGCACCAGCGTAAACTCCGCGCTTGCTGGGTTCCAGTTCGTCGATGATTTCCATTGCACGTACCTTGGCGGCACCACTCACCGTGCCCGCCGGGAAGGTGGCCTTGAGGACATCTATGGCGTCCATATCCCGCCTGAGTTTGCCTTCGACGTTGGAAACGATATGCATGACATGGGAATAACGCTCGATCACCATTTTGTCGGTGAGTCTGACCGTGCCCTTTTCTGAGACCCGGCCGATGTCGTTGCGGCCCAGGTCGATCAGCATCAGGTGTTCGGCCAGTTCCTTAGGGTCGGCGAGCAGGTCAGTGGCAAGCTGGGCATCTTCAGCCGGGGTTTTGCCGCGCGGGCGGGTACCGGCAATGGGGCGCACCGTGACAGTTTCACCTTCCAGCCGTACCAGGATTTCCGGCGAAGCGCCGACCACATGATGGTCGCCCATGTCGTAGTAGAACATATATGGCGAAGGGTTGAGGCTGCGTAAGGCCCGGTATAAAGACAGCGGAGACGCGGCAAAAGGTTGCGACATGCGTTGCGCCAGCACTACCTGCATGATGTCGCCATCAAAAATGTATTGTTTGGCGCGCTCCACAGCCGCCTTGAACCCGGCCTCGCCGAATTCCGACAATGCCTGTGTTTGTGCCATGGCCGGTGCGGATGGAATATCTACTGGCTGGCGCAGTTGTTGCACCAGTTCCGCGAGCCGCTGTTTGGCCTTGTTGTAGGCGTTGGGAGTGGCAGGGTCGGCATGGATAATGAAAGAAAGCTTGCCGGACAGATTGTCCACCACCGCCAACTCTTCAGTAAGCATCAGCAATACATCGGGTGTGCCCAGCACGTCAGTTTTTTGCATATGGGCAAGTTTTTGCTCGATGTAGCGCACCGTGTCATAGCCGAAGTAACCTGCCAGACCGCCGGTAAAACGCGGTAGCCCGGACAGCGGTGCAACCTTGAAGCGTGCCTGGTAGGCTTGTACAAAGTCCAACGGATTGCCTTCGCTGCTTTCGGTGACCTGCCCATCGGTTTCGACATGAATATAACGTCCCTGTGCCACGATGCGTGTCTTGGCAGGCAGGCCAATAAACGAATAACGCCCAAAGCGCTCCCCGCCCTGTACCGATTCCAGCAGGTAGGAATAAGGTTGATTTGCCAGCTTGAGGTAAACCGAAAGCGGTGTATCGAGGTCGGCAAAGGTTTCCGCTACCAGCGGAATGCGGTTGTAACCCTGACGGGCGAGGTCGTTGAATTCTTGTTCTGTGATTGTTTTTGTAATGGTACTGGACATGAAGCACTCCAAATCAGGTGGCGGCTTGGGGCAGTTTTTTGCCCCGGTTATGGTGTTTTATTCATTGCCACCATCGCCAGCATGTTCTCGGTAAACTGACAGTTTTCATGATTTGCGAATCAGTTCGGTTGCAGCAAGCAGGGTATCCACCACCGCGTCGGGGTCCAGTTCGTTGACGTGTTGGCCGCGATTGTAACCATAGGGTACGCAGAAAACGTGACAGCCCGCAGCGCGAGCGGCCTGGGTGTCGTTGAGGGAATCGCCGATCAGTAGCATTTTGTCCGGGGTAATGCCGAAATGCTCACACGCATGTAACAGCGGCAAGGGGTCAGGCTTCATTTTCGGCAAGGTGTCGCCGCTCAAAATCAACTCGAAAAAATCATGCAGCCCGGTGTCCCTGAGCAGGGGCAAGGTAAATTTTTCCGCTTTGTTGGTAATGCAAGCCAAGTGGTAACCCGCTTGCTTCATGGCTTGCAGGCCTGCAACCACGTCAGGGAAAGGACGGCTATGCAGGCTGACCACCTCGGCGTAGTGCTTTTCGTAAATCGGCTTGGCGCGGTTGAACAATTCCGCATCCGGCTCGCCATCCATGTTGCGTGTCAGGACGCGCTTGATGAGGCGGGTGACACCGTTGCCGATATAGGTCTGGAGTTGTGCTTCTTCCAGTGCTGGCAAATGCAATTCCGCGAGCATGCGGTTGCTGGCTTCGGCAAGGTCGGGCGCGGTATGCAACAACGTACCATCCAGATCAATGACCACGACCTCCACTGCCAACGGGGAACCCGGTTGCACTTTCCTCAGCACCGCGGGTTCACTCAATGAGTTGTCCCTTTTGCGTCGCCGGGTTTGGCTTCGTCTTTCTTGGCAGCCTCACCTGCAGGAGGCCCTGCAGGCTTGTCTTCCGCAGGTTTGTTGTCGGCTGCCGCAGATTTATCGCCACCAACCACAATCACCTTGTCCTTGATGTCCTGATCGGCACTCTTCCAGCCATCCAGAATGGGCGAGGGATTAAAACCGTCGTTTTCCTTCATGCAGTCTTCCGGGGTTTTGTTCGATACCCGGCAGGCATAACCGATCGCCTCGGCATCCGCGTTTTTCTGATCTGCGGCGCCAGTCAACTTGTCGCAACCGGTCAGCATGCTGGCGCCCAGCAACAAGGTAAAGACGAGGGTGATGCGGTTGGGGGCCATTTTAAGCCTTGGCCAGTTCGGCGCGTAATGCCGCGATCACGGTGTCGTAACGGTGCGGGTCGCTTTCCTTGCCTGCGCTAAACACGGCAGAGCCAGCCACAAAAGTATCCGCCCCGGCGCGGGCGATTTCAGCGATGTTGTCTACCTTGGCGCCACCGTCGATTTCCAGCCAGATGTCCTTGCCGGTCTTGGCGGTGTAGGCGTCGATTTTCTGGCGCGCAAGGCGCAGCTTGTTGAGCGCTTCGGGAATGAAGCTTTGACCGCCGAAGCCCGGATTCACCGACATCAGCAGTACCATGTCGATCTTGTCCATGACATGATCCATGAGGTTTAGCGGTGTGGCGGGGTTGAACACCAGGCCAGCCTTGCAGCCGCTTTGCTTGATGAGTGCCAGGGTGCGGTCTATGTGTTCGGAAGCTTCCGGATGGAAGGTGATGATGTTGGCGCCAGCCTTGGCAAAATCCGGGATGATGCGGTCAACCGGCTTCACCATCAGGTGTACGTCGATGATGGCGTCGGTCAGCGGGCGGATGGCTTCACACACCAGCGGCCCAATAGTGAGGTTGGGCACGTAATGGTTATCCATCACGTCGAAGTGAATAATGTCGGCGCCGGAAGCAAGCACGTCGGTGATTTCCTGCCCCAGTTTGGCAAAGTTGGCGGACAGGATGCTCGGCGCGATGCGGAATTGTTTACTCATAATGATCTCGTTCAGATTGCAAAAAACTTATTTTAACCGCATTTAAGCTGGAAAAAACCCCCTAATTCAAGGGAATTGTTGCCTATCCTCCCCGCATGCGGGAAAATTGGCGAATGCAACTGTTTACCTTTGGCGTTAACCATACCACTGCCCCGCTGTCGGTGCGCGAACACGTGGCCTTTCAGTCCGAAACCATGGACAAGGCGCTGCACGACCTCACCCAGCACCACCCGGTGAAAGAGGCCGCCATACTTTCCACCTGCAACCGCACTGAAATCTATTGCAACACCAAAGACCCGCAAGCCGCGGTCGACTGGCTGGCCGAATACCATCATTTGCAACCGCAGGAAATCCACCCCTATGTTTACACCCTGCCGCAGCAGGAAACAGTCAAACACGCCTTTCGTGTAGCTTCCGGGCTGGATTCCATGGTGCTGGGTGAAGCGCAGATTCTCGGTCAGATGAAACAGGCGGTAAAACTCGCCGAAGCTGCCGGGACGCTGGGCACCTTGTTGCACAAACTGTTTCAGCGCACATTTGCCGTCGCCAAGGAAGTGCGTAGCAGCACCGACATCGGTGCCAGTTCAGTTTCCATGGCCGGCGCATCGGTGCGTCTTGCGCAGCGTATTTTCGGCGACATCTCCCAGCAGCGTGTGTTGTTCATCGGCGCGGGTGAAATGATAGAACTCTGCGCCGAACACTTCGCCGCGCAGCGTCCGGCCAGCATCATGGTTGCCAACCGCACGCTGGAACGCGGCGAGCTCCTTGCTGAAAGGCTGGGCGGTCGCGCCATTGTTCTCTCCGAATTGCCTGAACATCTCGCGGAATCCGATATTGTCATTACCTCCACCGCCAGCCAGTTGCCCATCGTTGGCTTAGGCTTGGTGGAACGCGCTATCAAAACCCGAAAACACCGCCCCATGTTCATGGTCGATCTCGCCGTACCGCGCGACATCGAGCCCGAAGTCGCCGAGCTGGATGATGTGTTCCTCTACACCGTGGATGACCTTGCCGAAATTGTGAAAGAAGGCATGGGCAACCGCCAGCAAGCCGCCGAAGAAGCCGAAGCCATCATCAATGTGCGCGTCAGCAACTTCATGCACTGGCTGGAAGTGCGCGAAGTCGTGCCTACCATTCGGGCACTAAGAGACCATGCCGAACGTATGCGCCGCCATGAACTGGAAAAAGCGCAAAAAGCCCTCGCTCACGGCGAAGACCTGCAGGATGTTCTGGAAAATATGAGCCAGGCCCTCACCAATAAGCTACTGCACGGCCCCAGTCACGCGCTCAACAACGTCAGCAGTGAAGAGCGCGAACAGCTGGAAACCATGCTGCGCAATATCTACCGGATACACGGCGATTAGTTTCCCACCCCATTAACCCAGAAGACAGGCTTGTTGTTTCTCCATGTCTTTGTTCCACCCAATCTGATAATTAACCAATGAAACCCTCCATACAAACCAAACTCGCACAGTTGAGCGAACGGCTGGAAGAACTGAACCGCCTGCTTTCCAGCGAAGAAGCAACGTCCAATATGGACAGTTACCGCAAGCTGTCGCGCGAACACTCGGAAATTACCCCTATCGTCGAACAGTACCGGGCATTTCTGCAGATTGAGGCGGACATTGTCGAAGCGCAGGGCATGTTGTCAGACCCGGAAATGAAGGCGTTTGCCGAGGAAGAAATCGCCAACGGCAAGGCCAATCTTGAGCAATCCGAAATCGAGTTGCAAAAACTACTGCTGCCCAAGGATGCCAACGACGAGCGTAATGTGTTTCTGGAAATCCGCGCCGGGACTGGCGGGGATGAATCCGGGCTGTTTGCCGGAGACTTGTTCCGCATGTATAGCCGCTATGCCGAGCGCCAGCGCTGGAAGGTGGAAATTGTTTCGGAAAGCCCCTCGGAAATTGGCGGCTACAAGGAAGTTATCGCCCGTATCAATGGCGACGGGGTTTACTCCAAACTCAAGTTTGAATCCGGCGGCCATCGTGTGCAACGTGTGCCGGAAACCGAAACGCAAGGCCGCATCCACACCTCCGCCTGTACCGTGGCGGTGATCCCCGAAGCGGACGAAGTCAGTGACGTGGTCATCAACCCTGCTGAAATCCGCATTGATACCTATCGGGCGAGCGGCGCGGGTGGGCAGCACATCAACAAGACTGATTCCGCCGTGCGTATCACTCATTTGCCGACTGGTATTGTGGTGGAATGCCAGGATGACCGCTCGCAGCATCGCAACAAGGCGCAAGCCATGGCCGTGCTGGCGGCGCGCATCAAGGATGCACAAGTGCGCGCTCAGCAATCGAAAGAAGCCGCTACACGCAAAAGCCTGATCGGTAGCGGCGACCGCAGCGAACGGATTAGAACCTACAATTTCCCGCAAGGCCGCGTTACCGACCACCGCATCAACCTCACGCTGTACAAGATCGACTTCATCATGGATGGCGACCTCGATGAATTGCTGGGCGCACTGGCCACCGAACATCAGGCGGAGCAACTGGCGGCACTGGGCGAGGAATGAACGTCAGGGCGCTGCTGTTTGAGGCGCAGGGCCGCATTGCACAAATACTGGCTTTGCCCGATGCAGAGGCCCGTATCGAAGCACAGGCACTGCTGCGCCATGCGTTGGGAGATGTCTCTCGTGCCTGGTTGATCACACATGAGCAGGATGTCCTGCAGCCCACACAAATAGAGCAGTTTCAGGTTTTTCTGGCCCGTCGGCTGGCCGGTGAGCCGGTGGCTTATATCCTTGGCATGCGCGAGTTTTATGGGCTGGAATTCAAGGTCTCGCCGGATGTGCTGATTCCGCGCCCGGATACTGAGTTGCTGGTAGAACTGGCGCTGGAGCGTATTCCTCAGCCCCTGCCTTGTCGTGTGCTTGATCTTGGCACGGGTAGCGGCGCGATTGCCATCAGTATTGCCAGCCAACGGCCACAGGTCGAAGTGACTGCGGTGGATAGCAGCCAAGCGGCGCTGGCAGTGGCGCGGGCCAATGCGGAAAAACTGCAAATATCCAATGTGCACCTGCTGCAAAGCGATTGGTTTGCGGCGCTTGGTGCGGAAAGTTTTGATGTAATTGTGAGCAACCCGCCTTATATCGCTGCTGGTGACGTACATTTATCGCAAGGTGATCTGCGCTTTGAACCAGCATCCGCGCTGGCCTCGGGGGCAGATGGGCTGGATAGCATTCGCCATATAGTCAGCGAAGTGCAGCGCTACCTGACACTCGGCGGCTGGTTGCTGCTGGAGCATGGTTACGATCAGGCGCAGGGGGTGGCGGGTTTGCTGCGTGATGCTGGATTCAACGAGGTGGAATCCCGGCCTGATCTGGCCGGGGTGTTGCGGGTGACGCTGGGACGACTTGCTGCTTAGTGCAAGCGGCGACGGCCTGATTGGCCGGGTGTATTCAGCGTAGGCGCAACTTCCTCTTCATCGCCCGGCATGATGTGGCTATCGCGTTGGCGGCGGAACAGGTCATTAACTAGTTTCAGCACTTCGTCCACGGCGGCCTGGTCGAACTGGCGGCGTAGCATGCCGCCGACATCTTCCGCCATGCGGCGGCGTTGGGCGTCGGAAATGGCATCCGGCGTGGGGCCGACAAACATTAACTGCATTTCGTCCCGGCCATCCGCATGGTAAATGCTGACTTCAACCGCTGTGGCTTGTTCGATGAGCACGCCCAAGCCGTGCATGGCTTCTTCAAGCGCGTGGAAGAAATTGCGGCCTACTTCCAGAGTGCAGCAAATTTCCAGCGCAAACTCGCGCTGGTCGTAAGCGACGCCGGGCTGGTTTTCTTCCAGGCTTTTCACTTCGCTCATGGTTTCTACATCGAAATAGTCGAGCAGCGGGCGCAGGGCCGTTTCCACCTGGCGGCGTGAAACACCTTCACACAGGGCGATGTAACCGTGCACGTGAACTTCCATGCGCATGGGGATTCCTTAACGAAGTTCAAAAATGAATTATACCCGATCAGCCGGGGAGAGCCGCCAAGTAA
>Ga0265327_10005460_pt1 | contig 10604 bp, 8 predicted proteins | sample 41621metaG_FD_202089 | JGI IMG/M metagenome (GOLD analysis project Ga0265327, IMG submission 202089) | Rhizosphere microbial communities from Carex aquatilis grown in University of Washington, Seatle, WA, United States - 4-16-21 metaG | ecosystem: Host-associated > Plants > Roots > Rhizosphere >... | reverse complement strand
GGCGGTCGGGGGGCAGGAAGTTCAGGGCGGCGAGGACGCGCTGGCGCGAGGTCATGGAAAAATCGTCCGGCCGCGCGGGGGCGGGGCCGGACTGGGGGGTGGAACGCTCCCGTAGGGTTGGGTCAGCCGGAGTATGCGCCGGAACGCGGCGGCCCGGCTACGCGGGGGTTGGCCGAGTACGCGCATATCTTGTGTTCACGGTTGCCGGCACGCATTCGCTCGACCCGCGGCGCCCGATCGCGCAAGGCTGACCCCGACCTCGCCCCATGAAAACCGCGATTCCCCTCGTCAGCGACTGGAAGGTGATGCACGCCGAGCCCTGGCTCGGGCCCACTGTGGCGTGCTCGGCGCTGCCGCTGGCGGAGCGCTGGGTGCCCGCGCAGGTGCCGGGCGACGTGCACCTCGACTACGAGCGCGCGGGGCTGATCCCGGATCCGTTCTTCGGGATCAACCACGACCTCTGCCGGTGGATGGAGGACTGGGACTGGTGGTATCGCACCGAGGTGACCCCGCCGACGCCCGGGCCGGGCCAAAGGCTGCACCTGCTCTTTGAGGGACTCGACGTCTTCGCCACGATCTACCTCAACGGCCAGGAGGTCGCGCGGCACCAGAACATGTTCACGCCGCTGCGCGTGGATGTGACCGACCATGTGGTCCCAGGGGCCAACCGGCTGGAGGTGTCCCTGGGCGCGCCCACGGCCCCGCCGGGACGCAGCGCCTCGCCGGAGGTGCGGGGCTACGGCTCGCCGCTGCGCCTGCAGGTGCGCAAGGCCCAGTCCTGCTACGGCTGGAACATCACCCCGCGGCTGGTCACCATCGGCATTTGGCGACCGGTCTCGTGGCTGCTCGTGGACGCGGTCGAGCTCGCGGACGTGTTTGTGAGCACCGTCGCGGTCCGGCCCGACGGTACCGCGGAGCTCGAGGCGCTGGTCGAGGTGCGCGCCAACCACGGCGCGCCCGTCGCCGCCACCGTAGAACTTGCCGTCGCGGGCCAGTCGCGCACGGTCCCGGTCCCGGGCGACGGCCGTGCGGTGGAGCGCTTCATCGTGCCGAACGCATCGCTCTGGTGGCCGCACGGCCACGGGGCGCAGCCGCTCCATGCGTGGAGCGCGGTGCTGCGGCAGGGCGGGCGGGAGCTGGACCGCCGGTCCGGGCGCTGCGGCATCCGGACGGTCGCGCTGATCCAGGAGCCCGCCGCCGACGGCACGACGTCCTTCATCCTGGCGGTGAACGGCCGGAAAATCTTCCTCAAGGGCATGAACTGGACGCCGGTGGACGCGATCTACGCACGGATCACGCCGGCGCGGTACGACGAGCTGCTGCTGGCGACGCGCGCGGCGAACATCAACGCGCTGCGGGTCTGGGGCGGCGGCATCTACGAGGGTGACGCGTTCTACGCGCGCTGCGACGAGCTCGGGATCCTCGTCACGCACGACTTCATGTTCGCCTGCGGCTGCTACCCGCAGGACCTGGCCTTCCTTGACGAGGCGCGGCGCGAGGCGGAGTTCCAGGTGCGGCGCCTGCGGCACTACGCGTGCATCGTGGCGTGGTTCGGCGACAACGAGAACGACGTGCTCGCCGACCTGAGCTTCAACCAGCCCGGCTACCGGCACAACCGGCTCAGCAAGGAGATCCTCCGCGACGCCGTCCGGGCGCACGCGCCGCGCACGCCGTACGTGCCGACTTCCCCGTACTCCCCCACGGTCTACGACCAGAACTCGCCGCTCGAGGGCGACTGCCACCTCTGGGCCCATGGCCAGTCCTACCGCTCCGAGTTCTTCACCCAGCCACGTCCGCGGATGGTCACGGAGATCGGCCACATGGGCATGCCCGATCGCGCGGTGATCGAGCGCTTCGTGAGCCCTAACCGGCTCTGGCCGATCTGGCACGCGGAGTATCTCACGCATGGCTCCGACTGCACGCGGCTCGACGGCATCGGGCTGCTGCGGACGATCTGGCAGAGCATCGCGGCGCGGGGCTGGGAGGAGCCGAGCTCCCTCGACGATCTCATTGAAAAATCGCAGCGCCTGCACGCCGAGGCGTCGCAGTTCTGGATCGAGCTTTACGGCGGCCAGCCCGACTGCTGGGGGCTTTTCCTGTGGAGCCTGTCCGACTGCTGGCCCCAGATCTCGCCGGCGTACATCGCGTATCCCTTCGGGCCCAAGCCCGCGCTCGACGCCGTGCGCGAGGCCTACGGCCGCATCCGGCGTTAGGCTGCTCGCTCGGGGAGCGAGCAGCTGTTGAAAGTTGAGGGTTGATAGTTGAAAGACCCTGCTGGTCGGCGACACGTAATCTGAGGTGCGGCCACCGTGACCGGGCCTTTCAACTTTCAACTACCCAACACCCCCAGCGGGAACTCGCGCTCGACGGTGTAGAGCGGTCCGCCGGGTTGGAGCACACTCGAGTAGTGCGTGAACCGTGTGACGCGGAATTCCGGCCCGGCGAAATCGCGGTGGCGCTTTACGTAATGCTCGGCGGCCACGGGCGCGGCGTCCGGCCGCAGGCGGGCGAGCGTGACGTGCGGGTGAAACGTGCGCAGGTCGAGGTTGAGCCCGAGCGCCAGCAGGGAGTCGTCGAGGCGCTGGCGCAGCTGGAAGAGCAGGGGATGCCCGCGGCCCAGGCCGGCCCAGAGCACGGTGGGATGGCCGCGCGGCGGGAACGCGCCCACGCCTGCCAGCGGCAGCAGAAACGGCGCGACGCGGATGGCACCGAGGGCCGAGTCCAGCGCCGCGCACCGGTCCGCGTCCAGTTCGCCGAGGAAGCGGAGAGTCACGTGCAGCTGCTCCGGTGGCGTCCAGGCGAATCCCGGCAGCTCGGTGGTCAGCCCGGCGAGCACGCGCCGCGCCTCGTCGGGCAGGGGCAGCGCGATGAAGTGGCGCGCGGACATGACGGCAGCTTGACGGCCGTCGCGCTGGCCGCAACCCGGACCGCGCGGTTACAGGTCGCGGCTCGGCCGCGGCAGGGGCCGGCCGGCCGGGATGGGGTGGAGGGCACGCCAGAGGCCGCGCCAGTGGAAGCGCATCTCGGCGAGCAGGCCGGGGGAGGGCGCGCGCCGGCGGGAGCGCAGCGAGGCCGGCCCGCGGTCGGAACGGGTCCAGGTGGTCGAGGTGGTCATTTTCGACTCCTTCGGCTGCCGGGCGGGAAACTTGAGCCATCCGGGGGTAAATTTGAGCAGTCTTGGACAAGATCTGCGCAGCCCGCGTCCGGCGATTCTGCTAGTCTGGGGCCCGGCCGGCCGGATTCCGGGCCGGTCGTCAAGTCAGGCAGGCTTTCCTGATTATGCCCCCAACAACGACGAAGGAAAAAAGGATCGACCCCATCCGTGATCGCCGCGTGTGGCTGGAGCGCGAGGCTTTCGCTTTGTCCAAGACCTGTCCGGTTGAGCATGCCAATCCCGTCAACTGCCCGCTCTGCGACCTGCGCCCGCTGCCGCTGACCGAGCGCCGCGCCTGGATCTGCCAGCTCTCCGACGAGGAGCTGGAGTACCTGGCGGCCTACCACCGCTCCTGCCTGGCCCAGAAAACCATGGCGCAAGGCGCGGCCGCGGCGCCGGCGTCCCGCCCGTCCACCTGACGCCCCGCCGGGCTAATCCGCTCTCGCTATCACCGCGCGCCGACCCGAACCTGCCGCCCGACCCCGGCGGCGCGATGGAACCCGCGCTGTCCTGCCCACCCCTCGCCGCCACCCATGAGTGACCCCGCCCCCCGCCAGACCTTCTCCGCCGCCGTCCTCGGCTACTTCCGCGACTTCGGCGTGCTGCGCGAGACGCAGGCCGAATACTGGGGCGTCCAGATCGTCAACTTCCTCGACTGCACCGCCTACTTCGCGCTGCTGACGATTGCGGCCGTGTTCCTCTCCGACGACCTCGGGATGACCGACAAGCAGGCGGGCTACACGATCACGGCATTCACCTCGGCGACGTCGCTGATGCTGCTGTTCTCGGGCATGCTGACGGACTGGCTCGGCATCCGCCGCGGCCTGGTCGTCACGATGTGGGGCTCGCTGGTGCTGCGCCTCGCGGTCGTGTGGGTGGGGCTGACGCCCTCGCTGCCGCACCGCGGCATCATCGCCGGCGTGCTGCTCTTCCTGATGGCGCCATTCATGGCGGCGATCCAGACGATCTTCCAGTCGGCGACGAACCGCTACACCACGCGCCGCTCCCGCAGCGCGGGCTTCAACCTCTGGTACCTGTTCATGAACATCGGTGCGGCGGCCGCGGGCTTCTCGATCGACATTGTCCGCCAGTGGCTCCACCTGCCCAACGTCCATATCTTCACCCTCGGCGTGGTCACGGCGGTGCTCTGCCTCGTGGTGGCCCAGCTGATGATCAAGCGCGAGGACCAGCTGGTGAGTCCCGACGACCCGCCCGCGGCCCAGGCGGAGGAGAAGCAGGTCGTGCGGCAGAACCCGCTGCAGATCTGGCGCGGCATGATCCGCGAGCCGGCCATCTGGCGCCTGCTGGTCCTGATCGCGCTGATCGTCGGGGTGCGCGCGGTCTACGTTTATCTCTACCTGCTGATGCCGAAGTACTGGCTGCGCACGATCGGGCCGGACGCGGCATTCGGCACGCTCAACGCGATCAACCCGATCGGCATCGTGATCGGGCTCGTGATCTTCATCCCCTTCGCCAACCGCTTCCCGGTGTTCCGGATGCTGGTCTACGGGGCGATGATCTCGTCGGTCGCGCTGGTGCCGATGGCGGTGCCGTGGACGGCCTACGGCATGGACATCGGGCGGGCGCACTACCTCATGGCGCTGCTCTGCATGATCCTGGTCACCATCGGCGAAGTCGTCTGGTCGCCCAAGCTCTACGAGTTCACCGCCGCCATCGCGCCCAAGGGCCAGGAGGGCACCTACCTCGGGCTCTCCCTCATCCCGTGGTTCCTCGCCAAGACGCTGGTCAGCGCCTTCTCCGGCCACCTGCTCGAGCGCTGGTCGCCCGAGACCGTGATGGTCCACGGCGTCGCGACCCCGTTGCAGGCGGCGATGGTCGCGCACCAGCTCGACTACTGGCACCGGCCGGAGGCGATGTGGCTCGTGCTTGGCGCCTACGCCCTCGTGGGCTGCATCGGCGCGGCCTTCCTGGAAAAGTGGCTGACGCAGGGCGTGAAGGCTTCCCCCGGGGCCGCTTGAGTCTCCCGACCCGGGCCGCCGTCCCGCCGCCATGCACTCCCTCGCGGTCCTCGACTACGCCATCATCGGCGGCTACCTCGCCGTGAGCCTGGTGATGGGTGTGCTCATGACGCGCAAGGCGAGCGCGGGGCTGGACCACTACTTCCTCGGGGGCCGCTCGCTGCCGTGGTACCTGCTCGGCGTGGCGGGCATGGCGAACTGGTTCGACCTCACGGGCACGATGATCATCACGTCGTTCCTCTACCTGCTCGGGCCGCGCGGGCTGTTCATCGAGTTCCGCGGCGGCGCGGTGCTCATCCTGGCGTTCCTCCTCGCGTTCACGGGCAAGTGGCACCGGCGCTCGGGCTGCATGACGGCCGCGGAGTGGATGACCTACCGCTTCGGCGCGGGCCGCGCGGCGGAGGGTGTCCGGCTGCTCACGGCGGTCGTCAACATCCTCATCGCGGTCATGATGCTCGCGTACCTCATCCGCGGGGCCAGTCTCTTCCTCGGGCTGTTCTTCCCCTGGCCGCCGCTGTACACGACGCTCGCGCTCATCACGGTGACGACCCTGTACACCATGAGCGCGGGGTTCTATGGCGTGGTGCTGACCGACCTCGTGCAGGGCGTGATCGTGATGGCCGCGTGCGTGATCATCGGCCTGCTGGCGTGGCAGCGGGTGCCGGACAGCGCCAGCCTCGCGGCGCTGGCGGCGCAGGTGACGGGCAACCAGGACTGGACCAGTTCGCGCCCGGCGTGGCACACGCCGATGCCCGCGGGCTACGAGGCGTACTCGCCGATGATCATGATGATGCTGTTCTACCTCGCGCGGAACGTCCTCGGCGGCTTCGGCACGGGCGCCGAGCCGCGGTACTTCGGCGCGCGCAGCGACCGGGACTGCGGCCTGCAGTCGCTGCTGCAGGGCGTGATGGTGATGTTCCGGTGGCCGCTGATGATCGGCTTCGCGGTGATGGGACTCTACCTGGTGCACGCGCTGTATCCCGACCCCGCCGTCGTGCAGCGCGCCGCGGCGCTGATCCACGCGCAGTATCCCCAGGTCACCGCGGGCTCCTGGCACGACCTCACCAGCGCGCTCGTCAACTTCCCGGCCGAGCACCCCGCCGGCCTGATCCGCGACCTGCAGGCGCTGCTCGGCCCGGACTGGGCCGCGAAGCTGCCGCTGGTGGGCTGGACCGGGACGGTGAACCCCGAGCAGATCCTGCCCGCGGTGCTGCTCAACCTCGTGCCCACGGGCCTGAAGGGCCTGCTCGTCGTGGCGATGTTCGCCGCGATGATGTCCTGCAAGAACGGCATGGTGAACGCGGCGAGCGGCTTTTTCGTCAAGGACCTCTACCAGAATTTCCTCCGGCCGCGGGCCGCGACGCGCGAGCTGATCGCGGCGAGCTACGCCTCGACCCTCGCGATCGTGGCCGTCGCCTTCTGGTTCGGCGTGGCGGCGGCGAGCATCAACAACCTCTGGAGCTGGCTCGTCATGAGCCTCACGGCCGGCCAGCTGGCGCCGCAGGCCCTGCGGCTGTACTGGTGGCGCTGCAACGCGTGGGGCGTGATCGGCGGCACGGTGCTCGGCGCCCTCGGCGCGGTGCTGCAGCGGGCGTTCTACCCGCAGCTGCCGGAGACGTCGCAGTTCCTGCTCATGACGGCGATTTCATTTCTCGGGACGATTGCCGGCTCGCTGCTGACCGCGCCGACGCCCGTGGCGGTGCTCCGGAATTTCTACCGGACAACGCGGCCGTTCGGCTGGTGGGGCCCGCTGCGGGACGAGTTCCAGGGCCTGGCGCGGGCCGCGGTGGACCGGGAGAACCGGCAGGACCTCGCGACCGTGCCGTTCGCGCTGCTGTGGCAGGTGACGCTGTTCCTGCTGCCGATGCAGCTGGTGATCAAGTCCTACGACTCGTTCTGGTGCACGCTGCCGCTGTTCCTCGTCGGCGTGGCCGGCCTGTACCATTTCTGGTGGCGGCCGCTCTGGGCCCGCGAGGCTTGAGGCTCAGGCGGGGGCAAGGGCGGCGGCGATCGCCTCGGCCAGCTCGGACATGCTGAGGGGCTTGTTGAGCAGCCGGAAGATCCCGAGCGCCTGCATCCGCTCATGGGTGAACTGGCCGGTGAAGCCGCTCGCGATCAGGATGGGGATGGTGGGGTGGGCGGCGCGCAGCTTCTCGGCGAGGTCGAGGCCGGTCATCCCGGGCATCTGGAAATCGGTGAGGACGAGGTCGAAGGACGCGGGGTCGGCGGCGAACAGCCGGCGGGCCTGCTCCGGGTCGGGCTGCACGTTGACGGCGTAGCCAAGCCGCTCGAGCAGGATGCGCAGCGACTTCGCGACGGGCGCCTCGTCCTCGACAACCAGGATCCGCTGGCCACGGCCCCGCGGCAGCTCCGGGGTGACCGGGCCGCCGTGGGCGGCGACCGGGGTGTGGGCGGGGAAGAACAGCTCGAAGGTCGTGCCCGCGCCCGGCGCGCTGCGCACGCGGATCGCGCCCTCGTGGCTGCGCACCACGCTGCGCACGACCGCGAGGCCCAGGCCGGTGCCCTCGCCCTTTTTCTTGGTCGTGAAGAACGGCTCGAAGATCCGCTCCACCAGCGCGGGGTCCATGCCGCAGCCGTTGTCGGCGACCTCCAGCACCACGCAGGGCCCGGGCGCGAGGTCGTGCAGCTCGGACGCCTCGGCCGCCTCGACCCGGCGGGCGAGGAGCCGGATGATGATGAGCCCGCCGCGCGGCGGCAGCGCCTGCGCGGCATTGATCGCGAGGTTCATCACGACCTGGTGGATCTGGGTGGCGTTGGCGAGGACCACCGGCGCCTGGTGGGCGAGCTCGGTCCGGATCTCCACCGTGGCAGGGATGGTGGACCGCAGCAGCGAGAGCGTGTCCTTGACCACGTGCTGGAGCAGCAGGGGGCCGCGCTCGGACTCCTCGGAGCGGCTGAACAGCAGGATCTGGCGCACGAGTTCCTTGGCGCGGTTCGCGCAGTTGAGCACCTCGACGAGGAACTCCCGGATCTGCGGGTGCGTCGGCGGGCAGTCGAGCTCGGCCAGCTGCGCGTAGTTGATCACGCCGGTGAGGATGTTGTTGAAGTCGTGCGCCACGCCGCCGGCCAGGGTGCCGAGCGCCTCGTACTTCTGGCCGAGCAGCAGCCGCGCCTGGATCTGCGCGCGCTCGGCCTCGGCCCGGCGCGCCGCCGTGATTTCCACCTGCGACGTGAGCAGGCGGGGCCGGCCCGCGATCGTGATCAGCGCGCCGGTGCAGAGCATGATCCGCTCGACGCCCGTCTTCGTGCGCAGCGTGGCCTCATAAGCGCGGACCAGGCGCTCCGTTCTCACCCGGTGCCGGAACTCCTCGAGCTGTGCCGGGTTGAGCCAGGTGCCGAGCTCGGCGACGGTCCGGCCGATGACCTCGGCGCGCGTGTAGCCGAACAGCTCGAGCGTCACGGAATTCACCTCGAGCAGCCGCGCGTCCTCGGCGTCCGAGAGCTGGATCGGGATCGGACTGGCGTCGAACACGCCGCGAAACATCGCCTCGCTCTCCCGCAGGGTCGTCTCGGCCGCGACGCGCTGGGTGATGTCGCGCACCACCGTGATGAAGGCCGGCCGGCCGTGGTGGGTGCAGGCCTTGGTGGCGGTCTCGACGATGATGCGCGCGCCGTCCTTGCGGAGGCCGACGGACTGGCACGGCGGCCCGAGGGTGGTCCAGGGGTTGAGGGACTTCCCGGAAGTCGTCCCGGGCGGAATGAGGCCGGCGAGCGTGCGGTTGGCCAGCTCCTCCGGCGCATAGCCGAACATGCGCGCATACGCGCCGTTGGCGGTCTGGATCAGCCCGTCCTGGTGGATCACGGAGCCGTCGAAGGCCGATTCGACCAGCCCGCGGTAGCGCTCCTCGGCCTCGCTGAGCCGCGCGGCCTGGGCCACGCGCTGCGCGATCACGCGCCGCTGCCAGTAGAACACGAGGAGCAGCGCGACGGCGACGATGCCGGCGGGGAGGAAGAACGGGCGGAGGTCGCGGACGCGGATCTGGTGCGGCTCGCTCGGCCCAACCCAGCGGTCGTAGATGCGGTCGAAGGTGCCGTCATGCAGGACGCGCGCGAGCGCCTGGTTGAGCTGGGCGAGCCGGGCGGCGTCGCCCTTGTGCACGGCGAAGTGGTACGAGTGGATCACGTCCTCGAGGAACGCGTTGCTCAGCCCGCGCTGCTTGATCTCGGCCGCGGTCAGCCGGCGCGTGAGCAGGGCGACGTCAATCTCGCCGCGCGCGAGGGCGGCGAACAGTTCGTCCTTGCCGCTGAACGGGACGATCGTGCCTCCCCAGCCGTGGTGGTGGACGAGGTTGAGGTACTCGAGCGTGCCCGACCGGGCGCCGATCCGCTTTCCGGCCAGCTCGCTGGACCGGTGGGGCGCGGGCTGGTCGCCGCGCACGTACACCACTCCATGCATCGTGGCGTGCGCGATCGAGAAATCCATCGTGAGCGCCCGCTCCTCGGTGAAGGTGACATTGGCCAGCGCGTCGATCTTGCCGGCCTCGAAGTCCTTTAGGAGATTCGTCCACGACCCTTTGTGCAGGTCGAACTGGATGTCGCCGTCGCGGGACATCTCCTGCAGCAGTTCCGCCGTGAACCCGTCCAGTCGCCCATCCTTGTTTACAAACGACAGGACGCCGGTGGGCAGTCCTTCGACGCCGATCCGGATCGGCTGGGGAGGCTCGCCATGGAGCGCGGGCGCCGTGATGAGGGCGAGCGCCGTGACGAACAGGCGCAGGGGCGGAGGCATCCGCAGCCAAGGTGAATGGGAGGGTGAAGCCACGCGACGGGGGGGGCCGCCATTCAGGGTGGCCGCCCGGAATGAGTCAATCCACGGTCGCGAACCGTTGCCAGTTCAGCAGGGCTGGTGACCCCAGTCCTGCTCCTTCAGCTCCTTCTCAAACCGCGCCATCTGCTCCTCTGGGCTGAGCGTGTGCACGGGGGCCGGCTCGCCGATCTTGGGCTCCGCGGGGTCCAGCAAGGGTGGCGGCGGAACCGCGCTGGGCGCGGGCACGGGCGGCTGGCCGGACGGCAAGGGGTTCACGCGGGGACGGTAACAGGGTCCGGCGGAAACGCCACTCGGACCGGGAAATTGTCGGACGGCCCCGACGGGTGGCTTTTCGGCGCCGATGGGAATAGGGTGGGGCATGCGCCCGCCTACCGACAGGCCGGACCGGTCGGCCCCCCTCGACGTGTTCGCGGGGGTGCGCCAGCGGATGGTGCAGGAGCAGCTGGCGGGCGACCCGGAGCGTCCCATCCGGAATCCCGCCGTGCTGGCGGCGATGTCCCGGGTGCCGCGCCATGAATTCGTGCCGGCGTCGCAGCACGCGGACGCCTACGCCGCATGGCCGTTGCCGATCGGCTTCGGCCAGACCATCTCGCAGCCCTACATCGTGGCGCTCATGACCGAGGAGCTCGACCCCCAGCCGACAGACCGGGTCCTCGAGATCGGGACCGGGTCGGGGTATCAG
>Ga0265327_10005458_pt1 | contig 10605 bp, 6 predicted proteins | sample 41621metaG_FD_202089 | JGI IMG/M metagenome (GOLD analysis project Ga0265327, IMG submission 202089) | Rhizosphere microbial communities from Carex aquatilis grown in University of Washington, Seatle, WA, United States - 4-16-21 metaG | ecosystem: Host-associated > Plants > Roots > Rhizosphere >... | reverse complement strand
TGTCGACGGTGTTGTGCTCCAGGGAACGACCAATATGTTTGGCGCGTTCCAGAATATTGGAACGATTGGCGGCGTGACCGTCCAACCGACGCCATAGCGAGCAATTTGGCAACTGCAGGTGAATTTACGTCGGTCTGGATCGGATCGACATTGGGTTGTCACCTCAGTTGCCTTTTTTGCGTCAATTTAGAGTGGACCATGTGCTGACCCAATGTTTGGAATCGTTTCGAATCCGTTGCGTGTTTCGAATTTGTCTCACGTTATTTCTGCTGGGCGCGGGCCATGCAGAAGCAGTGAGTCGTCCAAACGTTGTTGTGATTCTTGCCGACGACCAGGGCTGGGGTGACCTGAGCTTTTCCGGCAACACTAATCTTCGCACGCCCAACATCGACGCCTTTGCAAAACAGAGTGCGTCGTTCGATCGCTTCTATGTTTGTCCCCTCTGTTCGCCCACGCGCGCGGAGTTTCTCACCGGCCGCTATCACCCGCGCGGCGGCGTGCGAGGTGTTTCGACCGGGCAAGAGCGGTTGAACCTCGACGAGAAGACGATTGCGGAGGCATTCAAAGCCGCGGGTTACGCGACAGGAGCATTTGGCAAATGGCACAACGGCAGCCAATGGCCCTATCATCCCAACGCTCGCGGTTTCGATGAGTTCTATGGATTCACGGACGGTCATTGGGGTGAGTATTTCGACCCACCCCTCGACCACAATGGCGAACTGGTTCGCGCCAAAGGTTACGCTGCGGATATTTTTACCGATCATGCGACGGACTTCATCGAGACAAATAAAGCGCGCCCTTTTTTCTGTTATCTCCCATTCAACACGCCGCATTCGCCTTTTGCGGTACCGCAAGAGTATTGGGAGCGGTTCCAGAACAAACCGGTCGCGATGCGCGCACGGGCCGGTGATCCCGAGAACATCAACCAAACGCGGTGCGTGCTTGCCATGTGCGAGAACATCGATTGGAACGTCGGCCGCGTGTTGCGCAAACTCGACGAATTGAAATTGGCCAAAAATACGATCGTGATTTATTTCTCCGACAATGGTCCGGCCGGATATCGTTGGAACGGCGACATGAAAGGCAGGAAAGGCCTCACTGATGAAGGAGGTGTCCGCGTTCCGTTCTTCATCCGTTGGCCGGGAAAAGTCAAACCTGCGATGGTGCGCGAAATCGCAGGAGCGATTGACCTGTTACCAACACTCACCTCTCTGGCAGGAATTCGTCGGGTCGGCGACAAGGAGCTGGATGGAAAGGATCTGTCACCGCTGCTTCAGGGCCGCGCCACCGACTGGCCGGAGCGGCTGATTTTTTCCTGCCGAAATGAAAAAATCAGTGTTCGCTCGCAACAATACCGGCTCGATAGCGCCGGCGCGTTGTTCGACATGGCTGCCGATCCCGGCCAGCACGTAGATTTGGCGCATGAGAATCCCAAACTTGCCGCCAATCTTTCTCGGGCAGTGGCCGATTGGCGCAAGGATGTTTGTACGGCGGGTTATGCTGTGGATGACCGGCCCTATCCGGTCGGTTACGCGGTATTCCCACGCACGCCGCTGCCAGCGCGGGATGGCGTGCCGCATGGTGGGGTCAAGCGTAGCGCTGGCGCGCCGAATTGCTCATATTTCGTCAATTGGACCAGCTCGCAAGATGCGATGACGTGGGACATAGAGGTGGCCACTTCTGGTGATTATTCGGTGGAGATTCAATATACGTGCCCGATGGCCGACGCCGGTTCCACAGTCCAGCTAGGTTTTAGGGACAGCAAGCTCGCCGGTAAAGTCACCCCCGGTTGGGACCCGCCACTTTATACCAATCAGGACACGATCGAGCGACTCGCCGCAGAATCGCGGATGAAAGAGTTTCATCCACTAAACCTCGGAATTATTCATCTGGAAAAAGGACGCGATCTGCTGACATTGCGGGCACTGGACATCCCTGGCAAGACCGTGATGGACATGCGTCAGATTATCTTGACGCTCAAAAAGTGAGTTGGTCAGATCGTTTTCACTTTGCCAGCGTGCGTTCTGCGGAATGCATGAAGGCAATCGCCAGTGGAACTGATATATTGCACGTCCACATTGTCGGGAGTGACGTGGAGGTGGACAAATCCAAACACCTTTTCGGCAAAGCCGCGCCCCAGGCGCTTAATCGCGTATAGTCCGGCGCCGCCTCCGCCGGAGACGACGAAACTAGTGTTGTAACCTTCTACTTCGAGATGTTGCAAATTGTGATCGTGGCCCGAAACAAAAAGAGAGATGTTGTTGGCTTTTAAAAGCGGTCCCCATTCGGCGATGAGACGTTTGCTATCACCTTTCGCCCCGGCGCTGAACAACGGATAATGGCTGATGACCCAACGCCATTTGGCGCTCGTTTCCTTTTTAAGCTCGGTCTCGAGGAACCGTTTTTGTTCGATTTTCTCCTGTGGCGTCAATCCACCTTCGAACATATTTGCATCGAGGAAAATAACTTTGAGCAGGGGATTCTGTGAGTCCGGAAATTCTACCGCATACCACTTCGCCGGCATCTTCCAGCGGGAAGAGGGATTGTTTTTGGCGTAGTCCAATTGCATCTGTGCTTTGGCCGGTCCTTGTTTTGCGTCATAGGAGGGCCCGTAATCGTGATTGCCCAAGCAGGCGTAAAACGGACAGGGCAGGTGTTCTTTCGAATACATTGCCTCGAACCCCGGGAGAAACCGTTCCGGGGTCATTTTGCCGTAAAAGTTGTCTCCCAAAGCAAACACGGCGCTCGGCGGATGTTTCAGTTTTTTAGCGAACTCCGTCATGGCATAAGCGACGGCGCGTTGATTGACATTTCCAGTCCCGAAGTCTCCGAGCGCGAGGAAATCCAGTCCGGTATCGGGGAATTCAGCCGAAGGAGGTTGCGCGTGCAGTCTCCAGGCGCTTGCCATGGTCAATACACTGCTGGTGAAAAAAACCGTTTTCTTGATCGCTTCACGACGACTGATCAATTGATTGTCGTTGGACGGCATGGGTTTCATAGCTTTGCTTGCACAAGCGGATTACATCGTTCCGGCGGTCGTGCAAAGCTCATTTGGCCGCACGTTTACCCAGAATGGGCGAGGCTGGCTCACGCACGATCATTAAGGAGTCAGCGCGTGTGCGTTCTCTGCCGCCGGGGATCGAATTGCAGATCTTGCCCTGCTTCCAGAACGTCGACGAGCCACCGCCGTCCAGGTTCATCGCTTCGCGGCAGCCCAGCACAGCCATGAACTCGGCCAACTCACGGGAATTCATCCCGGTCGAGAGTTGTTTTTGTCTTCCGTCCACCACCACCATGAAGAAATAGCGGTCATTGAAGCCAATCGCCGTCCGCGGATTCCGGTGCTGAATGACCGCGCCTGCATCAAATTTTTCCAGCGGTTGGCCTTCGCTGACCACCGGGAAGATTCCGTGGCAGGCGGTGACCACGTTTCGCAGCGACGGGGAGGTGGATAGATCGACTTGAATTGTGTCGCCGACCCGGATAGCGCTGGCTTTAGCTGCCGCTTGTTGGCTGAAACTGAGAACACAAACAGTGTTCGACAAACCCGAATTACCCGCAGGATTGATGGCCTTGACTTGCATGATTCGGGTCTCGCCAACGCGCCAGGACAAAGTCGAGTGCTCCGCACTTTCAAGGACCAGTTCCAAATGATTGGTCGCGCGCGTTTGTTTGCCCAACATATGCGTGAAAAGCACGATGTCACCCGCGAAACATTCGCGGTTCAAGCCAATGGCGACTTTCTCGCCGCCCGGCAATTTTGCGTTGAAGGACGATTTGATGTCGCCGAAGTGCATCGACCGGTCCTCGTTGACCCAAAAACTGAACTTCGACGGAGCGCCGACTACTTCACCATCGACAATTACCATAGCCGCGTGTGCGTCTTTGCCAATGCCACGCGGCGCACCGATGTAGGGATTGGGGGTACGAATGCAAAATCCCGCGTTGATTGCGACCAATGGCTCCCCCCTGGACCTCGGAAATGAACCCGCAATGGCGGATACAGGTGCGACGCCGAAAATTTCATTGTGCGCAAGATTCTCCGCGAGTCGCAGTTCCTTGTGCGTGCGGTCAAGACGCGCGATGTGAATCGACCACGGCTCGCCGGTGTTCCAGTTCGACGTTTGCAAAGTAGCGTAATCGAGCCCGGGAACAACGGCCGTGTAATTCAGGGCCAAATTGTGGTTTGCCGCAGCCGACGTACGGTCAGCGGTGCCAATCAATAGAATAATGAGAACTATCGCCCTGACCCAAGACGCAGTGGCTGAGGAGAATCCGTCGGTGCGACGGCCTAATTGAAAGACAAACTTCATTGCGTAGACAGTTTGGCTTTTACCCGGTAACAAATCTATCGTCCAAAAGAGTGATGGAATTGCCAGCTGCGTTGCAAATCATCACTTTGCGTTTCACAACATCCGTCGTAAGCGGCGTGGTTTTTGCATCGTTGAGTTGCTCCAGTGTCTCAATGGGCGCTCTTCCGATCGTTGCTGATGGACTCCGGCGCATCTGTTTCGGGATCCTTCACCTCGGCTCGCAAACGAGCGAGTTCTTTACGCAGTTGGTCCTGGATGGGTGCATAATCTTTCTCTCCGTAGACGTTCTTCAATTCATTCGGGTCTTTGTCGCGATCGATTAGCGTCCAGTAATTCATGTCCGGTTCGTAAAAGTGGAAGAGTTTATAGCGGTCGGTTACGACGCCGTAGTGCTTGCGCACATTGTGCGGTCCTGGGAACTCGTAATAATGGAAATAGAAACTCGTCCGCCAGTCGGTTGGAGTCGTTCCCCGCAAAATCGGAACCAGGCTATGCCCCTGCATGTCGCCGGGAATTGGCACCCCCGCCGCATCGAGAAGCGTTTCCGGATAATCTAACACGGAGACGAGGGCTTTGCTGCGGGCACCGGGTTGCGCGACTCCGGGCCAGCGCACAATCAACGGAGTCGTCAGAGATTCCTCGTAGATCCAGCGCTTGTCGAACCAGCCGTGTTCGCCGAGATAAAAGCCCTGGTCCGACGAGTAAATCACGATTGTGTTGGTTGCGAGACCTTCGTCATCCAGATACTTCAATAGGCGTCCAACACTTTCATCCACTGATAAGACTGTCCCGAGGTAATCATGCATGTATCGTTGATACCGCCATCGCACCAAATCTTTGCCGGACAATTTTGCGTCGAGCGCTTCTTTGTTGCGCGGCTCATAATAGGCATCCCAAATCTTGCGCTGGTCGGCGGTCATGGAAGGGGGCGCGTTGAATTTGGCGTCGCGCGCGGTGAACGTTTTTGCCAAAGTCATGTCCTGCTCATGTTCAGCTCGACCGCGGCCAAAGTAATCGTCAAACAACGTGTCGGGTTCGGGGAATTTTTTGTCTTTGTTCCAATCGAGATCTTTCAGGTTTGGCGACCACTCGCGATGCGGCGCTTTGTGTTGTGCCATTAACAGGAACGGACGCGATTTGTCGCGTTGCTTCAGCCAATCGAGTGATAAATCAGTAATAATCTCACTGACGTATCCGTCGTGTTTGACCTTCACGCCGTCGCGGATCATGGGCGGGTTGTAATAAATTCCCTGGTCGGGAAGAATTTCCCAGTGGTCGAATCCTGTCGGGTCGGTGACGAGGTGCCACTTGCCGATGATGGCTGTTTGATAGCCGGCCTTTTGGAGCAATTTCGGGAACGTCTGCTGCGCGCCATTGAAGCGATTTCCGTTATTGCGATAGAAGCCGTTCAAATGGCTGTATTTTCCGGTAAGGACCGTTGCGCGGCTCGGTCCGCAAATGGGATTCGGGACGAGGCAACGCTCGAATAAAACACCTTCTTTGGCGAGCCGATCCAGGTTCGGCGTGTCGATGAGCTTCAGCTTATTGTTGTATGCACTGATGGCCTGGCGCGTGTGATCATCCGAAAAAATGAAGAGGATATTCGGGCGCTGCGCGGCTTGTGCGTCTTGGAGTAAGAGCGTGAGGACAATGGAGGCAATAAGCCGGCAGATTTGCATTCTCATAAAGGATCGAATCGAATTTTGAATGATTCGCAGGGTACTCGGAGGCGATGTTCGCGACTATCACTCAACCGAGCGATGAGACTGTCGTATGTTGCCGGAAGATCAACTCAAACGAACGGGCGCAATTCTGCTTTGGCGACGCTCTCTGCATTTCTCAGATAGCGTGTGGCAGCTTCGGTGCGCGAACGGACGTGAAGCTTTTCGTAGATATGACGCAAATGCGTCCGAACAGTATCGAAACTGACAGAGAGCCGGTCCGCAATTTCCTTGTTGGCATAGCCCTGCGTGAGCAATTCGAGAATCTCTTCTTCACGTGCCGTTAAGCCGGCGTCTTTGATGGTCACTGGTGCAGGGCGGCGGAATGATGCGATCACTTTTCGTGCGATTTCGCCGGTCATCGGCGCGCCGCCGTTCAAAACATCCTGGATGGCACTGAGCAGTTCGGCTGGAGTCGTGCGCTTGAGCAGGTAACCACTGGCTCCTGATTGCAATGCGGACAACACACGGTCATTGTCGGCATGCACGGTCACAATCAAAATCTGGACTTGCGGCATGGATTGCTTGAGGCGCGCCGTGCATTCGATGCCCGACATGCCTGGGAGATTAATGTCCATCAACACAACGTCCGGCGTGGCTAGCGGGACTTTTTTGAGAGCTTCTTCGCCTGAGCCGCATGCGCACACACATTGGTATCCCGGAGAGGCGTCAATCAGCCTTGCCCAATTTTCACGGATTCCGCGGGTGTCTTCGACAAGGGCAACTTTAATTCTCATGGTAGGGCGGGTCCGCGTGGTGGTGCGGTTCGGATATGGGTTAGTGTGCACAATTTGATCTTCGGGGAATATCGCTCAAACGGGTGACGTCATGATACAGGCATCTTTTGGCCAGCCAGAGGTAACATAAATGAGATGCGCGAGCCTTTGCCCGGCTCGGTAATGATTTCGGCGCGGCCCTGAATGGATTCCATCCGTGCCAACATATTGCCCAGCCCGTTGCCGCGTTCGGCTTCGTCGGTGAAACCGCATCCGTTATCATCGACGCTGACGTTCAGCCGATTCTCTCGCCACGCGATGCGCAACCAGACTTCGGTGGCGCCGGAATGTTTTACCGCATTGTTAAGCGCTTCTTTGACGCTGAGGAAGAGATTGTGCCGCTGTTGTGCGGTGACCGGAACGGCGGGCAAATCTTCCATCATATCAATGCGGCAGCTCACGTTGGCCGCGCGTAGGAATTCGCGCGCATGGTCGGCGAGGTAACTGGCCAAATCAGGCAAAGAATCGTTCTTCGGGTTAACCGTCCACACAATTTCATCCATCGCCGTGGCGACTTGCCGCGCTTTTTCGGTGATGTCATCGAGCTGTGAGCGGATTTCCGTCGGCGGCACGTCGCCACCGGCCAGTTCGCTCAAGAGCATGATTTCAGTAATGCCCGAGCCGAGGTCATCGTGAAGGTCCTGGGCGATGCGGCGGCGCTCTTTCTCCATCGCTTGCTGCATTTCGAGGCGTTCCAGTTTTCGCCGTAATTTCGCGCGTCCGACAAAATGCGCGCCCGTTGCAACCATGCTGAGGATGAGCAGTCCGACCGTCGTCTGGAACCATCCCGTTTCATAGTAGTGGAGTTTGACGATTAGCGTAACGGGATTCGCTGTTTCGGTCCAATCATTGGCGCTGCCCGAGCAGATGACGTGGAAACGATAGGTCCCCGGCAGAAGGGCGCCGTAGGTCGCTTTGCGTTGCGCCCCGCCTTCGACTAACCGTTCGTCCTGGCCTTCCAGTTGGTATTTGAACTTGAGTCGTCCCGGCGAATCGGCATCCGCGATCGTATATTGAAATTCCACACGCTTCATCCCTGTGTAAATTTCCAGCGGCTTCGTCAAAGACAAAGGTTGCTCCGCCTCGTCAACTTTCACTGCTTCGATCAACACTGGCAACAAAGGGCGCTTTCGCAGCAATTCTTTTGGATTGAAGGACAAAATGCCGTGTCCCACCGGAAACCAAAGGCGGCCATCGGGCGACTGCGCCGCGGATGGTTGGCCGCTGCCGACGCTCCAATTCTCCACCTCCGACGCCGCCACGTGGATTAAGGGAAGGGGCGTGCCACCGCGCCTGTTTGCAAGCAAAGCATTTTTCGCGACGCCAAACACACCGTCATTGGAACTGAGCCACAGGATTCCATTAGAGTCCTCGATAATCGAATGAACCCAGTCACTCGGAAATCCATCAGTGCGCGACCAATAGCGCATGTTGCCACCCTTGATCCGGTAAAGTCCTCGGGCTAAGGACCCAATCCAAAGCGCGCCGTCGTCGTCGCGATAAAGGGTCTCCACGGCGGGCCGTTGAAACTTCGTATAATGTTCGATCTTATCTTTGCGGATCCGGAAAAGACCACCGCTGCGCGTGCCGATCCACATTTCGTTGCGACCCGCCGCAATCGCTCGCACTTCTTTATCTTGTCCCGGATCTCCTAATGCGAACGTTTTGATTTCATCGCCGCGCTTGCGTATCACCGCGCCGACGGTACCGAACCACAAAGCGCCCGCCCGGTCCTGGAATAGCGCGGGCACGGGTTGACCGTGGATGACGGATTCCAGTTCCGGTTTCAGCCGATCGTTTTCCAGCCTGAACAATCCCGACAATGTGCCAAACCAAAGCTGATTATCGCGGTCCTCAAAAATCGCGATTACTGTCGCGTTGGAATCGCGCGACGAAATTTCAAACCGAGAGAAGACTTCATCTTTGAACCGGTAAATACCGTTTCCATCGGTGCCGACCCACACCGTGCCATCGTGCGCCACGCAAACCGTTTGCGGAACATTTTCCTGAGTGACTGTCGGAAGAGACAAAAGGTTAAACAGCCGCGGCTTGATCTGGTGTAAATTGCCCGCGACCGTTCCCACCCAAATCAAGCCTTCGTTATCTTCATAAAAACAGGAAATACCGCCGAGCGTGCGTGATCGTTTTGGTGTTATCTCCCGCCAGCCGGTTCCGGGAATGAGGCAATGAATCCCGCCAAGTCGCGTGCCGGCCCACAACCTGCCGGCGTGATCTTCGATCATCGCGCCGATGGAGGTTTGCGGACAAGCGCCCGATGCGTCAACCCATTCGAGACGAAATTCATTGTTGGTTTCCGTCAGGCGTCCGACTGTTGTTCCCGCGGTCACCCAAAATCCGCCAGAGCGGCCAGGACAGTGAACGTCAGGTTTTATTTGCTTGTTGATGTCGTCACTTAGCTTGATGACTTTATCTTGCTTAATGATGTATGCATCCGAGGATCCCGCCACGAGCAGAGTCCCGTTCGAATCGGATATCATCGTTCGACGCGCTGATCCCGTCGGCAAACGTGGCACCGTCGTGATTTTGCCATCCACAATCCGCGTGATCTCATTGGTTCCGGACAGTGCCCAGATAATTCCGTTTGAACCACTAGTCAAAGCTTTAACAGCAGAATTGGGCGCGTCCTGCACCGGCTGAACTTCTGGCACCCGTGCTTCTCTGCAACGAAAAACGCCTTGTTTAGTGCCGAGCCACAAATCTCCATTGGTTTCCGCGAGCAACGTCGTGACTTTGTTGCTCTGCAGCGCGGGAATCGAATCGGTGTTCAGCAGGTTGAAACGCACGCCATCGAATCGCACTAGACCTTTTTCAGTTGTCAGCCACAGGTAGCCATTGGCACTGCGCCCAACGTGGCTGATGCGAACGGCGGGAAGGTCATCACGGCGGTCCCAACTTTTCAATTCGAACTGCGGTTCTACGGGATTTGCGGAGATATCCGCCGGAATGAAAAATGCAACGAAAAGCGCCAATTGCAGCACCGAAAGGACTTTCAGGACAACGGCGCGCATTTGTCGAATTGTATTTACTAATGGCACGGCTTACAAGCTCCGCAGCATCTGGATCGCTCACTCAAATGAGCTATGGACAGCAATCGCGGCGCCATGACACGCTGGGACGTCCAGTTGCACCACCGCCAAGCCAACAAACATGAGAACCCCTGCCTTCGTTGTGTTGACCGGATTGGTTCTTGGTTTTGCGTGCGGCTACCCAGCCGCGAGAGCCAATGAGGCAGCGGTAGGAGTCGAGGTGGAGTTTGCGGATAGCGCCACCGGTTACTCGCTGCAACCCGACGAGATTGTAGCTCATCCGCATCGCGACGGCGCGACTGAGCAACGATTTGGCCACTTTCATACTGGTGCTGATGGTCGTGTAAAGATGCAATTGGAACGGTGTCGGCACACCATCAGCGCCAGTTTGTCTTCCTATCATCCACTCAGTGGCGAAGTGCAGGTGCGTGAGAATTTTTCGTATAAGGTTCATTTCCTGCTGGATCCCTTGGAAAAACCGCGTGAACTGCAGGCTGACAATATCGCGGCCCGTCAACGTGACGATGCGACGCTGTTTCAGGGATTTGTCGTTTCGGACGAAACTGGCTGGCCCTTGCGTGGGGTGAGGATCAAATCAACGCCGAGCGGCGTGAGCACGGTCACTGACGACCGCGGCTATTATCAAATTTACGTGCCGTTGCAGTCGCTGGCGAGTTTAGTTGTGGATAAAGGCGGTTACCGGACTGAAGAGCGGCAGCATCTGGAACTCTCACCACGCGGTGATTGG
>Ga0265327_10005457_pt1 | contig 10606 bp, 12 predicted proteins | sample 41621metaG_FD_202089 | JGI IMG/M metagenome (GOLD analysis project Ga0265327, IMG submission 202089) | Rhizosphere microbial communities from Carex aquatilis grown in University of Washington, Seatle, WA, United States - 4-16-21 metaG | ecosystem: Host-associated > Plants > Roots > Rhizosphere... | reverse complement strand
TGGATGAGGCGCACGAAAAGCCCGCCACCCACCAGCAGCGGTTCGAGAAGCTGCTGGACGAACTCTCGGTCGCCGAGGCGCGCCGGGCCCAGTCGTCGGATGCGCTCGCCCAGGCCGAGGGCGCCCGGGCCGACGCCGACCGCGCCGTGCGCGCCGCCGACGCCGCCGCCGCCGAGAGCCGGGAGCTGCGCGCCACCCTGGCCGCCCGGCTGGAGGCCGCCGCCGATCGCCTCACCGAGGTGACCGCTCAGATCCGCGAGACCGCCCGGGTGGAGCCCGAGCAGCTTGGCCAGAGCCTGGCGGACGAGGCCGTGGCCATTCCCGCCGAGACCGGGGGGATCGAGGCCCACCTCTACAACCTGGAACGCCAGCGCGACGCCATCGGGCCGGTGAACCTGCGGGCCGAGGACGAGGCGGTGGAGCATGCCGCCCGGCTGGAAAACCTGCTGACCGAGCGGGCCGACCTCACCGGGGCCATCGGCAAGCTGCGCCAGGGCATCGATGAGCTGAACGGCGAGGGCCGTGAGCGCCTGCTGGCCGCCTTCGACGTGATCAACGGCCACTTCAAGACCCTGTTCGAGGCCCTGTTCCAGGGCGGACAGGCGGAGCTGCGGCTGGTGGAGTCCGAGGACCCGCTTGAGGCCGGGCTGGAGATCTATGCCTGCCCGCCGGGCAAGCGCATGGCCACCATGAGCCTGATGAGCGGCGGCGAGCAGGCGCTCACCGCCTGCGCCCTGATCTTCGGGGTGTTCCTGGCCAATCCGGCGCCCATCTGCGTGCTGGACGAGGTGGACGCCCCGCTGGACGACGCCAATGTCGACCGGTTCTGCAATATGCTGGACGAGATGCGCCGGCGCACCGAGACCAGGTTCGTTGCCATCACCCACAATCCGGTGACCATGGCGCGGATGGACCGGCTGTTCGGGGTGACCATGGCCGAGCGCGGCGTCTCGCAGCTGGTCTCCGTGGACCTGCATCAGGCCGAGGCCATGGCGGCGCAGTGAGGGCGACTTAGCTGCCTCCTCCAGGTCAAGCACCTCGGATGTTCAAACAGCTCATGAACGCCCACGGCGTCCCTTCTCCCCTTGTGGGAGAAGGCGTCCCCTCGGAGAGGGGGCGGATGAGGGGTCGCTCACGAGTATCCGAATAGCCAAACCCGGCGCAGTGCGACTGATGTCCGCTCCCAGCCAATTGCGGTTCATCCAAAGATGACCGAACCTCGGACTAATCGACGGAGGTCAGATGTCGGCGGCGGATGATGAAATTCGGAACGCGCTCCTGGACCATGGCGACGATGGCAGGACGCCTCGGCACACACTTTTCTTCTTCTATGACGGGGACATCGAAGCCCTTGAAGCTGCCGGGCGAGCCGAGGGTTTTGCGACGCGTCGAATGCTGGAGCATTCCGGCCTGATTCTGGAAAAGACGATGGCGGTCGATGCCGATCGTTTCGAGGCAGTGAGCGCGATGATGGATGCGTGGGCCGAACGGTTTTCCTCGGAATTCGATGGCTGGGAATGCGAAGTTCAAGCAAACGGCTAAATCCGGGACCTTCGCCGTTTGAATTGACGCCCCCTCCCTCAGGGCTTGTCATCGACCTCTCGAGCCACACCGATCGCGCGCTGCGCGACCCCTCATCCGACCTTGCTCCGCAAGGCCACCTTCTCCCGCAGGGGGAGAAGGAAAGGCAGTTCTCCGCCGAGGGAGCGGGAGTGCGTTTCACCAGACGCGAAGCCGGCGACGGTGGATTGCGCCGACCTCACCAGCGTTTGCTCCACCGGGCCCGGCGTCGCCTGGCTTCCTGAAGGGTGAGACAAGTTGGACGACGCTGCGGAAACTCCGGAAAGCCCTTCAAATTCAGAGATTTGACGTTCTCCGCCGCAGTCTTGACGCTCAAGGCCCTGCCCTATAGGTTCCGCGCGACCTAAAAGCCCCCGATGCGGCGGCGGACGTCGCGGTCGAAGAGGCCGAACGATCCATGCCGGAGCCGGACGAATCGCGCGATGAGGCTCTCCGGAGTCTCAACAAGCGATTGGACGCGTTCGAAACCGGACGCGCGCCTCCGACGAGTTTCACAACTCAACGGGCGATGGGGCAGGGCTATCGCTTCCTTGCGGAGGTGATTGGTGGGGTGTTCGGGGGCGCCGGCTTCGGCTGGCTCGTTGATCGCTTCGCGCACACAACGCCCCTGGGTCTGGTCAGCGGTCTGCTGATCGGCACAGGGTTTTCCATCTACGTCGCCGTCAAAGGCGCTGCGAGATGGGCCAATTCCGAGTCGAAGACGACGGGGATCCTCCCCAGCGTCGACGACGATGACAATAACGACTGACGCGTGAGCATATGGCGCAATCGCCCGCAATCACCCCGATGGAACAGTTCGAGATCCACAAGATCCCGGGCCTGAGCTTCCCGCCGATTCATGTCGGCGGCCTGACGATCGACATGTCGATCACCAATTCCATCGCCGCCATGATCCTGGGCGCCGTCGTCGTCATGGTGTTCCTGGCGCTCACCGCGCGCCGGCAGATCGTTCCCGACCGGGCCCAGGCCGTGGCCGAGTCGCTCTACGGGATCATCGACACCGTGCTGGTGGGTCCGATCATCGGCCCCAAGGGCCGGCCCTATATCCCCTTCATCTTCAGCCTCTTCATGCTCATCATGGTGATGAACCTGATGGGGGTGGTGCTGTCCCTGGGCGCCCTGGGCGGCCAGACCTGGACCTTCACCGCCACGGCCCAGCTGGCCGTGACCGCGACGCTGGCGCTCGTGACCTTCCTCAGCGTGATGATCCTGGGCTTCATCAAGAACGGCCCCGGCTTCCTGAAGCTGTTCGTGCCCTCGGGCATGCCGCTGCCGCTGCTGATCTTCATGGTTCCGATCGAGATGATCTCCTACTTCGCCCGGCCCGTGACCCTGGCGATGCGTCTGTTCGGCAACATGCTGGGCGGCCACGTGGTGATGAGCATCTTCGGCAGCTTCGTGGTGGCCCTCGGCTTCTACGCCGCCACCCACGGCGGGATCGCCAATCTGGGCTATCTGGGCTCGGCCCTGTCGCTCGCCATGATCGTGGCGCTCACCGCGCTCGAGCTGGTGGTGGCCTTCCTGCAGGCCTTCGTGTTCGCCGCGCTCGCCACCGTCTACGTCAACGAAGTCGTCAATTTCGGCCACGGCCACTGACGACCCACCACCCCGAAATCCAAGCTTCCTAAAGAGGAATACCAGAGAGATGGACGTCAACACCGCGAAGTACATCGGCGCCGGCCTGGCCACCATGGGCATGATCGGCGCGGGCGCCGGCCTCGGCATCCTGTTCGGCAACTACCTGCAAGCCGCGATCCGCAACCCGTCGGCCGCCGCCAGCCAGCAGCCCATGCTGTTCCTCGGCATGGCGCTGACCGAGTCCATGGGCATCTTCGCCCTCGTGGTCGCCCTGCTGCTGCGCTTCGTCTAAAGCCAGACGGACCGAAGTCCCATGGCGACCGAGACCCACGAAGGGACGGGCGCGCCCGAGCCCGCAGGCGGCTCCGGCGGCCTGCCCCAGTTCGACCCGCAATGGTGGCCGGGCGAGATCGCCTGGCTGCTGATCCTGTTCCTGGTGATCCTGGCCTATATGCGGTTCTTCGCCGTGCCGCGGCTGGGCGGAACCATCGCCGCGCGTGACGAGAAGATCGCCGGCGACATCGCCCAGGCCCGCAGCCTGAAGGACGAAGCCGAGGCCCAGGCCGCGGCGGCGGCCGCAGAGCGGACCCAGGCCCGCGCCGAAGCGGGCAAGGTGGCGCTCGACGCCCGGGCCAAGGCCCAGGCCGAGATCGCCGCCCGTTTGGCCGAGCAGGAGGCCGCCCTGGCCGAGACCACCGGCGCGGCGGAGGCGAGCATCGCCGCCGAGCGCGACCGGGCCATGGCCAATGTCAGCGGCATCGCCGCCGACATCGCCCAGGCCATCGTGCAGAAGCTGACCGGGCGTGCGGCCAGCGCGGCCGAGATCGCCCAGGCGGCGAAGGGGTAGGCGATCATGGACATGCTGTTGGACGCCCACTTCTGGGTCGGCGTCGCCTTCGTCATCTTCCTCGGCGTCCTCTGGCGGGCCGGCGTGCACAAGCTCGCCTGGAACGCCCTGGGCGAGAGCGGACGCAAGATCCAGGGCCAACTCGACGAGGCCACCCGGCTTCGGGAAGAGGCCCAGGCCCTGCTGTCCCAGATCAAGGTGCAGCGCGAGGAGGCCGAAAAGGCCTCCCGCGAGATGCTGGCCAACGCCAAGGAAGAGGCCAAGCGCATGCAGGCCGACGCCAAGGTGAAGCTGGAAGAACAGATCAAGCGCCGGGCCGAACTGGCCGAACGCAAGATCGCCAACGCCGAGGCCCAGGCCCAGGCCGAGGTGAAGGCCGCCGCCGCCGATCTGGCCGCGCACCTGGCCGAGCAGGTGCTGGTTTCGCGCCTGGCCGGCGCCGCCAATGATCCGCTGGTGGACGCCGCGATCGGCCAGATGGGCGCGAAGCTGCAATAGCTTCGAGGCTCAGCTGGAATGAATTCGGGCCGGCGCTCTTGCGAGCGCCGGCCCTTTTCGTTCGCCTCAGGGGACGTCGAAGCCCGGGTGGTAGGTGACCTCTCCGGTCGGCAGGCCGCCCGCGAAGGCCAGTCCCTGGAAATAGCCTGCCGGCACGTCCCCATAGCGCAGGCCCGGATCGCTCGCGAAGCCGAAGCGGCCGTAATAGGCCGGATCGCCCAGGAGGACGCAGCCCTCGGCGCCCATGGCCCGAAGCCGATCAAGCCCGTCGCGGATGATCGCGGAGCCGACGCCGCCCCGTTGCCGGTCAGGCCAGACGGAGACGGGGCCGAGACCATACCAGCCGCCGGGTCGGCCGTTGATCCGCACCGGCGAGAAGGCGACATGGCCGATGATCTCGCCGTCCTCGATCGCGACGAGGGAGAGGGTCAGGGCGCCGGCGTCCCGCAGGGCGTCGACGATCCTGGCCTCGGTCTGACTGCTGTAACGCGCGTCCTTGAACGCCGTCTGGGTGAGGGCGTGGATCGCGGCGACGTCCTGGGGACGCTCTTGAATGATTTGCATGCTGAAAACCCTATTGAAGGAGCCAGGCAGCCCACCGCGCGGGCGGAATGCGCCGTGCGCACGCCCAGGGCGGAGGCTGCGACATGTCCCGCTAAGGCGAGACGGTCAGCGGGTTCTCACAAGCTCTGACATGGCCATGGGGTAGCGGCCGCACGCGAGCGCGGCAAGCCCCGACGGGACCGCCTATTCGGCCGCGCAGATCGTGGGGACGGCGGCGACCGGCGTGGCGGCGGGCGCGCGGCGCCGACCGCGGACCAGGCTGCGGCGGGTGCGCCCCATGAAGCGCAGGCGAGGCGTCCGCAGGACCAGCCGCTCGACCCGCAGGGCCTGCTGCCAGAACACCGCCACCACTTCCGGCTCACGCCGCAGCAGGCGGCGCAGGGGGAAGACCACCTTGGGGTGGGCGCGCTGGATCGCCACGAAGCGGCGGCGCGCCTTGAAGGAATTGCGCAGCACGATGATCAGGCCGACCATCAGGATCGGCAGGCCCAGGTGGCCCGGCAGCGGGGTGGTGACCAGGCCCACAGCCATGATCAGCAGACCGAGGACGACCAGCAGGAAGCGAACGACGCGACCCATCAGGTCGCGAGCGAAGGCGTCGGAGGCGCGCGAGGCGCGCGTGCTGGGCGCGGCGAGGTACACTTTGGGTCCTGGGGTTGGCGGCCCGCACCCCACTTGGGGAGGAAGGGCGGTGACCGCGTTCACTGCATATGTGACCCCAGGATAGAGTCGTAAAGGCGACCACCCCGTTAAATTTTCTCCAGAAACCTCTATTCGGCGGCGAGCGGCGCCGGAGACACAGTATTCGAGCCCCTCTGCCAGGTGAGTTTTGGCTTGCGGGCGGCCTGGGTCTCGTCCAGGCGGCGCAGGGGAGCCAGGTAGGGCGCGCCCTTGAAACGGTCGGCGTCGCCGGCCTTGGCGGCGTTGGCAAGCGCGATCAGGGCGTCGCAGAACCGGTCCAGCTCCTGCTTGGGTTCGGTCTCGGTGGGCTCGATCAGCATCGCCCCGTGCACCACCAGGGGGAAGTACATGGTCATGGGGTGGAAGCCCTCGTCGATCATCGCCTTGGCGAAATCGAGGGTGGTGACCCCCGTCCCCTCCAGCCAGGTGTCGTCGAACAGGGCCTCGTGCATGCAGGGGCCGTCCGGGAAGGCCGGGGTCATCACCGTGGCCAGGCGGGCCTTGATGTAGTTGGCGTTGAGCACGGCGTCCTCGGCCACCTGGCGCAGGCCGTCCGACCCGTGGCTGAGCATGTAGGCGAGAGCGCGGACGAACATCCCCATCTGGCCCTGGAAGGCCACCATGCGGCCGAAGCCCTGGGCCGCTGGCCCTTCCGTGGCCTCCACCAGCCGGAAGCCGTCGCCGTCGGCCACCACCCACGGGGCGGGGGCGAAGGGCGCGAGCGCCTCGGACAGCACCACCGGGCCCGCCCCCGGCCCGCCGCCGCCGTGCGGGGTGGAGAAGGTCTTGTGCAGGTTGATGTGCATGGCGTCGACGCCGAGGTCCCCCGGGCGGACCCGGCCGACGATGGCGTTGAAGTTGGCGCCGTCGCAGTAGAAATAGGCCCCGGCCGCGTGGGTCAGTCGGGCGATCTCGATGATGTCGCGCTCGAACAGGCCGCAGGTGTTGGGATTGGTCACCATGATGGCGGCGACCTCGGAGGAGAGCTTGGCCTCCAGGTCGGCCAGGTCGACCCGTCCATCCTCGGTCTGGGCGATCTCGGTCACCGAATAGCCGACGAAGGCGGCGGTGGCGGGATTGGTGCCGTGGGCGGAGGTGGGGACCAGCACGGTGCGCCGATGGCCCTGGCCCTTGGCCTCATGGGCCGCCTTGATGGTCAGCAGCCCGCAGAGTTCGCCATGGGCGCCGGCCTTGGGGGAGAGCGCCACCGCGGGCATGCCGGTGAGGGTCTTCAGCCAGTGAGCCAGCTGGTCCATGAGGGCCAGCGCACCCTGGGCGGTGGAGATCGGAGCCAGCGGGTGCAGGTCGCCGAACCCCGGCAGGCGGGCCATCTTCTCGTTGAGCCGGGGGTTGTGCTTCATGGTGCACGAGCCCAGCGGATAGAGCGCCAGGTCGATGGCGTGGTTCTTTTGGCTGAGGCGCACATAGTGGCGCAGGGTCTCGGGCTCGGAGAGGCCCGGAATGCCGATCGGCGCGGTGCGGACCAGGTCGCCCAGGTCTGAGGCGTCGTGCTCCGGCGCGGCCAGGTCGACACCGGTCTTGTTCCAGCCGTCCAGTTCGAAGATCAGCGGCTCGTCCTGCAGCAGGCCGCGGCCGCCGGTGAGCGAGGCGTGCCCCTCTGAGTTCGCGGCATGAGGCGTCGTGGGACGGCCGACATTGGACATGCTCATCGGGTGGCCCTCCCCTTCAGCGCCGCAGCGAAGGCGGCGATATCCGCAGACGTGGTGGTCTCGGTGGCGGCGACCAGCAGGACGTCGCCCATGCCGGCCTGCGGATCGAGCCTGGAGAACGGCACCCCGGCGACGATGTCGTCGGCCAGCAGGGCCTCCACGGTCTGGGCCGCGTCGCCGGGCAGGCGCACGGCGAACTCGTTGAAGAACCGGGGCGTCAGCACCTCGACCCCCGGCACGGCGGCCAGGGCGGCGCGCAGCTCCCGGGCCCGGCTGTGGTTGAGCGCGGCGAGCTCCCGCAGGCCCCGCTCGCCCAGCAAGGAGAGGTGGATGGTGAAGGCCAGTGCGCAGAGGCCGGAATTGGTGCAGATGTTGGAAGTGGCCTTCTCCCGGCGGATATGCTGCTCGCGGGTGGAGAGGGTGAGGACGAAGCCCCGGCGACCCTCGGCGTCCACGGTCTCGCCGCAGAGCCGGCCCGGCATCTGGCGGACGAACTTCTCGCGGGTGGCGAACAGGCCGACATAGGGGCCGCCATAGTTCAGGCCGACTCCGATGGACTGCCCCTCGGCGACAGCGATGTCCGCCCCCATCTCGCCGGGGGACTTGAGCAGGCCGAACGAGACCGCCTCGGTGGTGACCACGATCAGCAGGGCCCCGGCGGCGTGGGCCGCCTCGGCGATGGCGGTGACGTCGGTGACCGTGCCGAACACGTTGGGGGTCTGGACCACCACGCAGGCGGTGTCGGCGTCGATGGCGTCCACGACGGCGGCCTCGGCGTCGATGGCGGCGGCCAGCCGGGTGATATCCATGCCCTCGGCATGGGCGATGGTCTGGGTGACCGAGGCGTAGTGCGAGTGCAGGCCGCCGGAGAGCACGGCCTTCTTCCGGCGGGTGACCCGCTGGGCCATCATCACCGCCTCGGCCGTGGCGGTGGAGCCGTCATACATCGAGGCGTTGGCCACATCGAGGCCGGTGAGCGCCGCCACCTGGGTCTGGAACTCGAACAGCACCTGCAGGGTGCCCTGGGCGATTTCCGGCTGGTAGGGGGTGTAGCTGGTGAGGAATTCTGAGCGCTGGATGATGTGGTCCACGCTCGCCGGCACATGGTGCTTATAGGCCCCTGCCCCGCAGAAGAACGGCCCCGCCCCGGCAGGTCGGTTGAGGGCGGCGAGCGCCGACAGCGCGCGTTCCACCTCCATCTCGCCGGCGTGCAGCGGCAGGTCGAACAGCTCGGCCTTGCGGGCGGCGGCGGGAACGTCGGCGAACAGCGCGTCGATCGAACCGGCGCCGATCACGGCCAGCATCTCGGCCCGGTCGGCGGGGGTCAGGGGCAGGTAGCGCATGAGGCTCAGAGGGTTCCCAGGAAGGCTTCGTAGGCGGGGCGATCCATCAGGGCGTCGTATTCCGCCTTGTCGGCCAGCTTGACCTTGGCGAACCAGCCGGCGCTTTCCGGCTCGGCATTGACCGTCTCGGGCGTGTCGGCGAGGGCGGCGTTGCCCTCGAGCACCTGGCCGGAGATCGGGGCGTAGACGTCCGACGCCGCCTTGACGCTCTCCACCACCGCCAGGCCGTCGCCGGCCTTGACCGTCTTGCCGGCCTCGGGGGTCTCGACGAACACCACGTCGCCCAGCTGTTCGGCGGCGTAGGCGGTGATGCCGATGGTGGCCACGTCGCCATCGAGGGCGACCCATTCATGGTCTTTCGTGAAGCGCATGGGGCGTTTCCTTTGTTCAGATCTTGCGGACGTAGCGGTGCGGGACGAAGGGCATGCGGACCACCTCGGCGGCCTGGGGCTTGCCCCGCACGATGACGGAGACCCTCTGACCGACCTCGGCCAGGGCCGGGGGCACGAAGCCCATGGCGATGGGCGCCGACAGGCTGGGGGAAAAGCCGCCGGAGGTGACCACGCCGATGACGGCGCCGGACGCATCGGTAATCTCCGCGCCTTCGCGGGCCGGGGCGCCTTCCAGCACCCGCAGGCCCACGCGCTTGCGCGCGGGTCCGTCGGCCAGCTCCTGGGCGATGCGGGCGGCGCCGGGGAAATCGCGGGCGTCGCGGCGCTTCACCGAGACCGAGAAGGCCAGGTCCGCCTCGATGGGGGAGACGGTCTCGTCCACGTCGTGGCCGTAGAGCGGCAGGCCGGCCTCAAGGCGCAGGCTGTCGCGGGCGCCCAGGCCGATGGGGCGGACGCGGTCGTCCTCCAGCAGCAGGGCCCAGACCCGAGCCGCCTCGACGGCCGGGACCGAAATCTCGTAGCCGTCCTCGCCGGTATAGCCGGAGCGGGAAAGGATCACGTCGGTCCCGAAGCCGGACAGGGACCGCGAGTCCATGAACACCATCTTCGCGGCCTCGGGGATGTGGACGGCGAGCGCGGCGGCGGCCTCCGGCCCCTGCAGGGCCATCAGCGCCCGGCTCTCCAGGCGCTCGATCTTCACCTGGCCGGCCAGTTCGTCGTCGATGACCTTGAAGTCGTTGTCCTTGCAGGCGCCGTTGACCACCACGAACAGGCCATCATCATCCGGCCGGGCGGCCATCAGGTCGTCGATGATCCCGCCCCGCTTGTTGAGCAGGACGGAATAGCGCTGCTTGCCGGACTTCAGGCCGATGAAGTCCCCGGGGGTGACCTCCTCGAAGGCCGAGAGCGGCGAGACGCCGCGCAGTCGGGCCTGGCCCATGTGGGAGACGTCGAACAGGCCGGCATGCTCGCGGGTCCACAGGTGCTCCTTGAGCACCCCGTCGCGGTACTGGACGGGCATGGAATAGCCGGCGAAGGGCACCATGCGGCCGCCCGCGGCCAGATGCGCCTCATAGAGCGGGGTGGTCTTCAGATTGTCGTCGGCCACGGCGGGACTCCGGCTGAGATATGGCAGGCGCGCGGAGTCGGTCCTCCGTCCACACCCTGCCCCCGCTGTCCTGGGACCTGAGAGATTTAGGACTTCCCGTCGCCAGGTCGTCCTCTGCTCCTTCGGCGAGCGCCGGGCGAACAAGCCCTGCGCTACTTTCCAGCGTTCATCAGCCCGCGCGGTCCATTTGCCTGAGCGTTTCCGGGGCGGTTGCGCCTTCGGCTCCGAGGCCCCGAAGCGCCCCGATCTCTCCCGCGAGAGTCGGGCGGACCCTGTTCGAACGGGCGTTCCAAGTCAATGCGGCTCAACACCTTGCGCGCCGCCAGATGTGATTGGCGTCCGAA
>Ga0265327_10005456_pt1 | contig 10610 bp, 8 predicted proteins | sample 41621metaG_FD_202089 | JGI IMG/M metagenome (GOLD analysis project Ga0265327, IMG submission 202089) | Rhizosphere microbial communities from Carex aquatilis grown in University of Washington, Seatle, WA, United States - 4-16-21 metaG | ecosystem: Host-associated > Plants > Roots > Rhizosphere >... | reverse complement strand
TCCCGGTTGGAATCAGCGCGACCGGCTGGGTGAAACCCATACGGCGAATGTCCTGGTACTCGGATTCCGCCGTGGCGTGGAAGCAGCGCGTGTCGCCCAGCGCCGGGCCTTGCACCAACGGCCAAAATACTTGCTTTACCCGGCGGAAGCCGCTCGCCATCGCCCAAGGGGACAGCGCCCCGTGCGGGGAAACGACCAGCGGCAGGCCCGATTGCTTGGCGACCCAGCCTGGATAGACGTTGGGCATCATCCACAGGCTGTGATTGTGGATAAGCCCGGCCTCGCCCCTGGCCGCCACCCCGGCCAGCCAGTGATATAGGGCGGGAGACCGGCCCAATCTGCGCGGCCCCCATCCCAATGGAAACTGCCGCAAAAACGCGGGGGGGGAATCCATCGGCTCCCACACTAATGCGCCCAGCGTGATCGCCTCGCCTTCCGAGATGAGCGACTCACACAAGCGCTTGACCACATAAGAAGGGCCGCTGGCCTCCACGGAAATTGAAGGCACGATGTGGATGATGCGTCCAAGAGGTTTAGTCATGGCGATGCGGTACTTTTAATGATCACAAGACAGCATGGAGTAATTCGGAAAGTCTGCGGATAAATTGTGATCAAAACGGCGGAGGTAAAGAAATTCAGCGCCAATTATTTTTGTCACAAAGCAGGTTTCATGCCATGACGCTGATTAGAGGAAATACCTGCTCTTAGTGTTGGATTTAGTGGCTTAACTCCGTGCAGGGCGGAAGATTTGCCGCGCTTGTCGATGGCCATTCAACGCGGACTAGGACGCGCTGTTTTCAAGTTTTCCAGGATGGCTGATAAGCGCCGCGCGCTATGCCGCATAAATAGGGCATATCACGCAGTATCGTGGGGGAGTGTGAATTCGGTCGCGGGCATGGCCCGCTCCTACGAAGCTTGACTTAATGGCAGTGGGGCGCTGCGCGGGTCAACAATCTGCCATGCACAGAGAAATCGCGCGCTGTCAAGACCCGCCGCGCCAGTGTTTCCCTATCCTTGACATACAAAGTATTGCCGGATTCCGCATGGCCTTGTTTGAGAGGGAGCAACTGGCGTTCAAACGGGCGATAAAGGCAGGGGCTGAATCCTTTGCTCAGCAAGGCCTTATGCAAGGCATCATAGTCATAGCCATAACGTGCTCCGCTGCCATTCAACTCCAAAATCAGCGCCAGCAGTCCGGGAGAAGACAGCGTGTCGCCAGCGCCTTGTAAAACCTGGGTCTCATAGCCTTCGACATCTATTTTGATGATGCAAGGCGACCGCCCGGCCAAAAAGCCGTCCAAGGTCTCAACGGGCACAGGAATGCCTGGGCCGGACGCCGACTCGCCGCCGGCAATGACATGATTAACCGTGTCTAAGCCATCGGTGAACAACACCTCGCCGACTTCGGCGCCGACGCCAATGTTCTTGGCCGTTATCAAAGAATCCAAGCGGTTGATACGGATATTGTCCAACAGCGAGGAAAAGGTGGCGGGTATCGGTTCGACCGCGATAACCTCGGCCCCGCAAGCGCCGCCGGCCAAGATGGAATAAGCGCCCACATTGGCCCCGATATCGACAAACAAATGGCCTGGGCGCAAGGCGTGGAGGACGAGGGCCATGTCCTCGAATTCATGCAAGCCGCAATAAATATTGCCCGTCGCGCCAGTCATGCCCGGCCTGGCGATCAGCCGCGTGCCTTCCACGAAAGGGACTAGCACGCCGCCCGGCAGCAGGCGGCTGCCAAGCTGCCATTTAAAATACCGGGAAAGCGCGCTTAAGGCATGCCCCTGGTTGAGCGGGTGCTTGGCGATAAATTTGAGCGTCCTATAAAGCGCGACAATCGACACTATCTTTCTCCGGTTAGCTTGCATGCGGACGGGAGAGCGCCTCGCATGTTTTTGCCGATAAATAGCCCAAACCTCCCCGCCTCAGATACCAATAAGCGCGGCGCAAACGGTAAAGCCACCGTTTCGCCTGGCCAAGAGGCTGGTATTTGTCCGCATAGCCATGCAAACCCGCCATCCGCCGGTGTTCATTCAATACCCGTTCATCGAATGCGCGGGTTTTCTGCGCCTCGTGCCGGCGAAAGCAGCCCAACACCGCCGGAATCCGCAAAAAGGCGCGGTCGCCTTCGTTCAGGCCAAACCGCAAAATCATGTCGTAATCCATCGTGTTATACAGGGCCACATCAAACTGGCCGAAACGCTCGCGCACTTCGCGCCGCCAAAACATGGCTTGGGCGTTCAGCGGGAAGCCTTCGTATTTGAGCTGGTTGACGTTGAAATCAAAAGAGTATTCATAGGCGAGCAACTGGTCGTCGGTGTCGATGTTCAGCCAGTCGCCATGGACAATCCGCCTGTCCGGGTGCCGTTCAAATTCCATGGCGACCCGCTGGAAAGCACCCGGCATATACAGGTCGTCAGAATTCAACCAGCCTTGAATAGCGCCAGTGGCGCGGGCGAAACCCTTGTTCAAGGCGTCGCTTTGGCCGTGGTCAGGCTCACTTAACCAAACGCTTAAATACTGCTCATAGCGCCGGATCACCTCCACCGTTCCATCCGTTGAGCCGCCGTCGATGATGATAAACTCCAGATTAGGATAATGCTGGTTCAACACGGACAAGATGCTGCGCTCGATGAAATCCTGTTGGTTGTAGGACGGCATCACCACGGAAATTTTCGGCCACCTCGCAGCGTCCAAAGCCGGAGTATTATCGGCTTGCAATTGCGCGACGAATGGCCGCAGCAGCGGATTGTAAAGCGCTTTCAAGTGGGCTGTGTCACGCATTGTCCTGTCCACAAATCAGTTCAACCCAGTTTCTAAATTTCAATGAAGTGGATTTTTCCGTCCACCCTTCGATACCTCAGGGCAAACGGAAAAATCCTTAAGTGATTGGCTTTGAGGCTATGCCGGGCCTTTACGCGTTAGCCACCAGCAACTCTTCATAAAGCGACAGATAACGCCGCGCCTGGCCGGCCTCGGAAAAGCCTTGCTCCACGGTCAGCCGCGCTTCGCTGGCAAGCCGGGCATAGGCTTCTCCCGATTCCAGCACGGTTTCTATGCCTCGCGCCAAATCCTCAATCAGAAAAGGCTGCGCCAAATAGCCGTTGCACGCGGGGCGGATGATGTCTGGCATGCCGCCAATAGCAAACGCCACGCAAGGCACGGCGCAGGCCATCGCCTCGATGACGGTGTTGGCGAGGTTTTCCTCGACCGAGGCCGCGACAAACACATCCGCCGCCGAATAGGCCAAAGCCAGCGCCACGTCATCCTGAAGCCGGCCCAAATAATGGACGGGCATCGGGCAGTCGGGCGCGTGTCTTGGCGGGTCGCCCAGCAGCAGCAATTGGTATCCATTACCTTTAAGCAATTCCAGTGCCTGCAACAGCAGGCCGACGCCTTTGCGCTTTTCATCCAGCCCCATGGAGGCGGTCATGATGAATTTTCCCGTTTGCGGCAGGCGTAGGATTTCGCGGGCCACAGGCTTGGGTATTGGGTGGAATGCCTCAATATCCTGGCCGGTCGGTATGACCTCGATGCGGCGGTTTTTCAGCAACACGCTTTCGCGCGCACAGTTCGCCAGCCAATGACTGGGGGTTACGATAGTAAGATTGTCCAGCTTGGCGTAGGCTTTGCGTTTGCGCGTCCAGGCCCAGCGGTTCAGGTCAACGCCTTTTTCGTCGGCGGGGCGGTTGTCGCGGCGGTACCCTTGCCGATACCGGGCGTCGTCGCCGACATAATGCTCGGCCCCGGCCAAAGCCCACATATCGGCCAGACGCCAAACCACAGGCGTGTTGAGTTTGCCAATCTGTTCAATGGTCATAAAACCGGCGCACACCCAATGCAATTGGATAATGTCGGGGCGCAGGGTTTCCAATTTTCCCAAGGGGCCGCTGCTTACCCAAGATAGGGACGAGAAATCGCCCCTGGGAACTTTCATTAAGTGCCAAGGCAGGATATCCAAATAGGTCGCGGTTTGCCCCCAAAGCCTGCCTAGCGCGGAGCCTGAATCATAGACATCAGGATCGTTGCCGACCCGCTTGGACACTAACATCGAGGATTCCTGGCCGAGTTGGCGCAGGCTTTTGTGAATCCGATAAGCGGCTTTAAACGCGCCGCCGCCGCCGTCGGAGTAGGCCAAATGGGCGATTTTCATTGGGCCAGATTCCGTTCATACCAGAGTTGGAACATCAGCAAAGTCCACAGTTGCCAGCTTTTGTCTTGCCGCCCGCTTAAGTGGGGTTTTACCAGACGGTTAAACACGTCGTCTTTGAACAGGTCTTGGCGGCGCAAATACTCCAGGCCCAGCAGATGTTCGACGCGTGGCTTGAGCGGCCCCCGCAGCCAGGCGGACATCGGCAGCACAAAGCCTTTCTTCGGCGCGGACAGCAATTCGGCGGGCAGCAAATCCAAGGCCGCGTCGATCAAGACTTGTTTCAGCGGGCCATGGCCTATCCGCACATGGGCGGGCAGAGACATGAGGGTTTCTGCCAGTTGGCGGTCGAGAAACGGTGGCCGGGCTTCGATGGAGTGGGCCATCGAGAAGCGGTCGGTCATGTGTAGGAACTCGTCCGGCAACTGGATATTCAAATCGACGATGCGCACCGCGTCGCGTGCCGTGTCGGGCTTGCCTTCGTCCCAGAGGGTTTCAACCAGCGCCTCGGAAGGTTCGCAAGCCAGCCCAGCCTGTTTGAGCAAATACCCGCGCTTGTCGGACTCCCGGAAATAGAGCGAATAGCGGCTGCCTCGGCGATAGCGCAGCCAATCGCCCAGCCAGCGTGGGTTGCGGCGGGCCATGCCAACGCTTTGCCTAAGCCCTTGCCAACGGGATTCATACCCCCGCCACTTGCCGTAATTGCCGAACAACTCGTCGCCGCCGGTGCCGGTCATGCAGACTTTGACTTGGCCGGCCATGCCCTTGAACACAAACCAGGCCGGCAGGCCACCGGCATAAGGTTCGTCCAGGCTGTCCACCATGGCGTCGAGGTCGTCGAGCAAACCGGCGCTGCGCAAGACTATCTCATGGTGTTCGGTGTTCCAGCGCTGGGCGGCCAAGCGCGCCAAATGGCGCTCGTCCAAGTCCGGCGCGTCCTCGAAACCCAGCGAATAGGTTTTGACCGGCGCGGCGGCGTGGCCTGCCATCAAGCCTAAAATGGCGCTGGAGTCGATGCCGCCCGACAGCGAGCAGGCGACCGGCACATCGCTTAACATCCAACGCTTGACCGCGCTGTCCAGTTCTTCGCGGACGAGGCCGGCCAATTGCCGGGGCGAAAAATCCCGCTTGTCTTCGCCACCGGAAGGCGGACGCCAGTACCTCGCCGACTTGAATTCCATCCGCTTGAGATCCAGCGTGAAGGCATGGGCGGCAGGCAGTTTCGCCACCCCTTGGAAAATGGTTTGCGGTGACGGCACGCATTGGAAACTTAAGTAATGCGACAAGGCTTGGGGATTCAGGTCGCGGCGCAGCCAGGGGATTTTCTTCAGGCTTTTCAATTCCGACGCGAACGCGAAACGCGCGCCGTCGAATGCGTAATACAGCGGCTTGATGCCAAAATGATCCCGCGCGCCAAACAGAATATGCCGCTTGCGGTCATGGATGACAAAGCCGAACATGCCGTTCAGTTTATCCAGCATCCGCTCGCCATATTGGAGATATAGCCAAATCAGCACTTCGGTGTCGGAATGGCCGGTCACGAAGCGGCAGCCTTCGCTTTCAAGCTGCCGCCTCAGTTCGGGCGCGTTGAGGATTTCGCCATTGAACACAATCCAGATAGCGCCGTCAGCGCTGGCCATCGGCTGGTGCCCGCCGGCCAGATCGACGATGCTGAGCCTGCGCATCGCCAGCGCAACCGCGTCTTGCCCGTCGAAGTAATAGCCTTCGTCATCCGGGCCGCGGTGGCGCTGGCTACCGTTCATGACGCGGATGAGTTGGCTGTCCTCGATGCCGGTGAATCCCACGATGCCGCACATAATCAAACTACCCTTTTTAAGTCAGGGAGCGCGGGCGTCCCGCCCTTTGGCGGGCCAGAGGCCCGCGCTCCAAAGAGGCTGCTGCCAAATCCATGCAATATTGAAAGAGGGCGACGAAGATTATTTTTTTATGGCGTTGGCAACTACGCCATTACTTCCATAAAAAACCTCCATGTCTCTATTTTCATTCGAACCAACCATGTCCTTGACCTCATCCAGTGTTTTTGGAAAGTCGTATTTCGCCCCTAAGGCGTCAAATGTATCCATAATTGCCCACTCCAAGACTTGTTTTTTGTCGAGTCCAGCAATGAAGCTATAATTCCAGCAAGGAATAGGTATCAAAGCGGCAATAGTTGAGCCAAGCTTTGGAATTTTCTTGATAACCGTGTCAATTGGTAAATAATAAGGCATATAGGATTGTATGATTTTCAAAAGTTTCTCTGGTTGCATGCTCGATGTGATAGGCCGCCATACGTATTTTGGCGTAGACCAAGGAGTCGGTCTTAGCATTTTACGATAATAGTCGATAGAGATTTTTCCGCCTGGGCGCAATTTTTTGAATATGGATTTGTAGGCTGCTGTTGGATTGGGGGTATGTTGAAGCACGCCATAACAAAAAACATAATCAAAATAACTGTTTTCAAAAGGAATGCCATACAGATCCCCCTGAAAAATAAAAAGATCGCCTTTTGTTGAATTGCTATTGTAGTTCGCATCTACAGCATTGCTGTAATCAAAACTAACAACTTTCGAGCCAGCCTGTAAGAGTATTTCTGTAAACCTTCCCGCCCCCGACCCAACCTCAAGTATTTTTTTCCCAACCAGTTCATCCGGCGACCATTTGGTGTTCGTCCAAAACCGATTGGCGGTCAGCGGCAGGCCCGTCGCGCTGTCAAGTTGTGTGGTTTTGAATTTGTTCCATTGCAACCCAAAATTATCAGCGTAGTTTTTGATGGGGACAAAACGCGGAATGCCCGAGACAATTTCTATTGCACTACCTTGGCTGGCTTTTAGTGTCAATCTGCCGCTAATTATCTCGTCCCCCTGTGTTTCAATCACATCCAAGTCATATCGATCCGATAAGTAATCATCAAAATGCGCATATTTCATGGTTTTTCCTGTTGATCTCTAATTTTTGTAACGAGTGGTTTCACCGCTTCCATAAATAGTGAATCCGGCTTGCGCACTCGCCCGCCTTGGATATCAAGGCCATAAGCGGCAAATCCGGGGATTAGGCTGCTCTCAGCGGTACAAACTCTAGGCTCATAAAAACCAGCCTCGCGCAGGGCTTTGCCCAGGGAATAGCGGTCATAAACCCATTGGTGGATTTCGCCTGAACAGCGGAACAGTCCTTCATTGAAGGCGATTGCGGCTGCGCGCCCAGCCACCAGCCAAACCAACCAGCCAGCGGTTTTTCGACGGGCTTCATTGATAAACCAGGCGGGGCGTTTTGAATGGAATTTTTCAATTAGTTTGCGGCGGGGTGGCGCTGGAAGCGCTCCGCGGGCTTGCCGGATGACAGTTTCAGCCTCCAAGCCGGCGCGGGTAATCACGAATTCATCATTGCCGCGCCCAGTATTTCTAAAATACTTCGCCATTTCACCGCCAGGGAAATGGCGGACGGATTGGTCTATTATTTCTATTACCAGCCACTCATAATTTTCATCACTTTCCCCGCCGTCGCTCAAGACTTGATCCAAAGTCGCAAGGTAATCTTTCGCTGCCCGCTCAAAATCTGGGACAATAATCCTCGCTATTCCCCCGGGCTTTAGTACACGGTAGATTTCTAAGAGTAACTTTGGCACCTCCGACTTTGTGATATGTTCTAGCACATGTGAGGAATAGCAGGCGTCAAAGCTTTGGCTGGGAAATGGAAGCCCTTTTCGAATATCCCATTCCATAACCTCAGTTGAGGTGGACACATAGTCTAAATTAGTCCAAGCCGGGTGGAAATGCGGGCCGCATCCGATATTCAACAATTTCATCATAGGAAATTTGGTTAATGGTTGTACCAGCTTTCAAACTGGGCTGGATCACGCTCTACGGTTCCTATCAATCTGGCCGGAACACCCGCCACGATAGAATTGGCAGGCACCGACTTCACCACAACCGCGCCGGCGGCAACTACCACATCGTCACCGATTTCAACCCCCGCGCAAATTGTGACACGAGTGCCACACCATACCCGCTTCCCAATAGCTATTGGCTTGGCAAAAGCCTTCAGAGTTGAGGTATCATGTCCACCGCTATTAAGGTATAGCCCAGGAGCGGCAAGAAAATCTTGACCAATGCTGATTGTCGCATGGCAAGCGATGACGGCATTCTCACCAATGGCAACCCGTTCTGCCAATAGTAGACGCTCAGGATTTGAGATATATATCCCACGCCCCATAAACACTGGGCCTGACACCTGGACTCCGCGCATTTTCAATAAACTTCTCTGCAAGCGATCCGCCTTGAGTCCGAACAAAATTGAACTCAATGAGATCATAGACTGCGCACAGATCCCGGCCAGTCTCGATAAAATCAAGTGGACTGTGCCTAGATATTGCATAATGGTGGCTTTTTTATTTTTAATAATTGTGAAGTTAGGTATAAAGCCGGTATCATAGTCAATGTTCCTATGCTTATGGCAGTGGAAGCTATTACCCCTACAGAACCATAGGCTTCAACTGTAGAAATGCCACCTAGCACGGCAACCAACGCCGCCAGCAGGCTAAAAAATGAATATTCTTTTAGCTTGCCTACGCCTCCCAGGACGGCGATGAGCGGTTGCAAAACGACAAGTACACCCGCCCAAGCGGACATCCAGTAAATCATCTCCTCAGAGGAAGGTATAGCCTGCGGCCCAACCCATGCCTTAATAATTATGTCAGCATATAACGCCAGCGTCAATATCAACAACCCGCCAAATATTATACTAAAAGCAAAATACCGGAAAAATATACGTCTTATCCATGCGATATCCCCTTTAGAATATGATTCGCCAATAGCAGCCCAAATGTTGGCACCAACTAATTGTTGAGGCAAAGTCACATAGTAAAAAAGCATCCACGTTACTTGATAGGGTGCCACCTGCTCCGGACCTAGAAAATGTGAAATTATAATGTTCGCGCTCTGGAATAGCATGAGTGTGGCGAGTTGGGAAATAAAAAACGACACCGATACTCCGAATATCCGATCTAAGCTCGGTCTGGAGATAATAAAATTTGGCCTTATTTCTGGTTTCGCTTTACCAAATAGCCAAGCGCCACTGACAATACTAACTATGGTTTGACCACCAGAGAAACCAAATACTAAAACTGGTATTTCTCCATGTGCAAAGATCGCCAAAACCAGACCCAGCAATCCGCCGATGGTATTTGCGACACCCCATAGATTAGCGATCTCGCCCTGCTGGCTGGCGATATATATGCGGCTCACGATACTAAATGGAAGATTTATGACAAACAACCCTGCTGCCACAGCCATTGCCAGTCTGAATTCCGTACTAACTGCCGCCGAACGGATATTCATCACTGCCGACCAGTCCAGCCATTGAAATGTGCCTAGGATTCCAGCTCCCACCAAAAGGGCCATGCCGCTCAATCCCCAAAAGGCCGTCGAAACATATTCCCGTGCCAAATCTTGCCGCTGTTTGCCAAAGGCTTCCGACAGCGCATTCATCAAGCCATTGGTCAGCCCCAGGTCGGCCATGTATAGCCAGGCCAGGATGGAATATAGGCTGGCCCACAAACCATAGCGTTCGGGGCCAAGATGGCCGAGTGTCAGCGGCACGCTGGCGAAGCCTGCCAGCGCGGCCACCGCTTTGGCGATGACGGCGGTCGCCCCGCCTCTCAGGATGCTGCCATAGCGGCGCAGGCTGTCGTTGCCCTTGGGCTCCCTGCCCATCAGCAGACTTGAGACTAGCTTGATTTTATGGCTAACCATTCGTCACCGTGACCAAGCTGACGGCCTTGGTTTTTTCCAGGACATGGTAATAAAGCCCCGCCGGGTCGCCTTTAATATCAACCACGCCATAATTGGGCAGCGACACGGATACTTTGGCATGTTTGCCCAACGGCGCATGGGCGTAGACCAGCCATTCCCGGTTAGGCGCTTTGCCTAGCACTAAAGCCAGTGAATAAACCGGGATTTCCGTCATTAACGTCCACGGCCTTTTCGGCTCAAGCCCGCTGTCCAGCATGAACCAGCGCGGCTTGGCGGCGTATTCGGCGGGGATGTTTTCCTGGTAGGGGTGCGGATGACGGGGGTTTTCGACCAGCTTGCCGTCGCGCCAGAAGCGTTGCAACTGTGGGCTGGCATATATTTCATCCACCGCCCCGACGAGCGCCAGGAAATAGGCTTCGGTGGCGGCGCGGGTCTCGTTCCAGCCGCGGTATTCGCGGACGAGCCGGGGCCGCAGCAGCCACAGGCCGAATTTGACCAGGCCGGCGTAGCGCGGCGGCGAATAAGTCTGGCCTTGCTTGGCGTAAAAGGCCCGCTTGTCGCTGGCCTGCCCTGGCTGCGAGCCGTCCCAGACCGACAGTTCAAACCAGAAGCCGGGATTCAGGCGGCGGGCCTCGTCGAGCATGAACACCCAGTTCATGGCTTCGATTTGCGGGCTCCAGACGGTGTGGTCGGTGGCGGGGTTGGCGTCG
>Ga0265327_10005454_pt1 | contig 10612 bp, 6 predicted proteins | sample 41621metaG_FD_202089 | JGI IMG/M metagenome (GOLD analysis project Ga0265327, IMG submission 202089) | Rhizosphere microbial communities from Carex aquatilis grown in University of Washington, Seatle, WA, United States - 4-16-21 metaG | ecosystem: Host-associated > Plants > Roots > Rhizosphere >... | reverse complement strand
GAGACCACCCTGAGGTTTGAGAGTGCGTGCGGAGTGCCATTGACTTGGCGCTCTTTGGATTAAACTGTTTGACCAGTTTAGCCCAGATCATACGGGCTGCACGCATCTTGGCGATCTCCATAAAATGGTTCATCCCAACAGCCCAGAAGAACGATAACCGTGGTGCAAAAGCGTCGACGGTTAATCCTGCCTTGATTCCTGTCCGGATATAATCCAAACCATCTGCAAGGGTATAGGCCATCTCGATATCAGCAGTAGCACCTGCTTCCTGCATGTGGTAACCCGATATGGAGATCGAGTTAAATTTGGGCATATACTTGGAGGTGTACTCGAAAATATCGGCGATAATTTTCATGGAGAATTCGGGCGGATAGATATAGGTATTGCGCACCATGAACTCTTTAAGAATATCGTTCTGAATAGTTCCCGCCAATTCTTCAAGCTTAGCACCTTGTTCCAATGCAGTTACGATATAAAAAGCCAGAACAGGCAAAACGGCACCGTTCATAGTCATCGAAACCGACATCTTATTCAACGGGATATTGTCAAAAAGGATCTTCATATCGAGGATCGAATCGATGGCAACTCCTGCTTTTCCCACATCCCCAACTACACGCGGATGATCTGAGTCATATCCGCGGTGGGTGGCGAGGTCAAATGCGACAGAAAGACCTTTCTGACCTGCGGCCAGGTTGCGGCGATAGAATGCATTCGACTCTTCAGCTGTAGAAAACCCGGCATATTGACGGATCGTCCAGGGTCTGGTAACGAACATTGTTGAGTATGGTCCACGCAGAAACGGGGCAATACCGGCAGCATAATTCAGATGACCCAGACCTTTGACATCTTCTCTTGTATAAACACTCTTCACGGGTATTAACTCCGGTGTGATCCAGATGTTTTCATTTCCGCTTTCTTTTCCCGTCTCCACTGCTGAACAGCAAGGTTTTGGGGCATTTGTAATATTTATCTCTCTAAAATCAGGCTTCATAACAGATCCTATTTTATCCCAAGTTTTTGATTATAACCAGTCAGTGATTCCAGTAAATTGGTCTTCACATTAATGAAATTCTCGATACCTATCGCTTTGAGTTCCTCAGAACAGGCAGGGGCACCCGCAACCACAAAGATTGCTTTACCCTTTAATTGTTTGTAAACCTCTGGAGCAAAACCGGCATATTCTTCATCAGAGCTACAGATGACCACGATATCGGCTGATGCTTCAACGGCGGCTCTAACACCTGCCTCAACCGATTCAAAGGCATTATTGTCAACGACTTCATATCCTGCAACTGCAAAGAAATTCGATGAAAACTGAGCTCTGGCCTTACTGAATACAAGGTCACCGATGGTCAGCATAAATGCTTTGGGCCTCTTATTCTTTGCAGAAAACTGATCTGTAGCATACCTGAGCGCCTCGAGTTGTCGTGCACTTCGATACAACTTAATCGTTTCAACCTCTGCATCCTTGGATGTCTGATCAACAGCTTCAAACAACTGGTTATTCAATTCGTTACTGATCTGCTCCGAATAATTTGGAAACTGGTTAACGCCCAGAACATTTTCACGTCGGGTCGCAACTGCTTTGGTTCGCTTTGCAGCCATTTCATTGACTTGTGACTGAACAGATCCTGAGCGAAAGGCAGCAATAAATCCGCCTTTCTCCTGGATATCAAGAAAGATTTTCCACGCTTGTTCTGCAATTTCAGCCGTGAGTGACTCAATATAATAAGATCCTGCAGCCGGATCTGCAATTTTATCAAAATGGGCTTCCTCCTTGAGGATGGCCTGTTGGTTGCGTGCAATCCGTTCGGCAAACTCGGTTGGCTGCTCATAAACAGCATCAAACGGATTTATTGTCAGTGAATCGGTTCCTCCCAAAGTTGCAGACATCGCCTCAGTCTGTGTACGAAGAAGATTCACATAGGAATCGTATATTGTTTTATTCCAAACCGATGTTTCAGAATGAATGTGCATCTTACCTGCACAAAGACACTCCTGATCGCCGCATTTGTTGTCACATTCGCATTTGGGATGGTAAGCCTGGACTATTTTAGCCCACAACATCCTGGCGGAACGGAGCTTAGCAATCTCCATGAAATAGTTTCCCCCAATGCCAAAGTTAAATCTGATCCTGGGGGCAACCTGTCCGGCATCCAGACCAAGATCAGTCAACCGGGTCAGATACTCAACTCCGATTGCCAATGAAAATCCCAATTCCTGAACAATCGATGCCCCGGCATTATTAAAATTGCGGCCATTTACGCCGATCAGCTGAATTCCGGGATAATCCACCGCCGACTCCAGCACATTTTTAACCCTGACAAATGCCTCTGATTCGGTTGAGCAGAACTTTCCTTTAACTGCAAAAACCCCGATAGGATCAAGGTTCACAGAACCTGTTACTTTTTTGGGATCATCCTTTTGCTCTTTTAGAAATTCAACAAGACTCTTTACCAAAACCGGATTCTTGCAGGTCATTACAAAATTGACCTCTGTTTTTTCCAGGTCGATCCCCTTACAAAGTTCCTTGAGATCGCCAACACTGATTTCCTGGCAGGATTTAAATACAAAACCAAGTGAAGTCACACCTTTTGAAAGGACACCCAATGCCTTTCGATTGGCATCGGTCAAACTGGTCACATCAATCTCCTGCCGGACTAACCAATTGTTCCCTGTTTTGTGATTTCCCCGCACATAGGGGAACTGCCCCGGCAAGGTATCAACGAATTCGAGCCCGCTTAAATTTTCGTCCCGATAATACGGACGCACCTTAATACCTTCATTGGTAGACCAGATTAGTGTTTTGTCGTAATCTTTACCCTTAAGATCAGTGCGGATTTGAGTTTCCCAGGCTTCCGTGGATACGGGTGGGAATTCTTGAAATAGATTCACATCATTCTCATTCATAACAAAATAGCTATTGCATAAAATCGAGTCACAAAGGTAAAAGTTTAAATTTTAATACAGGTTAAAAGAGATGTTAATTTAAAATTAAATAACATAAAAGTTTTATTATTTTTTCGTTTTGGTATAAGCTTCGATTTAAAATCCTTTTAATTCGAAGCAGTTAAATTTCCCTAAATTCTTTCGAAGTAAATTATGGGAGCTGTTTCTAAATGTTTTTTTTCCATATTGCAACCGAAAATTAAAATTCAGCACAATGAGGATGAAGTATCACCCCCTGATTATTATATTTGGTTCCCTAATATTGTCATCATTTGCAAATCCTATCCCACCCGAAAAATCACAAAAGAGGGAAGCCGTTCCAAGTTATCTTACTCAATTGGAACGGGAAGTCATCGCCGAGATCAACCTTGCCAGGTCAAAGCCAAAGGTTTATGCAGAATTTCTAGCTTCCTATGCCAACGATTTTGTCGGACGAGAGTTGCATGAACCCGGGAAGCCAATTATTTTAACAAGGGAAGGGGAAAGCGTTGTCAATGAAGCGATTAAATTTCTGAATAACCAAAAACCATTGCCTGTTCTGACTCCGTCAAAAGGGATGAGTAAAGGTGCAAATGATATGGTCAGGATGCAGGAAACTACAAATCAAATTGGTCACAAAGGGAGAGATGGAAGTACTTTTGCAGAAAGGATAAGTCGTTACGGCAATTGGATAGGATCATGCTCCGAGAATATTGATTATGGGAATAACAACGCCAGAAGAATCGTAATGGCCCTGATCATTGATGACGGAGTAAGAAGCAGGGGTCATCGATTAAGTCTTTTTGAATCCGGATTTAGAAAAGTGGGAGTTTCATTTGGAAACCACAGAGCTTACAATTACATGTGTGTAATAGAGTTAGCTGTAGGCTATACTGAAAAGTAAGCACTGGAAAATATTTAGCAAATTGAATAAAAATTGGGATAAAAGAGCTGATGAATATTCAAAAAGCTTTTTTATCCCAATAGAAAAGAGAGGACTTAAAATTGATCAAAAGGAGTATTTCCTGTTGTTATTTGTTGTCTGATTCGTTAAAAATTGTAACAACAGTATTTGAATTCCCAAGGTCAATTCCCACATAGGTAATATTTTCAGACAATTCAAGGCTGTTGGTCGGAGGAACCAAAGAAACAGAATTTAAACAATATCCTTCACTTGCACAAAGGTAAGGTTCAGGATATACAATGACTTCCAGAATATCATGAAACTCCTCTTTAAACAGTGTGACTAATTCAGAATACATTGCACCGCCACCCACAAGATATATCTTATTGGTTCTTGAGAAATCTTCATCAGAGAATTTCTTTCGCATGGCAGGTGAGATAACTTCATTATAGTAGCTCACTAGAGCACGTTTACGCATCTCCAGAACATCAACTTTTCTGCGATTAATCAGGAAGAAACCACGTTGAAATGCCCGCTCAATCTGCTGACTGGTGAGCATATTCAGGTAGTAATTCTTTTCTATCTCGTTTTCGAGAATATTCACAGCATACTGAATCCCCTTTTCGCTGTGGGCTGTCCGTTGAATGATACCGGAAGGTGTAGAGAGGGCTAATTCAAAAGTTCCAAATCCAAGACTACCAATAAAAAAATTCTGGGTTTCTGCCATCTGCCCTTGCCGAATCGCCTTGATACATCCATCAATTTCAGTCATTACGTCGAATGCTGAAACATTCACACTAATATTTTCTACGCCAGTACCGCCAAATGTTCTTGTATCAAAACTTACCTGATGTTTGCCCAAATAAAAATCCCTGGCCCCTTTTTTATAAATTGCATGGGTGATAAATGGGAAACCTGTAGTAATAACCATCTTATTATCAGTTCCCTGAGCTGCAATAATCAATGCTGTCAGAGCCATTAGCTGATAATCTAAATCTTGTGCTGAGCTGTTGATGAATTTATGTGGTGCATTACCCTCTGTTAATGCCATATTGCCAATCAGGTAATTTCGTTGATTAAAGTTGTTGATTTTCATTCCTTCAATGAAATTGGCTGCTACCTTAGCAAAATCAACTGTAGTTTCTTCATAAACACTTGGAAATACGTAGGATCGTTTCATAAATTACTTTTTTATAGTTTCTTGGTATCTAAATCATACTAAATTTGGTGATGGAAATTGGGGATACATATTCTGATGAATTTAATTAAAAAGTGATGTATAATCGTCTATAGGCAACTGTCGTATAGCTTTATTCAGAAAAAAATCATCTTTCTCGGATCCCTTTGATTTAAGATCATTATCGTTCACCTTTTTTGTGTTAAATAATTCCGGCTCATTCTTCTTCTCATTTGGTTTTAAATCCTGATACTTCAAAGGACTTAAAAGATTTCGAAGTTCCTCAAAACCAGAAATTTTGTATCCCTTATGTTTTCTATTTGCCTGAGATATCGAAGCTGCATCAGAGCTATAAGGTTTTTTCTTCCCCTTTTTTGCTATCAGGGAATCCTCCTTTACAGGCTCCCCCAGGCATTCTGCGATTGAAAGTTGTTTTGGAAGTGGAAATAGGACCAGATCAATATCATCAGGATGGCTATCGTCAGTAATATTTCCGTCAAAATCAAATTCAAGAAGATTATTTTGTTCATTATCAGTAAGATAATCTAAATCCCCGGATAGGCTTTCTGAAATAGTGGGAGATTGACTATCAAATATTTCATCTGAAACGGATAAAAGTAAAAACTTGTCCTCTTCACCAATCTCATCCTGATCATTGGAGAAAACTAATTCATCGGATTCTATTAATGTATCTGTTGGCAACAGCATGAATGAATCTTCCAAGGCCGCTTCTTCAGCCATCTCTGAAGGTACAGGTTCAGAAATTTCAGGAACCGCAGAAATTGCAGCGCCAATAACTTCCTGATTACCAACCTCTACCAGATCTTTAAAGGAATTGTCATAGGTAGTTGAGATTAATGAGATATCTTTGGAGACATTCTCTTCAAGGAAACTAAAATCGAGAATCTCATCAAGAGCATTATTATGATTCAGCATTTTTGAAAGTATGTCTCCTGAATCATCCTGAGCTGTTTCCGTGTATGGCAAACTTTTTATTGTAGAAAGCGGTAATTGCTGATCTTCCTTCTCCATTTCATAAGTCTCATCAAAACTAATCTGAACATGTGAATAGGCAGGGATCTGTCTGCGGCTTGGTTCTACTTTTATCATCTCTTCGGCCAGATAAATCTGAGCCTCGTCTCTGGCATCAAGCTTTTCATAGGTAACCACACGTGCAGTTATAATCGCACCGTCTTTTACTTCAAACACTTTTGTATATAAGTTACCAAAAACAGAAGCATTTTCGTGAAGCACTGTTAATCCTGAGACAACAATATTACCCTCTACCCTTCCAAAAACAACCAGATCTTTGGCCCGAAGAAAACCCTTAACATACCCTTCCGGCCCAATGATCACGCTCTTATCCGATTCTACTTTCCCAAAAACCTCCCCATCAATACGAACTTCGGTAGTAAAACTTAGTTCACCATTGATCTTTGCTGAGGAATTTATAAGCGTAGGAATTTTCATACGAGGCTCATTACTATGTCTGGTAGGAAATAATTTTAGCTTCAATAGGTAATAAATCAAATTAGTAAACAATCAAGAGACCAAATATAAGAAGTTATTTTTACACACACACAAACTTTTTAAATAAATATTTATTCTAAGTAAACATTTAAATAGAATTTAAATTATTTTCTCTCTCCAATTTCCCTTTTTTAGATACCAATAAGAGAGTAATCCGGTTAAAAGACTATAAATATATTCTGAAGTCCATACATATTCTATTTTCATATGGAGTTTTACTGCAATAATCCAGGCAAAAGTAAGGTAGACAATAAGGGTAACCATTTCAATTCCAAAGGCAAAATTGGTATTTGCCGTCCCAAGAATTCCGTTAAAGAGTATGCTCATAATTGCAAACAGGAAAAGGGCACCCATTACAATATAAAAGGATGGGACAGTTGCCTCGATCAAAGATGAATTGTTTGTAAAAAGAGCTATTACTTTTCCCGGTGCGATAGCGGAAAGAAAAATAGCAACAGTCATGGTCAGGACACTTATTTTAATGATTTTACGGATAATGGGAATCACCTCCTGTGGCTTACCTGCTCCAAGTGAATTACTAACCAATGTACTAGCCACTGAGCAAAGTGCCCAACCAGGAATCATCAGTAAAAGATATAAACTTCGGATAATATTAGATACCGCAAGAGGTCGTTCACCCATCTTCTCTATAAACAGAAAGAAGACAAACCAACTACCAAGTGATAGGACATATTGCAACATCACAAAACCAGATATTCCCAGAGTACTTTTAATAATTGCCAGATCAGGTTTAATCCATTTAAAAAGGACATATTGGTTAAATCGTCTGTTTTTTCTGGTAATAAGTATATAAAAAATAAGGGCACAAATTTCGGAGATCACCGAGGCAATCGCAGCTCCCTTTATACCTAATTGCGGAAATCCAAAATGTCCAAAAATCAGAATATATGCCAGGACGACATTTATTCCAGCCATTATTACAGAACCAATACTAAGGTATCGGGTAAAGGCTATACCCGTATAAAACGAACGGAAAATTAAGCCAGCCGAAGCAAAAAAAAGTCCTAATACTCTATAAATTAAAAATGTAGAACTAGCTTCATAAACAGCTGGAGAAGTCATAAAAGGCTTTAACACGGCAGGACCGTAAAAAAATACGATTGTTGTAATTAAAAGTGAAATAATTCCAAGAAAGTAGAAACTGTTATCAAAAATACGACCGATAGCTGTGAAATTCTGCTCTCCGTTTCTCCTGGAAATCAATATCTGAACACCGGTCGAAAATCCAAATCCCACCATAAATAAGGTTGCATACAAGAGACCTCCAATTGCTGAGGCGCCCAGTTCTACCTCTCCGATCCTTCCTAAAAAAGCAGAATCCGTAAGGTTAACAACACTCTGGGCAGCCAGAACCAACATAATAGGCCATGCAATATCCCAGATTGCACGGTTGGAAGGGATAGACATAAATACGATTCAGGTACGAACAACTATAATCACGAATTGCTGCAAAGGTATTCATTTCAAAAAGAATCCAGGCTATAAGAAAAAGTGGCAAGGCATAAACCTGCTCTTTATTCCCTAGCCTGGGTTCTATTTAAATAATTTATTATCAAAACAATAAAACACAAAGGAAGCTGAATATGCTTATTCTTCCAATGTGCTTAAATCGCCTTCAGGCAATCCCAATGCCCTGGCCTTTAAAACTCTGCGCATTATTTTTCCGCTACGCGTTTTGGGAAGTGCATCGGTATAGGTAATCTCTTCAGGACGGGCAATAGGTCCCAGATGTTCAACCATATGGAGTATCATCTGATGTTCCAGATCTTTACTCGGAGTATATCCAACCCGCAAGACAGCGACAATATGGATACAATTACCTTTTAATGAATGGGGAAGTGCAATTGCCGCAGCCTCCGCAATTGCAGGATGACTAGCCATAACACTTTCAATTTCAGCCGTTCCCAGACGGTATCCGCTAACTTTGATTACATCATCAGTCCGACCAATGATCCGGAAATAGCCATCCTGGTCAATTTTAGCGGAATCACCGGTAAGGTACCACCCTTGCTTTTGGTATTTTTTCCAGTAGGCTTCAACAAATCGCTCAGGGTCACGGTAAATACCAGCCGTCATTCCAGGCCAGGGTGTTTTTATTACGAGGGTACCCTCCTCGCCGGGTTTTACTTTATCGCCTTGCTCATCAACTACATCAATCACAGTTCCAAAGAATGGCTTGGTTGCAGAACCCGGTTTTAGCGGTGTTACAGGAAGAGGGGCAATCATAAAACCGCCGGTTTCAGTCTGCCACCAGGTATCAATAATCGGACACTTTTCACGTCCTACAACTTTATAATACCACTTCCAGGCCTCAGGGCTGATCGGTTCACCAACCGACCCAAGCAATCTTAATGAACTGATATCATTTCTGTTAGGCCATGAGTCGCCAAAGCGCATCAATCCCCGAATGGCTGTCGGAGAAGTATAAAGTATATTAATTCCATATTTCTCGACCATTTTCCACCAGCGATCAGGATAAGGAAAATTTGGAGCGCCTTCATAAAGCATGATTGTGGCTCCGTTGATCAACGGGCCATAGACGATATAGCTGTGCCCCGTAATCCATCCCGGATCTGCCGCACACCAGTAACGATCTTCGGGTTTAATATCAAAAACCATCCGGTGAGTGGTCGATGTATAAACACTAAATCCTCCATGGGTATGAACCAGCGCCTTTGGTTTACCGGTTGAACCGGAAGTATAAAGAAGGAAAAGCATTTCAGAGGAATCCATTTGTTCTGTTTCGCATCTGTATGAGGCGATAGGAAGGGCCAACAGTTCATGTAACCAGTAGTCACGGCCGTTTTCCATATAAACGTCCACACCGGTCCGCTTTACGGTGATACAAATTTCCATGGTAGGAGAAAGCTCCATCGCCTTATTTACAACGCTCTTTAACTCAACTACTTTTCCCCGACGATATCCTCCATCAGCGGTAATTACAATCCTGCTGTTTGCATCATTGATCCGGTCAGCCAATGCTTCATGGCTGAACCCGCCATAAACGACACTATGAACTGCACCAATCTTGGAACAAGCCAACATGGCGATGATTTGCTCAGGAATCTGTGGCATATAAATCGTGATCACCTCCCCCCTTTTGGCCCCCATGCTTTTTAAAACATTGGCAAACTGACAAACCTCCCGGTTGAGGGCGTGGTATGAAAATGTTCTCACATCCCCAGGTTCCCCTTCCCAGATCAGGGCCAGTTTATTGCGGTTAGCATTTTCGAGATGACGATCGATTGCATTCAGTACAATGTTGGTCTTACCACCCTCAAACCATTTGTAAAAAGGGGGATTGCTCCGATCAAGTACCTGATCCCATTTTTTGTACCATGAGAGTTGCTCAGCCTGTTCTGACCAAAAAACCTCTGGGTTTTCGATCGACCTTGCATACAATTGATCGTATTCCTTAATATTTGCCTGTTCAATTACAGCTTGTGAAGGGTAATAAATCTTCTCATCAGTCGTGTTTTCCATAATGGGATGTTTTTTTTGTTTATGCAGAAATTTAATTTACAGTTTGGTATACAAATATGATCAATTAAAATGAAATGTTCATATCAGCAAACAAACAACTATAGCCAAAAAATGTTTTTACAATTTGATCTTTACAACCGATAAAATTGAGGTGCAGACGCACTCCAGTGTGTCTCTGATCCCAATTAATTCAGATAACAATATAAACATACAACCGAATGTCTTTCATCCCAAATAAATCATATAACAACAGAGACGCACAGCCGTGCGTCTCTACAACTCAAAAATTGAAAATAAGAATCCTGAATTAATCCTCCCCTTCGGAGAATTCCATCAGAAATGCCTTGATAAAACCATCAATTTCACCATCCATAACTCCCTGAATGTTTGAGGTTTCAAAACCTGTCCTGACATCCTTGACCAGTTTATAAGGCTGCATGGTGTAGGAGCGGATTTGGGATCCCCACTCTATTTTCTTCTTGCCCGCTTCAATTTTGGTCACCGCTTCGTGCCTTCTCTGAAGTTCAAGGGCGTAAAGTTGTGATTTTAGTAACCTGATTGCATTTTCC
>Ga0265327_10005453_pt1 | contig 10614 bp, 10 predicted proteins | sample 41621metaG_FD_202089 | JGI IMG/M metagenome (GOLD analysis project Ga0265327, IMG submission 202089) | Rhizosphere microbial communities from Carex aquatilis grown in University of Washington, Seatle, WA, United States - 4-16-21 metaG | ecosystem: Host-associated > Plants > Roots > Rhizosphere... | reverse complement strand
ACGAACTCATCCAGTTTGAGATACCAGTCATCGACCACATCGCCCCGGTTGTGCAAAAACATGTGCTGCACGCGGTCGAGACAATCGAAAATCCCGGCCAGCACGCCCTCACGGAAATGCTCCAGGTGGTGAAAATAGACGCGCTTGCGCGACTCGAAGATCAGGCCGCACAGGTCAAGGAACTGCTTGTCAGAAATACAGCCGTCTTCCAGCGCATTGGTGTCTTGCGGCCAGCCCAACGTCAGGAACGGCCCTTGCTTCCAGGAATCTTTGATAAAGGACGCCGGCGTCCCGTAGGGCGAAACCGAATGCAAGGGATGGATCTGCAACGGCAGGAAGTACAGGCTGACCCTGTCTTTGATCTCGGTCACGATCACCTGGGTGATGGCGTGGATCGAAAAGGCGAAACCTGCCGGGAAGACCAACTCGAAGATCGGACTCCACTTCCCGGGTCTCAGGCGCAATTCCTGCTTGCCGATTGTCAGCCGGATTTCGTCCCCGCCCAAAACCTCGACGACCAGCGGCAGCGTGGCGTAAGCAGCGCCGGATTTCGACTTGATCTGCGGCCCCTCGAGGACGCCGTTATAGCGGCCTTTTCCGGCGGCTGTCAGCAGCCCGACCTTCGACTTTTTCTTCTCCACCGGCTCGGTTGTCATGTACGTCCCGACGCCCAACTGCCCGCGAATATCAGGCGTCCCCAGGCCGGGGAGGGTGGCAACGGGGATTTCTGCGCGGGCGGGGAAGAGCGCGGGCCACCACATGACCGTCGCGGGGTAGCCCATCTCGGCGGCTTCCTGGAAGAAAGTCCTGGTCGTATACGGCGGGATGAACTGTTCCCCCAACATCGTCTGTTTGGTCGGCATGATCGACACGTATGGAACATACGTGGCCGGGTTGCGATGCACAAAGTCGAAGATGCCGTGCGAGCCGGGGTCGACGCCAGTGGCAATGCTCGTCCACGAGACTTCGGTCTGAGGGGGAGAGCAAACTTCCAGGCGGGAATAGCCTTTGGCCCCGGCCAGTTTTCCCAGGTTGGGCATTTTACCCGCCTGATTCAAGCGCTCGAATTGAAACGGGTCAAACGAGTCGAAACCCAGGATGATCGCGCGCATCTATTCCTGGTCCTCGCCCTTGTCTTTGCGCGCCGAGCGGCGCAGCTTGGCAATTCCCTGACGGATTCTTCCTGAGAACACCATCAGTAGACCCGATACCGCTACAAATATAACGGCCAGCGCCTGGAACAACATTCCACCAGTATTGGGATCGATATACATATTTACCTCATCTTCTTCTTTCTTTTGTAGGTTACGATAAGAGAGAGATTGTACACCTCTTTAAAACAGACGGCGGGTATTTTCTCGATAACCGGTGGTTGAGCGATGCACTGAGCTTGTCGAAGTGTAGGCGGCGATGCTTCCCACCGCCATACACTGCACCGAACGCACACCTGTCCCGGCGTCCCTTCGGGAGCAGGTGTCGAAACCAATTAACCACAATTTCCCCGAAATATTGAGAAGTTACGACGGCAGCATGATTCGAACTTCATGACCGCGTTTTCGCCCTCCGTTTTTCGACCAGCCAATCGCCGAGCACCAGCAGGATGCTCAGTCCAATGGCGAGCGCCAGCGTATTGCGGATGCCGATGTTAAAGCCGATGTTCATGTAGCGGTACATATACCAGTGCGTGAAAACGACCAACAGCACGGCTTCCACCCCCAGGATGCGCAGCCACCAACGGCTGCGGCCCTGTTTCAGCGAGAGAAACGCCTGCGCGACAAGGATGGCCTGCCAGCCGAGCAGGATGACCCGGTAACGCGGGTTGTCCCACTGGTCGGCGCCGCCGCGCAACGAGGCGATGATGATCCAGACCCAGACGACCAGCCCCAACCACAGCCAGCGTCTTTTTTGCGGGCCGGCCATGTTCGACGCCGAGAACGGCGCATAGGCCAGGAACGGCAGCATGGTATACCAGCCCAGCGCGCGGAAAATGCCCAGGGTTTGCCAGAAAGGCGCGGACTGCTCGAAAACCGCCGCCGGGAGCACGGGCTGGAGGATGCCGTAAATGGCGACAAACGGCAGTTGCAAGCCGGATGGGAATTTTTCGAAGAGTAGCTGGACGATGCCCGAACTGCCTTTGAGCAGTTGCTGGTTCCATTTGACGGTTTCGCGCGCCCAATCGCCGACCACGCCCAGCGGCCCACCGCTCTTGACGGCCACCAGGCTGTTCCAACTCAGGCTGAGGGAGGTAAAGGCTATTGCAAAGACCGCCAGCGCCGCGACCACAGCCTGCCACGGGATGCGGCGGCCATCCTGGCTGAAATACAGCCAGCCGGCAGCCGCAATCAACGTCACCAGGATGAAGCCGGGGGAGACCAGGAACATCCCGATCAGCGCCAGGACGATCCATAACCAACTCCAACCCAAAACTTCCGAAGTCTTTAGGACTTCGGAAGTCTGAAGCCGACGGGATGCCTGCCATTCCACCAGCCCATAAAAGGCCATGGCGATGAAGGTCATCAGGAAGGGTTCGCGCATCTGGGCTGCGCCTTGCAGGACGGCTTCGGGGAAGAAGGCGAAGACCAAGGCCGAGACCTGGGCCAGTTTTTCGGTCGAAATGCGTTTGCCTGCCGCCCAAACAAAGGCCGCGCCCAGCGCGCCAAACAAGGCCGCCAGCAGCGTCACCAGCAGCGGACGGTGCGCGTCCGGCGAGAGATAGCGATACTCCAGGGAACTGACCCACAGCAGGCCGCCGTACTGGTCAGAGACCAGTTTCTCGTCGAAGGCCGTCATCAGCGAGTTGGACGAAGTTGCCAAATCCCAGGCCTGGTTGTCGCGCACGAAGGCGTCGGTGAAAAGATAACCGGCTTTGTTGACCGGGTTGTCGTAGCCGATGCGCGGCTCCAGCACGTAAGCGCCCACCCCCAGCCCCAGACGCAGGGCAAAGGCCAGGGCCAGGATCACGCCCAGGGTTTTTCCACCGCCCACCAGCCGCTGACTCGCCGTCAGCGCCAGCAGGGCCAGGATCGAAAGCAGCGAAAAAGCCAGCCATCCGGGGAAAAACGCTCCGGGGCTGACCAGGGCCAGGGCTGCGCCCAAAGCCAGTCCGCCGGGCAGGAGCCAGAGAATGCCAGTAGGGGCACGGCGGAGGAATTTGAAAACAACGTTCTGGAAGTTCATCGCCGTGCCCTTACCAATTTGATGTGGCGAAGGAATTCGAAAACAACGTTCTGGAAGTTCATCGCCGCGCCCTGACCAATCAGTTGCTTCATAAATCATTCCTCGCAGGGGCGCGGCGGAGGACTTGCAAAACCTTGTCTTTAAACTCCCCCGCCGTGCCCCTACGAATTATCTGCCAAACCCACCACGCCACCACCAACACCACCAGCGTTTGCGTGGAGATCGAATAACGCGGGTTTTCGCTGGCTTCGACGATGGCCTGCAAAATGGAGTTGACCCACACAATCGCCAGCATAAGCCAAAGTGCCACCGGCATCGAGAGCGTCTTTCTCACGCGCCGCAAGACCAGCGCAAATGTCCCGGCGACGAAAAGGGCGTTGGCGGCCCAGAGCAGGAAGCGTTGCGCCTGCGCGACCCAATCCCCGACGGCTCCAAAGACCTGCGGATTCCAGTAAAACGGGGCGCTCCAAAACCAGAACCAGGCTTCGCAAACGCTGCCCAGGTACAGCAGCGGGTGCTCGCGGATGAGTTGCCATGAAATCTCCTGGAGTTTGCGCGAGAGTTTGTAAAACCCCAGGCCCGATACTTTCTGGAGCGCCGGGATGGCCGCCCAAATGGTGTTGGAGGCAGCCCCGGTGTTTGCAATCTGGATGGCGCGGTATTTCAGGAAGGTGTCGCGGATGGCGGCGTACTGGTCGGGGACGTATTCGAAGAATTTGCCGGTGTGCTGGATGATGTGGTAGCCGTCGTCCGAACTCATGCTCCAGGCGCCAAACTGGGTGTGGATGTAATTGATCCACAGCGCATTCAGCAGGATGGCGGGGATGACGATGGCAAAGACCACTGCCCACAGAGCTTTATCCACGAAGTTCACGAAGAACACGAAGAAAAACCTTAAAAGCTCTTTCTTAGTGAACTTCGTGTCCGCTTGCCCCCGTATGGGGGTCGTGGATAAGAGGTTTTGAGTCTGGGCGGATTTTCGAGCGGCTCTCAGCACGAGCACGAAGGCAATCAGGAAGGGCAGGAAGACAAATTGCGGGCGCACCAGGGCGGCCAGGCCGCTGGCAGCGCCCGTCAGCAGCGCCAGGCCCAGTTCTTTCAGGCTGAATTGCTTGAGGGTTTCTTTTTTGAGGAGGTAAACGCCCCCGCAGATGGTTACCATGACCAGGAAGGTGGTCAACGTTTCGGCCAACAGGTCGGCTTCGAAGAGCAGTTGGCCCATGTTAAGCGTGTGGATCAGGGCCGCCGCCGCACCCACTGCGCTTTTGCCGCTGACCAGCCAGCCAAGATAAAAAAACAGCAGTGTGATCGCCAGCCCCAGGGCAAGCTGCACGGCATAGACGACCCGGTCCTGGCCCAACCAGGCCAGGAAGATGGGATAGCCCGGTGAGCGCGTGCCGTCCATAGGCGTAGCGTGCAAAAATTGGCCTGCCAGGCGGCGGTAACTGTTCGTATCGTCAAAAGTAACCGGGGAGTAGACCAGCCAGAGCGCCAGACGTTCCAGCGCGGCAAAGGCCGCTATGGCAAGCAGCCACCAGGACGGCCTGGGAAAAGGTTTGTTCATGCGGTCAGGAATCCGTCCAGGATGCGTCTGGCCCGTTCGGTCCAGGAATAGTTTTGGGCATCCTGGCGCGCCTGTCCGCCCAGCTTCTGGCCGAGCGCCGGGTTGTCGAGCAAGGCGCGCAGCGCACCTTCCCAGTCCACGGCTTTATCGGGGGCGCAAAAGACGGCGTTCGATTCGTTTAAGACCTCGTGGAAAACCGGCAGGTCGCTGGCGACGATGGCGCGCCCGGTGGCCAGGTATTCGAACATTTTCATCGGGCTGGAAATGGACTCCGAGTTGCCCATGCCGCTCGAAATGCCGATTTTCCTGCCGTAGGGCATCAGCAGGATGTCTGCCGCAGCCTGGTAAAGCGGCAACTGATCGTTGAGCACGAAGCCGGTAAAGAGGACGTTCGCCAGCCCCTGTGACGCGGCCTGCGCCTTCCACTTTTCCACGTCTTCGGGGCGGCCGCCGGCCCATAGGAAGCGGACTTCCCGTAAGCGTTTGGCCAGCTCGAGGAACACATCCATGCCCCGGCCTTCGTACAAGTGACCGGCGCAGGCCACCGTCGGGGCCTCGACCAACCCCAGATAACGGCGGGCCGTTGCCGGGTCGGGCAGGTTGGCGTAGCGCTCCAGTTCGACTCCGTTGGGGGCCAGGACCACATCTTTGGCCGGGAAAACGTTCCCATAGCGTTCGTCCAGCGCCTTTTTCAAGGCCTGCGTGACGACGGTCAGGCGTTTGCGCCCGGCCAGGTCGCGGAAGTAGCTGTAATACAGCGGGCCGATGCGCCCGGAAGGCAGGTCGTGCATCTCCAGGATGGTGGGCGTACCGGTGAGCAGGCCAAGCACCGCCGATTGCAGCGGCCAGACATAGAGCAGGGCCGGTTTCAGGCGGCGCGCGCGGCGCACGGCAGACAGGGAGAACAAGCGGCGCGAGGGGCTGGGCAGCCATTCAACCTGGAACGGCTTGGATAGGCCATAATACCTGGAAAGCGCCTCCCAGCTTGTATCAACGCTTTCCGGTGAATCAACCACCGGGACAATCAGGGTGACGTCATGCCCCAGCCTTACGAGGGCATGCGCCGCCTTCATGGTTTGAATGCTGTTGGCCGCGTTAAACGGGATTTGGGAGGCGGAGATACAGACGATTTTCATGGGTTGGTCTTTTGGTCTTCCAGTCGGCGGATTTCAGTCAGTCCGCGCCACACGATTATACCGATAGAAACCACAAAATAGGCGGAGAGAATCCACGCCAGGGCAAGATAGCCGAAGTGTGGAACGAGCCAGGCAATCAGCGCCAACTCGGCCAGCCCGGTAATCAAAGCGACCAGGACGGGGTATCCTGGTTTTCCCAGCGCCAGCAGCAGCGGGCGGTTCCATTGAAAAATGCAGGCAAAACCGTAGCCAATCAGCAGGATCAGCAAGGCCGGATAAGCCGGGGCCGCATCCGCTTTAAGGAATAGCGGTATAACAAACCAGCCAGTCAGGGCTAACACCGCGCTCATTGAGAATACAACCGAAGCGCTAATCAGGCTGACGCGCCGCAGCAACTGGCGTGTGGCGTCCCATTGTTTCAACGCGACGGTGTGAATGATCTCTGCATAAGTAGGATTGATCAACGGATCAAGAGGTAACGTCATAAAGTTGACCATGGTCAACGCCACAGTGAAATAACCGGCTTCCGCGGTGCCCAAGACGTGGGCAAGGATCAGCGCCATACTATCGCGGGTGAATAAATAGACAGTGCCATTCAGGTTGCTGTTGACCATAAAGGAGAACATCTTGCGCTTGTCTGAAACCCGATCCAGCGGCGTTTTCCACCAGCCAGCGCCTAATGTTTGATGCAGTTCACGCAACGCAAACAGGGCCAGCCCAATCCCATTGATTGTTTTGCCAATGGTATATGTCAAAATAATTTCAGGAATGCCGCCATGTGTAAAAAAAACAAATAGCATGATCGCCGTGGTGATGACACTCTGGACAATATTAATGCGCGCAATCCAGTTGAAACGTCGCAGGGCCTGTAAAACGCCGGTGGAACTTTCGGCAATGATATTGCTCAACAAAATCAGGCCGTAGAGCAAAAACAATGGCGCCGTTTGAATATTTTTCCCGAAATAGACGGCGGCCCACGGTGTCAGCGCCACCAGGGCAACAAATGCTGCGATGGATGTCGCCGCTTCGGTGAGCATCGCTGCCTTGACCGCTGCAGCCGCCTCATCTGTTTTCCCCTCAGGCAGCGCCGCGCCCAGGCGTTGGACAACTACCTCACTCATCCGAAAAGACAGCAGGCGGTTGATATTGGTAGCAAATAAAACGATAACGCCCACCAGCCCCCATATACCGATATCGAGCATTTGTTTTGTAAGGATGGTTTGGAACAACCCCAATGCGGCAGAAATGGCGCTGCCGCTGAGCAGGTGTCCGCTATTTTTGACGACGCGCCGCAGGGTGGAGTCGTCGCGCCAGATGGAGGTTAGGTGGTTTAGCATGGGGGTGGGATTTTGCAAAACGTATTGCGTAGAGCGTATTTCGTAATGTTTTACGCACTACGCAATACGAAATACGTTCTACGTCGTAATTACATCTTTGGCCCACTCGCGTTCCGCCATGTACCAATTGATCAGCGCTTGCACACCCATGCGCATGTTGAACTGCGGCGACCAGCCCAGCAGCTCGCGCGCTTTGGTTACGTCGGCCCAGTTGGTGAACAGGTCTGCCGGGTTGGGCGGGCCGTGGACGACATCGGCTTTTTTGCCGGTCAGTTCTTCGACCAACGTGACCAGGTCGTTGATGGTGATGACTTCGTGCCCGCCCAGGTTGATGATTTCGTAGCCCGTAGGCTTTAGGGCAGCAATGATGCCACGCGCGATGTCGTCGATGTAGGTGAAGCCGCGCGATTGGGTTCCGTCGCCGTTGATGCGCACCGGGCGTCCTTCCACGATCCACTGCACGAAGCGGAAGATGGCCAGGTCGGGGCGTCCGGCCGGGCCGTAGACGGTGAAGAAGCGCAGGATGGCAGCGTCGATGCCGTATAGGTGGTGGTAGGCGTGGACCATGGCTTCGGCGCCTTTTTTGCTGGCGGCGTAGGGTTGCAGCGGTTCGCTGCTCGGAGCGGTTTCGGGCGTGGGGTAGGGCGGGTCGCCGCCGTAGATGCTGGAGGTGGAGGCCAGGATGAATTTGCCGCAGCCGGTTTGGCGGCAGAGTTCGAGCATGTTCAGCGTGCCGGCGGTGTTGGATTCGAGGAAGATCCAGGGGTTTTCGACGCTGGCGCGCACCCCGGCGCGGGCGGCCAGGTTGATGACTCCGTCGAAAATTCCGGGGGAACCTTCCACCCCCTGCATGGACGCAACTTTCGGCGCTTCGACCAGTTTACTTGCGGCGCTGGCAGGCAGGAGCCTTTCCACCTGCGACCAGCGGGAGATGTCGAGCATGTAAAAGGTGAAACCGGGCATGGGCAGGAGTCTTTTCAGCCGGTATTCTTTCATGCGCACGTCGTAGGCGTCGTTCATGTTGTCCACGCCGCTGACGGTGTGGCCCTGGGCCAGCAGCATTTCGGCGGTGCGCGCGCCGATGAACCCGGCGACGCCGGTAATTAAGTAGTTTGACATGGTTTTTCCAATCGTTTGTGTGCGATGTAGAAAATAGAACGCGGATGACGCTGATCTGGCGGATTCTCGCGGATTTTTTAAGTTTTATCCGTGCTAATCCGCCTAATCCGTAAAATCTGCGTTCTATTTCTCTTATGGCTGAATAGCTATTTTCAATCGGACTTGGCCAGCAGCGCGTCGGGCGATTTCCACATGGCGTAGGCGGCGCGGGCGTTGACTTCGTGGGTGGCGTGCCAGCGTGTCACTTCGTCGATCGGCCAGTAGCGCAGGGCCAGCCCTTCGTGCGAGAGGGTCAACTCGCCGGAGACGATCTCGCACAGGTGGACAATTGCCACGATGGTATGTGGGCCATATTTTACATCCGGTTTGCGGGTAAAGACGCCCACCAGGCGTTTGACTTCGATCTCCAGGCCGGTTTCTTCGCGCGCTTCGCGGATGACGCCTTCGACGGGCGTTTCGCCGGGTTCGACGAAGCCGCAAGGCAGGCACCAGCCGCTGCCGTCGGCGCGATCCATCAGCAGGATTTCGCCACATTCGTTGAAGATGGCCGCGTCCGTGCCGATTTTGGGGGTGATCGTGCCCATCTCTTTGACGAACTGCGCCCGGATGGTCTCGGCGGGCACATCCAGCGCGTCGCCATAGCCCTGTGTGACCAGTCGCATCAGACGCTCGTAGCGCTCACGGTCGTAGGGGTTCTCGCTATATTGTAGACCATTTCTGGCGATGGTTTGGAGTTCGTCGAGGAGAGGGAAGGTGTCCATTTATAAAACCAGGTAATCAGTGTTCAGTGGGCAGTGTTCAGTGTTAAGTGGATTGCGAGCTAATGGCTAGCGCTGCCCCAAAAAAGAGTAGCGTTCTTTAGGTCGAAGATAAACGCCGCCGCACCTCTCCAAGTTGGACTATTGTACATGCAAAAGGCGGTTTATGTGCGCGTTCTTCGGGGGGCGGGAGCTTACGGGATTTACCCTACGGACACGATGTCGGCAGGTTCTTCAAATCCCCATTTTCGGAGCTTCTTTTTTCTTTTCCCCAATGCTTTTCGTTCTACCACACCACCGGGGTTAGACCCGAAGATGTGATTGCCTTGTCGCAGGTAATCAAGGTCGCGCCCTGCGCCAGGGCTTCGGCTACGATAAGGCGATCGTGCAAATCAGGCAGGCTTGTGAGCGGGCAAATGCCCAGCACAATTTCAGGAGTCAGGTGTGTCAGGCGGAACCCGGGTTTCTGTTGGAGATCGGCGATAATGTGCGCCGCATTAATATTCCCGCCGCGCTTTTCAAATATTCTGATGAACTCGGCGATGACGATAGCCGGAACCAATACTTCATTTTCGCCGCTGGCGGTTTTGGACAAAACCGATCGGGCAATAGCGCCCAGGCGCTCAGAGCCGCTCAAATACCATAACAAAGAATGAGTATCTGCCAAGTAACGCGCCATGTTTGTTACTCATGCCCGTCAAGAATGCGCTGTTGCTTCTCCAACCCCTGCTCCCAGAGTTGTTTGCCCCATACAAGGTCCTCGTCGGTAATGGCTTTTAACTCAGGGTAAGCGCCGAACAGCAAACCGGTGGAGCCGGGAGCCGGAGCAGTCTCCAGCGGCGTCACATCCACCTGGACAAGAGCGTCCTCCGGCAGATCCAACTTCTTCTTGAGCCGCAGCGCGCCTTTGTGATACACGGCTTGCACACTAATTGTGACCATTTCAATCTCCATGATGTTTGGTTGGATCGGTATCGATCAAGTTGATTTTACTGCTTTTTACCGGTTTACGCATCATAACCTGCAAGCTTTCCTTGCTTGCCTGTTATTGTACAGGCAAAAGGCGCTTTGTGTGTGCGTTCCCGAAAGCAGGCAGGCTTCGGGCGGGTCGGGGGAAGGATGGGCTGATTCTTGCGAGGTTCGTCCAATACGCTGTCGATGGACTTCGACTGCGTAGGCTATGGACTTCGACTGGATAGCCTATAGACTCCGACTGCGTAGACTATGGACTCCAGCTACATAGGCTATGGACTTCACTTACGTTGCCTATGTACTTCGGATAACACGACGTGTTAATGCAACGATCACGGTGTGTTATCCCAAGTAACACGCCGTGTTAATCAGATCAACACGGCGTGATATCCTATTCCGAAGTTTGGTTTGGGGGCAGCCGGTTTATTTTCGCAGCCATTCCACCAAATGCTTTTTGACGGCAGTCAGTCGTTTGGCAGAAATCTCTCCCAGGCGGGCCTGGATGACGACCGGTTCGACGCTTGCCAGCCGCGAAAGACGCACCACAGAAC
>Ga0265327_10005451_pt1 | contig 10615 bp, 10 predicted proteins | sample 41621metaG_FD_202089 | JGI IMG/M metagenome (GOLD analysis project Ga0265327, IMG submission 202089) | Rhizosphere microbial communities from Carex aquatilis grown in University of Washington, Seatle, WA, United States - 4-16-21 metaG | ecosystem: Host-associated > Plants > Roots > Rhizosphere... | reverse complement strand
GCACTGTGGGGCCATGCCGTTGGTGCCGTGGGCCCAGGCCACCACGTGGTAGCCGCCCTTGGGCGGCGCCGTGTTGGGGACGATGACGGTCCCGGTGACGGCGATGGGCTTGCCCATGGTGTCCTCCGAGACGTACATGATCCGGTAGGTGGTTCCCTCGACCTTCGGAGCGGTGATCTTCTCGGTCTTGATCACCGTGCCCGGCGTCGTCGAGGGCAATGGATCGGGCACCCCGTAGAAGGCAGGCAAGCCGTGGGGCGGGGTGCCCTTCTCGAGCGCCGAACCGCTGGCGGTAGTCACGCTGACGGCGGCGAGAACCGCTACCGCAAGCATGAGGAGACCGGTTGCCTGCACGGTCGTCTTGGCCCTTCGCATCACACCCCCCATTGAGTCGCCGGCAGCGCAGCCGCCGACGGTCGTTGCGGGCAGGATAATCCCAGGTTGAGGAAGAAGATCGGCACTGCACCGCTCGCGGCGTTCCCGGCCCACGCGGATGGGCACGTTGCCTCCCCGTCGTTCGGGGCAGACTGTGGGCCATGGCGAGCATCACGACGTTCCTGACCTTCGAGCGAGGCGGCAAAGACGCCATCGAGCTCTACGTCTCTCTCTTCGAGAACTCCGAACTCCACCACATGATGGTGATGCCGGGCACCGACCAGCTCCTGCATGCCTCCTTCTCACTCGCCGGACGGGAGTTCATGGCCATGGACGGGGGAGAGGAGTTCACCTTCGGTCTCGGCACGTCGTTGTTCGTCAACTGTGCCGATCAGGCTGAGGTGGACCGTTATTGGGACGCCCTTACCGCGACAGGAGGCGAGCCCGGGCGGTGTGGCTGGCTGAAGGACCGCTTCGGTGTTTCGTGGCAGATCATCCCCCAGAGGTTGGGGGAGCTGATGAGCGACCCCGACCAGGCGCGAGCGATGAAGGTACGTGAGGCGATGTTGTCGATGGGCAAGATCGATATCGAAGGCCTGCAACGCGCCCACGACCAGGCTGGCTAGCCCCTTTTGGAGATGCTCCGAAATGAACGGCCATGGCGGGGAAAAAGCTGAGTGTGCCGGCTCGGCGGCGTTCCTGAGGGTCGACCAGGCACCTCGAATATGGATGCTCGTTTCCTCAGCGGCGGTGGCGCGCAGGCTGATTCGGGTATGCCCGCGGCCTCCCACCCAGACCGCGGGCGACCTCTCCCTGACCGCCTGGAGTCAGGGCGGAGGGCGGTCAGCTCTTGACCGTCTTCCCGGCTTCGCTGAGCGCGTCCTGGCTGACCTGGGCGAGGTGCCGGGCCACGCCTGACCACGCGCCGACGAGCTGTTCGGTCATTTTGAACGCCGAGTCGATGACCCTCTTTCGCCCCTCTGCGTCGGCGACGTCCGGGAGGGCGTCACTTACGGTGCTGATGAAATCGTGCACCGCCTGCAGCGAGGTTTCCTCACCTTCTTTGATGGTCTGGACCACACGTTCTGCCACTTCTGGTGGTGCCTCTGCCATGGCCATGGTGCTCTCCTTCCTCTCAAATCGTTCCTGCCCTTCCAGCGTGCGCCCAGGCTGAGGCGTTGCGTAGGGCCATGTGGCCGTATCTGACGGCGCGCTCCAAGGACGGGAATGCTCCCCGCTTCGGGAGAAGGTGGACGAGGGAACACACGGGCCAAAGGGGCATCTCGCCGCTGGCCACCCCAGGCGGCCCATGCTCAAGGGACACGCTTGGAAGTGGAGCTGCACGTCCTCTTTCCGCCTTCACGAAGGGGTGCCTTCCCGGTCTAAAAATGGCTCTCACCAGGCTCCCAGACCTCCGATACCCCTTCCGGCGGAGCCGTTGGTAAGGTTCACCTATGGTTTATGCCAAGGGGGTCCTTAGAGACCTCGCTGCCGGCCGTTCGGCGGGACGCCGCCCACGCTTGTGGCTGCGTAGCGGCGGCGTGGCCCTGGTGGCCTTTGGGGCCCTTCTCGCCTGGCCGGCCTCGTCGGGGGCGTCGCCGCAATCCATCACCCTGTACAACGGCCAGCACATCCAGACCACCAACGCCCTGGTGAACGCGTTCGAGAAGAAGACGGGCATCACGGTGAACGTCCGGAGCCAGACAGAGGACACCTTCACCGACCAGATCATTGCTGAGGGGTCGCGTTCACCGGCCGACGTCTTCTACACGGAGAACTCCCCGCCCCTCGAGGAGCTTGCCTCCAAGGGCATGCTCTCTACGGTCAAGGCCTCGACCCTCGCGCATACCGACGCCCACTACGACTCGCCCGACGGGACCTGGGCCGCGGTGTCGGCCAGGGTGAGCGTCCTCGTCTACAACACCTCATTGGTGAAGCGCAGCCAGCTGCCGTCGTCGGTAATGGCGTTGGCCGACCCCAAATGGCGCGGCAAGCTGGCTCTTGCCCCCGGTGAGACCGACTTCCAGCCGATTGTCACCTCCGTCGAACGCACCTACGGCAAGGCGGCCGCGCTGCGATGGTTGGACGGCCTGAAGGCCAACGCCGGGAGCCACATCTACCCCGACAACGAGACAGTGACCTCCCAGGTGAACGCCGGGCAGGTGGCCATCGGGATCGTGAACCAGTACTACTGGTATCGGCTTCGCGCCCAGCTCGGAGGGGGTGGCATGCACTCGGACATCGCCTACTTCTCGCCTCACAACGCGGGCTACGTCGTGGACGTCTCGGGAATCGGCGTCCTGCGGTCGAGCAGCCGTCAGTCGGCGGCCCAACGCTTCGTGGCCTTCGTCGTCTCACCGCAGGGCCAGGGGATCATCGCCCACTCCAACAGTTTCGAGTACCCCCTCGACTCTGGTGTGTCGGCGGCTGCCAAAGGCGAGGCCCCCTTCGCCCGACTGCAACCCAACGCGGTAACCGTGGCCGAACTCGGCACCGGTGCCGGCGCCATCTCGCTGCTCCAAGAAGCGCAGCTGCTCTAAAGTCGCCCCCAAACGCGGAAAGAGGGGGAGGAAGTGATCTCGACCATCGTGGTGGGCACCGATGGTTCGCAGACGGCCCGCAGGGCTGTCGCCATCGCGGCCGATCTCGCCCGCTCGCTTGACGCGGACCTCCACGTCGTCCACGGCTTCCACGACCCCGCGGCGGGACAGCGGTCGCCGTTGCCCGGGGACCGGTGGCGTGAGGCGAACGAGGCGGTGCTGGCGGACGCGTTGGCCGACCCGTCCCTCGACGGGATCCGCGCCCAGGGTCACTCGGTGCCGGGCGGGGTGGTCGAGGCCCTGGTGTCGGTGGCTACCGAGACCGGTGCCGAGCTCATCGTGGTCGGCAACCGGGGCCTGCACGGACCGGGCGGGTCCCTCGATTCGGTTGCTGGACGGGTGGCATTGGTCGCCCCGTGCCACCTGATGGTGGCCAAGACGACGTGACCAGGACGTTGCTCAGGTCGTGAGCTGCGGGCCGTCGCATCGGTCGACGGTGGTGAAGTCGGCGACCGCCCGACGACGAAGGTGGGTCGGCCTGACGTGGGGGTGACCGAGCGCCAGGAGGGCGGCCACCGCAACATCGGCGCCCGCGCCGACCAGCGCCTTCACCTCGTCCTCGCGACGAATCGGCATCGTGGTCATGACGCCGCCCAGACCCTCGACGCGGGCCGCCAACAGCACGCTCCAGGCGAAGGGGTAGACCGAGGCGCCGCCGGCGAAGGTGTAACGCTCGGCGTCGCGATCCACAGCGGCCAGTGTCTTCAGGTCGACCAGCAGGAGCAGCAGCACCGGGACCCGGTCGAGGTGCTCGGCCATGCCGCCGGCTCCGGCCGCAGCCTTCGCCGCCAGTGTCGAGGCACCTTCACTCGCCAGCCGTTCAGCCGCCCTGTCGGTGACGGGAGCCCACGGCACCAGCCCTGCCGCGGTGATGGCCAGGTACTCGTACCAACCCCCTAGGTAGAGATCGCGGAGCTTGACGCGCTGTTCGGGGTCTTTGACCACCACGACCTGCCACCCCTGGCGGTTGCCGCCGCTCGGGGCGAATCGAGCGGTGTCGAGGATGCGGTGGATGACCTCGTCGGCTACCGGTTCGTCGGTGAATTCTCGAACGGCACCGGTGGTGCGAAGGGCCTCGGTGAGTTCCATCGCCGGAACGTACCCGAGGCGGAGAGTCCGCCGCGGGGTGTGCCCAGAGGCACTAGACACGCGGCATGCCGCGTCACGTCGAGGAGATCGAATTCACCCCGGCCGACACCTCGCGGGTGGTCGGCGAGATGGCCCGACTGGCTGATGCCCGCGACGGCTGGGTCAACCTGTTGCCCGGCGTGCCCGACGACGAGGTGCAGGGCCCGGGAAAACCCAGCGTCTTCTCGACGCTCTTTGGCGGGACGCAGTCCCCGGTGACCATGGTCACGTGGATGCCGGCGCGATCGGGTTTGGGCGGCCCGGGGGAGATGACCCTCGGTGTCATGCACCCGAGGGGAAAGCGCGCCGTCACCCAACTCGCCGGTATGGGGATCCCGCTGCTCGAAGGCTGGCGCGTCCGCCAAGACCACAATCGGCGCGGGCTGATCGTGTTGGCCCCGGCGGCCTTTCCCCTCGACCGTCTGCTCGACTGGGCGCTCCGGGCCGGTGCGGCGCTTGCCACCACCGAGCTCACCGGGTCGTGGCAGGCCCGGGTCTTCGAACCCAGGACGGCCGGCGGCTAGCTCCCGGCGGCCGGCGGGCTCGACAGGTCGGCCGGCTCGTAGCTCCACAGTTCGCTGTGGGTGGCCACCGGTGCCGTGCCGGCCGGCGCGTTGGCGCCTCGGTGCCCCTGGGCGAACGCCGGCGACTCGGTCCAAGCCCGAAAAGACGCTTCGTCACTCCAGCGGGTGACCACGAGCCAGGTGTCGCGCCCGTCGGTCGGCCGCAAGAGCTCGAAGCCCTCGAATCCCGGGGCGTCATCGACGGCACCGGCCCTGGCGGCGAAGCGACGGGCCAGCTCCTCGCCGGCGCCGGCCGAGACGGTGATGGCGTTGATCCTCACGACGGTCATGACCCATTGTCGCCCGCCGGGAAGGTGCCCGTGTCCCGGGAAGGGCCCGATGCCCACCTCGGCGCCCGCACGGTGCGGTGCCGCCGTGCCATCCTGGTGGCCGTGCACGGGGGCGGGGTGGCGGCGAAGGTCGTGGTAGCGCTGATGGCCGCTCTGTCGACGGCGACCGTGTCCACGCTGATCGCATCGAGCTTGGCGGGCGCTTCGCCCCAGGTCGTGACCGTGGCCGGCACCGGTGCGCCCGGCTCTTCGGGTCCCGGCGGTGCCGCCACTTCGGCCCGCCTCGACCAACCCTCGGGCATCACCCTCGACGGTGCCGGGGACCTGTTCATCGCCGACACCGACAACTGTCGGGTGGCCGAGGTGCCCGCCACTTCGGGCGACCACTTCGGGTTGCCCATGACCGCACACCACCTCTACGTGGTGGCCGGCTCGCGCTGCGGGGCCGGCCGGGGCGTGGGGTACCCGACGGGGGTGGCGGTGGACGAATCCGGCGACCTCTTCATCGCCGACGCCAGCGGCAACAGGGTCCTCGAGCTGGCACCGACCCAGGGGGCCAAGCCGCACGTCGTGGCGGGCACCGGCACCGCCGGGGCCGCGGGCGTCGGCGGGCCAGCGACCGAGGCACAGCTCCACGAGCCCACGGGCATCGGCGTCGACGGATCGGGTGACCTCTTCATCGCCGACACCGAGAACTGCCGGGTGGAGGAGGTCCCATCGTCGGCGGGCACGCACTACGGAGTGCCGATGACGGCCGGGCATCTCTACACGGTGGCCGGCAGCGGCACCTGCGGGACCACGGGTATGGGAGGGCCGGCCAGCGCCGCCGAATTGCAGAACCCCACGGCCGTTGCCCTCGACAGCGCGGGTGACCTCATTATCGGCAATCGGGGTGCCGGCAACGTGGTGGAGGTGGCCACGGCGTCGGGTGACCACTACGGCACGACGATCGGTGCCGGCGACCTGGCCGTGATCGCCGGTGCCGGCACGTTTGCCCCCTATCTCGACGACGGCTTCGCGGCCAACGGGTACGCCGCCGAGGTCAACTTCCCCTACGGACTGGCCGTGGCCTCGAACGGCTCCCTCTACCTCGCCGACACCGGCGAACGGGTGGTGCGGGTGGTGCCGGCGGTCTCGGGCACAGTCTTCGGGACGCAGATGTCAGCCAATGACCTCTATACCGTGATCGGGGCGCTGCCCACCGGCACCGGGAGCGACAGCACCAAGTGGGTGAACGGCCACGTCACAACTCCCTACGGCGTCGCCGTCGACCAGCAGGGCGACGTCTACTTCAGCGACGGGGGAGCCGAGCGGGTGCGCGAGGTGCGGGGCTAGCTCACGCCGAGACGGCGAAGTTGTAGGTCCCCGACCCGACCGTCAACAGCACCTTGCCGCCCTTGGCCGCCACTACCGCCACCCCGGGGGCGCCCGACACCGACCGCCCCGATTCGGTAACCGCCTTCAGCGAGCGGGCGGGCAGGGCTACCTCCGCCCCGGCGTTGGCCGGCAACGCCACCGTGAGCTGGAGCGCACGGCCGCCGGTGCCCTTGACCCAGCGCACGGCCACCGGTCCTGCCCTCGTGTTAAGGGTGCCGGCCGCGTGGGTCAGTCCACCTGACGGGGGGGCGATGGAGAGGAAGGTGACGTCCTTCAAGGACCCGCCGGAAGCTCCCGGGCTGAGCACCGTGGCCCCGAGGAGGGCCTCGTGCAGTCCGACGAGGGCGCCCGAGCCCCAGCCGTGGGAGAGGCTGTCCTGCTCGAGGTCGCTCGGGGTCCAGCTCTCCCAGCAGAACGTCCCGCCGCTGGCCAGGATGTGCCCCCAGCCCGGCCCCTTGGGGTTGGTCACGATCCGCACCAGGTCGGCGTCGAGGCCGGCGGCATGGAGCCCGCGCACCAGCTCCAGTCCGTGGTCACAGCCCGAGGCGATGCCGAGCGAAGCCACGTAGGCACCGACCGCGGACACCTTTGGCAGGGGTACCACGTTGTAGGCCAGGGCCAAGGCATTGGCCTGCTGGGAGGCGTGGGTGCTCTGGGCCCCTGTGGCGTGCAGCCCGTCGATGTAGACGCCGTCTGCTCTGACCAGCCGGCCGTTAATGGCGCTCGAGACGGACTGGCCACGAGTGGCGTAGAGCGTGGCGTTGGCTGTGTCCCCGAGGACCCGGGCCATTGTGGCCGCCCGGTTGAAGGCGTTGGCTCCGAGCACGTTGACGGTGGTGCGGGCCACCGTCGCCATGTCGTAGCCGTAGCGCATCTCAGGCGGCCAGTCGACGATGCCGTAGGCGTATGTTGTCCCGCCGCCGGGGATCTGGGTTACGAGCCCGGTGGTGGGGTCGACGTAGCGCCAGACGTACCCGCAGACGTTCTGCACCACCGGGTAGAGGGCGGCGAGGGTCTTCTTGTCCCCGGTCTGCTGGTAGTAGCGGTAGACCCACTCGACATAGAGCTCGCTGAAGTCGGGGATTGTGCTCTTCACTGTGCCGGAGGGATAGAGCTCGGAGACCTGGCCTGTGGGCCAGAAGCGCGCCTGGGACCGGGCGAAGTCCCGAAGTCCCTGCCATGACTGGTTGGTGTCACCCCAGGCCCGCATGATGGCTTGCGACTCGTTGGTGGCGTCGCAGGTGAACTGCCCCTTCTGCCGGGTGGGGCTGTCGACGAACTGTTCGTGGCTGACGTAGAGGCTCGAGTGGGTGCACAGGGCCCAGACGGCGTCGAGCATCTTGTTCGACGAGGTGAAGGTGGCTGCCTTGCCTTGGGGCATGGCCGTGTGTCGGGTCAGGATCGTGACGTCCTTTGACGAGATGGGCTCGCCGGCCGCTGTGATCTGCAGGTAGCGGAAGCAGTTGAAGGTGTAGACCGCGAACTGCTGGTGGCCGTCGCGTTGGATGTATGTGAGCGAGAGATCGGTTCCCTGGGTGCCGTGGGTCGAGGACACCTGGCCGTCGGGGTCGAGGAGGTACCCCATCCGCATGGCGATGGTGCGGCCGGCCTGGCCTTGGTGGAAGGTGACGACAGGGCGGGCGGCGACGATCTTGCCGTAGTCGACCACGACCGCCCCGTTGGCGAGGGTCTTGACGGAGGCCGGGGCCAGCGGGTGCTCTGTGATCCAGGTTCGCTGGGCGTAGAGGTGGGTGAAGGGGGCGGTGCCCGCGGGTCCGAGCACCGTTGGGGAGGTCCAGTCGCTGTCGTCGTAGCCGGAGGTCGACCAGCCGAGGGGGGAGAGGCGGCCGTCGACGATCTCGACGAAGTCGTGTGCCTGGGTGTTGCGCGCCGGGGCGGGCAGCCACTCGGCCGCGTGCTCCTTCCAGTCGCCGTCGGTGACGTAGACCTCGTGGGTCCCGTCGGCGTGGTGGACCGTCAACTGGAGCAGGGCGCCGGGGACGGCGGTCGGCCGCCCGTTCCCCGCCCCGTACCAGTGGTGGAGGAGGCCCACGGCGTTGGCTAGTCCGGCCTTCAGGAGGTGGGTGAGGTCGGTGGCCTGGTAGTACGACTCGTCGGGGTAGGCGAAGCACGGACCCGAGGCGGCCATCGTCCCGTTGGCCCACAACTGGTACTTGTGAGCGGCGGCCACGTAGGCCGTAGCCCGCACGATGGGGCTGGCCGACGGGTGCACCACCGTGCGCAGGTAGGCGTACTCCTCGGGGACCGTTCCCGAGGGCCCAGGCCGCAGCCAGCTGGCCGACCAGTCGGCAGCACGTAACCCGGTGACGAACGAGCCGGGCTCGGACCACGGGCCCTGGGCCCCGCCCTGATCCGTGGTGGCCACCGACCAGCGGTACTCGGTGTCGGCCGCCAGCGTGGGCCCGCCGTAGCCGACGAAGGCCTGCTGGGCGCCCTTCACCGTCCCGCTGTCCCAGAACGGGTGGTCAGGTCGGGTCGTGCCGGTCGAGGCCGGCCAGACCACCAGACGCGCGGCGCCTTGCTGAGCGCCGCGGCGGGCGTCCGACACCTGCCAGGCGAAGTTCACGTCGTCGGGGTCGACCCCGATCGGCGCCGGCACGCCGTTCACGGTGAGCGCCTTGGGCTGGCCGGGACGCCCGCCGGAGGTGGCGGCGGAGGCCAGGTCCGGTGCGGCCGTCGCCGCCGCGCCGGACGCGGCCAGCAGCGCCCCGGTCTTCAGCCCGTTGGCCAGGAACGTTCGTCGGTCTGATCGCCCCATCGCGCACCCCCCAGTGGTGAAGGCGCCACGCTACCAACGGGTACCTCGATCGGGCGGTCCCCACGAGGGGTCCACGGGCAGTTGCGCCAGGAGAGGGCCGGGCCGTCCGAGCACGCTCGGACGGGGCGTTCAGGGCTCGAAGCGGTAGCCGACGCCCCGGATGGTCCGGATCCAGCGGCAGCGAAGGCCGCGTCCGTCGAGTTTGTTGCGGATGCGGCGGATGTGCTCGGTGACGGTGCCCTCGTCCTGCCATGTCGACGACGAGTCCCACACCCGCGCCAGCAACTGCTCACGGTTGAAGACCTGGTTGGGGGAGGAGGCCAGAAAGGCCAGGAGGTCGAACTCCTTCATGGTGGTCTCGACCAGCTCGCCGTCGACCCGCACCTCGCGAGCCGAGGTGTCGATCGACAGCTCCCCGAACCGCATGGTCTCGCGGCGGAAGCTCGGGTGGGAGTACCGGCGCAGCACGGTCATCACCCGTGCGGCCAGCTCGGGACCGGAGAACGGCTTGGTGACGTAGTCGTCGGCTCCCAGCCGAAGGCCGAGGACCCGGTCGGTCTCCTCCATCTTGGCGGTCAGCAGGATGACCGGGACGTCGCTGGTGCGACGGATTGCGGCCAGGACCTCCAAGCCGCTCTCCCCGTCCAACATGATGTCGAGCAGGATGAGATCCGCCGTGCCGTCGGCCACGGCTGCCGCCACCTCGCGGCCGGTGGCCGCTTCGGCCGCGGTGTACCCCTCGCTCTCGAGCAAGTTGACGATCACCCGGCGGACGTCGGGAGCGTCGTCGACGACGAGGAGCCTGCCCATCGTGCCTGGACGCCGTTGAAGTTCGACCATGACCTCTCCCTGGAGTGGGTGCCCCCATCGGTGCATACCCCTATCGGAAGGCGAACTATAGCCCAAGAAGTTGATATCCCGTTGAGAAACTTTCGCGGCGAGCAAAAACCCCGTGAGGGCCTGCCTGCAGGCGTCCAGGGCGGCACCAGCCACCACTGCAGTCGACCTCCCTGAGAGCGGCCTGAGAAGCCCAACGCACCATCAACCATATCCCCAGGTTGGGCGGCACGAGGCCGGATCGCCCGCTTGGATCGCCTACGAGCCCGTGTCGTGGTAGATCGAAGGGGCGGCCACGAGGGCGCCAAGACCGAGGGCGGGTGGGTTGGTGGACGAAGCGGTGACCGACATGACGGGCAAGACCGTGGTGGTGACCGGGGGGAACTCGGGCATCGGAAAGGCCACGGTTGGCGCCCTGGTTCGGGCCGGCGCCACGACGGTGCTCACCGCTCGGGATCCCGAGCGCGGTGCCGCCGCCGCCGCCGAGATCACCGCACAGGGGGGCCCGGGCCGGGTCGAGCTGGCCGTGTTCGACCTGGGCGACCTGTCCTCGGTGCGAGACGGAGCGGCCCGGCTCCTCGACACCTATCCGAGGATCGACGTGCTGATCAACAACGCGGGCGTGGTCCTCTCTGATCGCAACGAGACCGTCGACGGCTTCGAGGC
>Ga0265327_10005449_pt1 | contig 10616 bp, 25 predicted proteins | sample 41621metaG_FD_202089 | JGI IMG/M metagenome (GOLD analysis project Ga0265327, IMG submission 202089) | Rhizosphere microbial communities from Carex aquatilis grown in University of Washington, Seatle, WA, United States - 4-16-21 metaG | ecosystem: Host-associated > Plants > Roots > Rhizosphere... | reverse complement strand
GGGGAGGGTGCCGTAACCACTAAGGATGCCTGTTGGCGCAGCAATTGCCTATGCGAGTGTCGTCTAATGGCTAAGACATCGGTCTCCAAAACCGACAATCTGGGTTCAATTCCTAGCACTCGTGCCAGATCGGATCGCGAGCCAGACGGCAGAGGCTTTCCGCTGCAAACGGAACAATACGGCGTTCAATTCGTCGGCGATCCTCCAATCCTTCGGTCTCGCTACGCTCGCCCTTCAGGATTGAGCATTGCGTGACCTTCAATACAGTTGCGGCGGCACGGCGCTGCAAGAAACGGCCCGATCCAGTTCGGGTCTACTGCGTAATTCATAGTATGGTAGGCGTGGTCTAGCGGTCTGGACGTCGCTCTGTGAAAGCGCAGGTACGGGGTCGGCACCCGTCGCCTACCCCAAATTGCCGGTGTAGCTCAGTTGGAAGAGCGCCATACTTGTAATATGGATGTCCAGGGTTCGATTCCTTGTACCGGCTCCAATTCATGGTGGGTTCGTTTAGAGGCCAGGACACCCGGCTCTGAACCGGGAGGCAACCGTTCGAGTCGGTTACCCACTGCCAGATCCCATGGGGGCTACAGCTAAGGTGCCTGGTGGGTGCCGCTGGCCTTTGACACCAGCGCTGTCGGTTCAATTCCGAAAGTCCCTGCCACCCTTCAAGGCTGAACGCTTCGCGCCACCTTCACGTCACGGTCGTCTAATACGGCAAGGACTCCTGCCTCTCATGCAGGATAATACGGGTTCAATTCCCGTCCGTGACTCCAGTTCGCGGGTGTGATGGAACGGTAGACATCACCGCTTTAAAACCGGTTTAATTGCAGGTTCGAATCCTGTCACCCGCACCACGATTTGCAACCATACATGCCCCTGTGGTGGAACTGGAAGACACGCCGGATTTAGGTTCCGGTGCGCAAGCGTGCAGGTTTGTTTGCCGGCTGGTCGCCCAAGCGACGTAGTCGGAACGTCTTGGAGGGGTATGCAGAGCGGCCTCTGCCACGGTCCTGAAAACCGATGGACGCTTCGCGGCGTTGCAGATCGACACTAGCACCCCTCCGCCAAGATTTTGGAATGTGCCTGGGTTGGCTCCCTAATCTCGTTGCTAGCGAGTGGCCGGCGCAAGTCGGATAGTTCGATGCTATCACATTCCGCCACGATTTCGCCTGCGTTGCGCTCCGGCTTCAACCGTGACCGCACTGCGTGCGACCATATATGGGTGGTGAAAACCGGCGGCTCCGGTAGGCGCGCTGTAAACGCGTTCCCGAATGGGGAGAAGTTCAACTCTTTCCATCACCCACCAAATCATGCTCCTATAGCTTAACGGTCGAGCAATCGGTTGATAACCGGTCGATCCCTGTTCAACTCAGGGTAGGAGTACCATCAATATCCGTTCGCACCACGACTGATCCCGCGATAGGTCAGCGCCAGGCTGCCGGGATGCTTTTGCAAATGAGTTCGTGGGAGGATATATGGACGGAGCGCATGGCTGAACTAGACGTCTTGCAAGCACTACAGGATAAGGATTTCCGGAAGTCCTTTTTATGGCGGACGGTCGGGCCTGCGGTCTCGCGTCAGATCAAGGCACTCCGTCTTTCTCGCGGCTTAACCCAGAAGCAAGTTGCAGATGGTTGCGGCACAAAAGCCCCAACGGTCTCCCGGTGGGAGAACCCGGCGTATGGGCACACGTTGAGCCTGACGACGCTTCTGAAGATCGCTCAGTTCTTCGATGTTGGGCTCGTGGTCAGGCTCTGCGATTGGCCGACCTATCTCAGGTGGCTGGAAGCAATCGACAGCGCTCCCGCACCAGAGCCATTCACTGCGGAAAGCCTTCAGGAATTGACCGCTTAAAACTGAACATCAAACGGACCGGTAGCTCAGAGGCAGAGCAGTGGCCTTTTAACCCACAGGTCGAGATTTCAAAATTCTCCCGGTCTACCATATTGTTTGACACGTCGTTGCGTTGAGCATATATCGCTCCGCACGGCTTCGGCCGCTCAGCAGTGTTTTCTCCATATGGGATAGCGCTGGTCGGACAGCGCAGAAACCAAAAACTCACTGCGCTGTCCCTGAATTCGCTTCTCTGACGAGAGAAGCCGTCGTGCCACGGATAGGTCCAGAGAGCACTGGAGGCACGGCACTTATTGCACCGGTAGCACTCCGGGAGTGCGTTGTCCTGTCGAGACGATTTAGGCGGGTTCGACACCCGTCCGGTGCGCCATCATATCAGTGCGTGGGTCAAAGGATGACCGCTTCGTTTGGGGCGAAGATCATGCAGGTTCGAGTCCTGCCGCACTGACCAGCCTTCCTTTGTGCCACCCCATCTGCTGCGCAGTTCGCCGTCTATGGCAGTTGGCGCACAGGACATCGCATTTCGCGATTTCATCATTGATGACTTTAAGGCTGCGGAACTCTCGTCTGAGGTTCGAGATGTTGTGTCTCTTATCGGACCGGTCCCTGTGGTCAAAGTCAAGAACGATAGGGTCTGACTCGCCACAAGCACACGGGTGCGTCGCAAGATAGTTCCAGATGAACTCAGCGTTCCGTTTGAATATCTCTCTGTTTTTGGCGGTTACGCGCGCTTTGTAGGTGCCGTCTTCATCTCGGTATCGCTTTGATTCGAATGCCGCCGCGCAGTCTCGACACCAGTGCTGTCTGCCGTCCTTGTTCCTTCGGTTGATCCGAAATCTCTCAAGTGGTTTCTCGACAAGACATTTGGTGCACGCTTTCATGGCCCAAATATACCCGCTATGCTCCGTTCGCCAAGCGGCAAAGGCATCGGTTTTACACACCGACATTCGAGGGTTCGAGTCCTTCACGGAGTACCACCTTGCATTCCGTTTCAATACGACGTATATTCCAACCTTCAGGCGTGGTTCCGCTGGGCGGGCCAAGGCTTTCAATCCGAAGGTTGGCGGGTTCGATCCCCGTACCGCGCACCACAGGAGCGGACACATGATCACTCTGCACGATTTCTGAATTACATCGGGCTAGGGATCCCCCTCCAGGATCGGCTGTTCATCGCAACCGAACCCATGGAGAGATCAAGTGTCAAAGACGTACCTGAAAATCAAGATCATGTCGCTGGCTGCCGAAGCCAGGATTATTCGCCGCGAAGAGAGCAAGGCCCGCGCTGCCTGGCGCCATAACCGCAGCAACACCGCTGCCGAACAGGATTTCTGGGGCCTGCGGAGCCACAGGACGTGGAACGTGCGCAACGAGGCGCGCGTCGCTCTGCTGGCCTATGGCTACCTTCGCGGCCGAACGTACAGGCAACTGGAATTCAACCCAGGATCCGAACCGGATTGGGCTCGCGTGGTGCAGCTGGCCGCTCGATACGGCAAGCCCACAACGCGCGATGACATAAAGGCATGGGCGGAGGCTGCCGAGCCGGTCGCCATCGCCGCATAACGATCACTTAGCATGTGCGCACTTCGGCCAAAGCGAGCAATAGCAGCGCCGGTCGGAGAAGGCGGCATGCGCCTTTCTACGTCGCAGTCGTCTAAGGCAGGACAACATCTTTTCACGGTGTGGAATGCGGGTTCAAGTCCCGTCTGCGGCACCAATATGCTCCCGTGGTCCAAAGGATGGGCGCCGGCCTACGAAGCCGGTTTATGCAGGTTCGAGTCCTGCCGGGAGCTCCACTTGCCCTCGTAGCTCAGATGGAAGAGCATCCGAGTTCTAATCGGAGTGTCGCGCGTTCGAACCGTGCCGGGGGCACCACATGGATAAATCAGACGAGATCGATGCTGCCTTGGAAACCGCATCGAATAGCCGTATAGCCGCTTCAGCGTTCCGCCAAATGGGACTGGACGTGCTGGCTGACTGGCACACAAAGAACGCCCGTGCTGCCGAACGCTGGGCAGTCCTTCGAGCGAAACAAACAGATTGATCTCGCAGTTCGATTGGACGAACACCCGCCTCCGAAGCGGGAGATTGTGGGTTCGAGCCCCGCCGGGATCCCCAGAATGCGCGCGTGGCGAAATGGTAAACGCACCTGATTCAAAATCAGCCGCCTATAGGCAATGCAGGTTCAAGTCCTGCCGCGCGCACCAGTCTTTCGTCCTTCCTACGGTCGGACTTCAAGCCTGAACGTTTCGCGCCACAACTACGGACCATTAGCTCAGTGGTAGAGCGCCGTCCTCTTAAGTCGGAAGTCCTGAGTTCAATTCTCAGATGGTCCTCCACCTCAACGGCGATTGTCGTTTATCATGCGAGCAATTTTTATGAGGTTCGACTGGTACCTTTTGTCTGCTGCTATCTTGCACCATGCAAGCAGAGCGATCACCCAGACCGCCATGACAATAAGAAAAATTAACGTATTCATGCGATTCTCCATCACCAAACCGACGTATTCTCGATCATATCGCCAGTGACCTGATCAGCCCATTCCAGGGCGACCGCTGCCTTTTTCATTCTGGCTTCATGAATTTCATGCTCGCGCGTTTTGCGCGCTCGATACGATTCGAATGCTTCCTTGCGCGTCGGACAGGCCCATTGCTTATGGCTGTCTCGCAGAACGAAGTGCCCAAATCGCCCGACTTCGATAAGCCAGACACCTTTGGGTGTTTCCTTCACCACCCTGTATCGAGACAGGTGAGGTACCTTAGTGAATTTCTTTACGATGCCGAGATGCCAGAAATGGTCTTCCTTCTCGGGATACCCATCGTACCGGTACCAATAAATTGGTTCATCCATTTTTCAAATGCCTCACAGCCCAATCGCGTATGAACTGCCAACGCTCTTCGGGAGTTGGCCCCCATAGCCCGTCGTCATTTAACCATTCTACTTCCGATACAAGTGCCGGTGCAATGTTCAAATACCCAGCTAACTCTTCCCTGTGATCATCGTCATCGGGATCGATAAAGCCCGTTGGGACGCCGCGACGGAGCAACACACTGCCGAGTGCGCAGACATTCGTCTCTTGCGAGACCTCGTCTACCACAACAATGTCGTTGGCAATCAGACGCTTCTGCGGCATGGCGTCCAGGGCAGCTATGAGATCACGCAGGAATGCTTGACCACGCTTGCCACGGATGGCTGAAGCCACCTGGCCGCGCCAGCGTATCTGGCTCCAATCATTCTCATAATCGTCAACCAATCCGGAACGGCTCACAGTTAGTACCCCTCTGGCAGCGTATCCTCGAACGTCTCGTGCTGTTCACCGACCGTCTGGATGAACTTCGCATTCTCACACGATATCATCTGGATCCGCAGACCGATATTGTTGCCGCGTCCGAGCTGGTTGACAAGCCAACCAACACAGTGAGCATCTTCTGTTTCGTGGCAGGCCATGGCTGCACCGACAGGACTTATCGTGCCTGGTTCGGCGATTGTCTTCTCCAGCGCCCGGTGCTTCTCAGGATCATACCCGTTTGGGATATCAAACGGATCGACATCTTTCCGCCACGGGCAGTGCGAGCATTGTTTGACGCGCTTGAGTTTCCATTTCGCTCTCACTTCACTATTTTCCTACAGTTCGGGCAAACCCATCTATCGCGAATTTTCGACCATCCTCGACGAAGCGCCTCTCGCCGAATAGATGCTGTAACTTGTTTTACGCTCAGCGCTGAATTATCCGACATGGCTGCAGGATTCTCATTACGATTTGAGTAGCAAAACGGGTCTAGGCGAACGACGCCGTCATCAGGTGCGTCCGCTCGAACATCACAGTGAAGTTCGATCCAATACGACATTTACAACCCTTTTCTGGCCAACATGCGGATGCCACCGAGCATGACGCCATTAATCACCAGCACCACCGCCATGACCGCTGATGGGGCCATCATGGCAGCTGTTAGCCCCCATGAGCCGATGCACAGCCACAGCGTAGGCCGCGTCGTCAGCTCTTTGACAAAACCGTTCATAGCACTCTCCAGCCATTAAAGACGCGCTCGCTTGCGACGAACGCATCCCCAATGCCTGCAGTTGGTGGTTACTGTTTGTTCGCCTTCTCGAAGGTAATGAAGGTGGAATCGGTAAACGATCCGTTGGGGGCATTCACCCGACCTCGATACACGTTGCCGTTGCTGGCCAGGCCGGCGACACCGCCTTTGCAGTAGCCGTCAAAGCCCTTGGTATTGATCTCGGCGACCTTCCACGGATGCAGCGAGTGCGGATTGTCGGAGATATACGGCTTCTCGCCGACCAGGATCCATTTGTCACACATCACCGTCAATTCGTACGGTGTTGCATTGACGATATAAACCTCCGGCTTGCCGATCAAGCTGGCCGCGTCGATGGTATTTTTCGCCAACTGCGCCCAGTCATCAGAATTAAGCCCAGTCATGGGCTCTTTGTCGTTTGTATTCAGAACCAGTTGAGCGCTTGCGCTCATTGGGATCAACATCACCGTTGCAGCCAACAACAACAACTTTCGCATTCGGTTTCTCCTGCTTGTTTGCGACCACACAAAAATTGCATTTTGCGAAACGGTTGTCAACACGAATGTTGACATTCGCGCATAAACGCGTTACGTATTTGGCATGGCGAAAGAAAACACGATCCATGTTCGAGTGTCTGAGCATACACTGGCCGTCCTGCGGTCACAGGCTGCTGCTCAGCACCGCACGCTTACGTCGCTGGTCAATCACGTGCTGGCGGACTGGGCGACTGTCGTGGCGCCTGGGCACACGGATCTGATGATCTCGCCGGAGGCGATCGACGACGCCGTTGAAGCGCTGGACCAATTCATGAGGGATAAAAAAGCATGAGCCTGGACATAATGCTCGACCTGGAGACGTTGGGTCAGGCTGCAGGCTGTGTCATCCTGTCAATCGGAGCCATCGTTTTCGACGCCGAGGCTGCGGAGGTTCACGCCCGTTCGGGATGGCACCTGGTTGTCAATCGTAGCTCCTGTGAGAGTGTTGGATTAACAATCGACCATCGCACTCGGGATTGGTGGCATGATCAGCCTGTAGAAGCCAAATGTCTTCTGGCTGAGACTGAAAGCTACGAGACAAGTGTTTCGATTCACTCCGCTTTGCATTCATTTACAAAATGGTTCGGATATCAATCAGAGGCGTTTAACATAGCGCAAGACGATGTTCGAATTTGGTCGTACGGCAGTACGTTCGATATTCCAATTCTGGAATCTGCCTACAAGGCATGCCTGATGCAGATCCCATGGAATTATCGAAATGCATTGTGTTTCCGTACGCTCCGGCGCATCGGGCCTGCAGTTGAAACTAAACACAAAGGCATAAAACACAATGCGCTTTATGATGCCATAAACCAGGCAAACGAGGCGGTCGCCATTCTGCGCGCCATGAAGGAATCAAAATGAACGCTCCCTACACAGTTGCCGCTCGGGGCAAAGGCTTCTGCGTCGTCGGCCCGATCATCCCAACAGGTTATCCCATGGGGGTGGTGTGGATGCCGGAGGCCGAGGCCAATACCATGGCCGCGCTTCTGAACAACGTCGATCTCCATGCCGAGAAACGCACCCAGAAGGCGATGCGCACGGCGCTAGGCATCAGCGAATAGTGGCCGCGTACGAACCACCTGATTTACTGGAGTCCAAAGCCTGCGGAACTTGCCATGGTGTTGGATTCCATTTTATCGGAAAGCCTGGAAGCTTCGAGGGCCAAGGCGTGAAATGCGGATCCTGTCACGGGTCCGGTCGCATCTATAAACACGCTCCACTGGCACCCGCTGAAGAGCGCAAAACCTTTACGATGGGAAAAAAGTAACAATGGATATCGAAGCCGAGATACACGGGCTACGCAATGCCATCCGTGATGGCGAGGACGAAATCGCCGCTGAAATCGGTTGTCGCCTGGGTGCTCATGTTCTGACGACTCTGGAACGAATTGCTAGTGCTCTTGAGGCGATTGCGCTAAAGGGCACACAGCCTTAAATAAGCTGCCGAAAGGAGGCTTCTATGACTGCTGTCACGGCGCTCCGGACCCTGGTCCTGAACGCTGACTACCGCCCGCTGGCAACTTTTCCGCCCAGCTTCATCACGGCGCAGGAGGCGATCACCATGGTGTATCGCGACCGCGCCCATGTGGTTGAGGAATGGGACCACGAATTCCACTCGCCATCGCGCACGATCCGTGTGCCGAAAGTAGTGGCCCGGCACGAGTACGTGCACATCACCGCCGCGCCAAAATTCTGCCGGCGCAATGTTATCCTGCGCGATCGGTTCCGGTGCCAGTACTGCGGCGAGCGATTCGACTCGCACGAGTTGACGTTCGATCACGTGGTGCCGCGCTCGCGTGGTGGCCAGACCGTCTGGGATAACATCCTAATGGCCTGCGTAGCCTGCAACACGCGCAAGCAGCACACGATGCCAAACTACAGCGGCCGGCGAGCGACATCAAAGACCAGCTCCATGCGGCCCCTGAAAGAGCCACGCCAGCCTACCTGGCTGGAGCTGATGCGGGCGGGCCTGGATCAGCTGGATGATGCGACGCTGGATGACTTTCGGTCGTATCTGTACTGGTCGCAGGAGCTGCACGCCTAGGATCCACAAACCAGTCGGGCGGATCGCCTTCAAAGATCCGCCCGACACCAGCCTGATGCACCCTCTCGTCGAACACGAAATCGCTGCGCGGCTTGATCCCTCGCCGGAGTCCCTCCAGCATTTGTTCCTCGCGCCGCCGCTCCCTACGCGGCTGCAGCCAATCCTGGATATAGCCAAGGACAATGCCGCCGACGCCAAACCCAGGAAGCGCCAGCGCCACCCAGTAGCGGCCGGTGGCGATCAAACCGATCTCCTGTGCCGCAATGCCGGCCAGTATCGGGATCGCTGACAGCACCAGCATGGCGACTTTGCGGTCTTTGATGATCATGCTTGACGCTCATACCCCAACCGGGTAAAACCATCCAGCGAAACGACACTGCCAGTTGGCCTGCTCCTGCAGACCGGACTAGCCCGGGAAAGGCAGCACATATGGGTGCTGCCTTTTTCCGTTTATCCGACGTGCATGACGCATTCGTCGCATATCCAGCGATCGACCAGCCTCGATTTCCTGCATCGGTGGATCTTGCACACAGGCGTGCTCAGCGCCGGCAGCAGCGAGATGGAGATGGCCTGCGGCTTCATACACGAAGAGGATTCTGTGCCGTCTACACGGCACGTCCAGAAATTGCACTGCTGGATCTTCTGGCATGAAGTGTTCGAGCACACTTTCCAGTTCGGTACGTCAAGCATTTTCCAGCGACTCCATGAACCGCTTGAATTCACCCCAGGTGGGCCATACACCCGGGAGCGCGCCACGCAGCGGCATTTCATCCGGAAGCTTCAACGGCTCCATCACCTTGAGCACACGCTTGAACGGCTCGGCGGGCGCTGCACTCGTCATATGCGCCCTTCCCAGTGCCGGATCCGCCAATTCCGGAATGAATGCATCCTCGCCCTCGTCGCCGTACCGGTACTCTTCCATGTTATTTACTCCATCGGTGTCAGAAAAAGTACGTGTGGTGAATGGCCCACAAGATGATGTCGTACACCTTCCAGGCAGCCAGTGGCCCCAACGCGTAGGGGGAGAATAGCCACCAATGAGGCGGCTTAAAACTCCACATGATTGATTATTCCTTTTCTTTGCGGCTTCTGTCCCAACCGAATGTCCAGCGGGATGGCTGCCACCAATGTTTCCAATGACCGCCCTTCAGGAAACACCACGTCACCCAGAGCCGACCTATCTGCAGCTCATAGGCTGTTGCGCCTCTGAACGCGATGAACCATCGCGGCATCAATGTGGCACTCCTGACAGTTCAACCGCCAGCGTGATCTCCAGGTTTTCTAACTCCCGAATGATCGGCACGTCCATTCTGGGGTTGTGACGCTCCAGCTCCGTGCGCCGCAGCTTCAAACCGCGCAACGTTTCCACGCCTTGCTCCAGCGTCATTTCGATTTTGATTGTGCGTGCCATAGCGGTTGCATTCCTTTCCTCGTTGCATTCTATTTACGGCATACCGGCTGCCGCGTCAACAAAAAGTTTGACATTGTTTGTCGATGTTGATAGGAATGACGCCATGAAGAAAGTGACACCCAAACCAGAGATGCACGTCCTAGGTGTCCGTGTGGACGCCGAGACGAAAAGAGCCATTGAGCAGGCTGCAAATTCGGTTCAACGAAGCGTTTCGCAATGGCTTGCGATGGCTGCCAAGGCCGCTCTGAAAAAAGGAAATGCGAAATGAGTACGACAGTTCCAAACTGCTGTGAGACAGTACGCGCCGGCACAGATGGCTGGAGAGCCAGCTATCGCCCATGCGCACGCAAGGGCTCTGTGGAACGTGATGGCAAGTGGTATTGCGGTCAGCACGATCCCCAGGCAAAGGCTGCGCGTACAGCCAAAAACATGGCCGCATGGGATGCCAGAAGCAAAGCCAATCGGGCGAAGTTTCTCCTGGATGCAGCCGCTCCCGATCTCCTGGCCGCGTGCAAGGAATTCGTGCGCAAGGTCGATGCCGGTGAGGCGAAAAGCCGGCGCTCCTACGCCCAGATGAAGGCCGCTATTGCGAAGGCTGAAGGCAATGACGCTTGATACCGCTCCAACACACCCTTCCCATTCCGGATGGAAAATCTTGTCCACCGATATTGTGGATTGCGGATCCGTTATTCGGATCGGAATCGTGTTGGAAGATTCAAAAGGGCGAAAGTGGGA
>Ga0265327_10005447_pt1 | contig 10618 bp, 9 predicted proteins | sample 41621metaG_FD_202089 | JGI IMG/M metagenome (GOLD analysis project Ga0265327, IMG submission 202089) | Rhizosphere microbial communities from Carex aquatilis grown in University of Washington, Seatle, WA, United States - 4-16-21 metaG | ecosystem: Host-associated > Plants > Roots > Rhizosphere >... | reverse complement strand
ACATTGACGATGAATCAGGCGCTTAACACGCCTCTCATATTGCGGATAGGTCGGCACACGCCGATAACCCGCGCTAAACCGAGATCAAACACCCTTTTGACTTTCTCGTTAAGCCATATGGTCTAGGTGTAAACATGCCAGCAGTCCGAACCATCACCTGTCTCATCGCGTGCTGTAGCGCCACGCTCGCATCGGCTGTCGACGCGGCCCTCGGTCCTCAAACAGAGACTCTGATCGAACAACTGCCACAGATTTCGCAGATCGGATATGGCTACAGCGCTCTGTTCAGCGGCTCTCAGTTCCTTCCTGAGCCGGATGCAGCCGAGGTTCACACCGTGGTACTGGGTTCCCAGGCCCCCACCAACTCGGCAATCCTTGAGAACATCGTCAGGCAAGGGACCGCTGCCGTGCCTTCGCTGCTCAAACACCTTGATGATGCTCGCGACAGCAAGATTCCGCCGGTCTCGGGCATGATGTGGATGTCCTTTTCTGACGAATACGATTACAATCGCCGGCTGAGAAAGGATATCCCGACAGGCGTAAACAAAGACACCTTCGGCCAGGATAATACTGCCAGCCACACAATCACTGTCGGCGACCTGTGCTTCGTCGCACTCGGGCAAATCGTAAACCGCAGCTTTAATGCAACAAGGTACCAGCCTACCGGTGGGCTGATAGTCAGTTCGCCCACCTTCTCGAGGCAGCTCTGCGCCGTAATCCGGAGGGATTTTGAAGGTCTGACTGAGAAGAAGCACCGCGACCTTCTGGTTCAGGACTTTCTCGCGCCGGACTTCCAAGACCGACGTAATGGAGCGCTCAGACGGATTGCGTTTTATTACCCGGAGGCCATTGAGCCGCTGGTTCTGAAACAGTTGGCGGTTCCAACTTACGACGTCTTCAAGATTAACGGTTTTGTCAGGGACGAGCTATACCCGAACAAATCGCCGGAAAAACGAAGAGCAATGTTTGACGAGTTTCTCCGCCTCAATGGACCCGCGTTCGCGGATGGTGTCCTACTTCAACTATTCGACGATTTGGGCCTCCAGGAAGCGGACGAACAGCACCGTCTATCAGGCCCACTGAAAGGAAAGTATGACGCTCGATCACTACTGGTTCAACTCTACGGATTTACGAATGCCGTTAGCAGTACGAATAAGCCGTACGTAACCACTTGGTCAGCTTCTGAGCAGGCTCGTTTTATCAAAGCCCTCGGGCATCACAGAAGTCGCAAAATTGATGGGGCAGTTCATGGCATATTTGCCAAAATCACCGATGACGACTACGTGGCACTCGCATGCATGGACCGCCTGAGCGGTCAGGGATATGACCAAGAAATCCGGCATTATTGCGAGCGCAGGATTCCAAACAGCAAGCATTTCGCAAGCGAACTCCAAAAAGTTATTACCCAGCTTGACTCCAAAACAAACAAGAACACCCAACCATATGGTGCAGCGAACGGAAGCCAGCCGTTTCGCTCAGAGACGAATCGAACGTCAGGGGCGGCTGGCTTCCGTCGCTGACCTTTTTCGTTGATATGGCTCTCTGATTGTCAAGTGAGCAGTGCGATTCGGTTTCCGATATTTCACGGTTTTTCTTTCCGACATTAAGCAATGGACTGTTGAGTTGGCAGAAGCAACAATCAACGACGGTTGATCCTGCTGATATGCGTGAGTTCATCGGGTCCGAAGACCTGACTTATCGACCTGACCACGGTTCGAGTCGCGGCGCTTCCTCTCTCTAGGCACGAGGGTTCGTTCACAAGGAACATCCTCTTAACGACAACGAGGGTTCGCCTAACACGCCTCTCATATTGCGGATAGGTCGGCACACGCCGATAACCCGCGCTAAACCGAAATCAAACAGCCTTTTGACTTTCTCGTTAAGCCATATGGTCTCCTGGTATCTCCAAATCAGATATGACTCTTGGTCCCGGTTCGAGAAGAAACGCAACGACCCCACCGAGAAACTCCTTGGCCGGATCAGGTTCCACAGCGAGAGTTTTCTCCTGTCCCCGATCCGCGATATTTCAGCGGTCATTTAGGCGTCCGGCTCCAGCCAACGGACCCTTCCAGTGGCCAGTTCGTAAACCGCGCCGACGATGAGGATGTTCTCCTTTTCCCGATAGGCCCGCTACTTCGGCCGGCGGGGTGTCGATTTCACTTAGACGCGACTAGTGAAGCCATAGCCAAAACTGACATAACCAGCCCTGCGCACCAGAATGCTCTTGCCGATTTTCTATGTTGCTTCTGCAGTGTCAGTCCAAAAAGGATGAAGATGACCGCGAATAGATTCAGTTGGGTAGTCATGCGCGGTTTTTAGTAACGTACGAACGGCGGCCTGTATACGAAAATCCCCATTCAAATCCCCTGAAGAAATCTCTCACCTATTCGCATTAGTCTGAACTCGGCCTTTCGGGAGCCAGCCAACGGACCCGTCCGGTGGCCAGTTCGTAAACCGCGCTTCAATTGATGCATCGACCAGCGGACATTGGCTTCAACGCCAGCCTTAAAAGGCTTGTTCGCCTATTAAGAATCTGCGAACTGTTGTCGTGTATTAATTGTAGGGAACATACGCGCTATGTCGATTCGATACACACCCCAGCCACTCAAGGGGAAAATCTGGCCATTTTGGGTTTGGGGGCTTGTGCTTGGTCTGGCGAGTTTTGGGTTGATGTTTGGTGCTTTGCTTTCGGCGCGATGGATAGGCATGACGGGTGCAGTCATCTTGACCATTGGGATTTTCATCACTGCCATCGTTGTCCACAGCCGCATCAAGCGCAGACTCGCGGCTTCGCTCGAGTCTACCACATGTCCGCATTGCGGCCAGCGCCGTATGCATTTCAGAGAGGAGTTCCGAGACCGTCAGCCTCGTGCCTATTTGATATGTCCGGATTGCGGCACGAAGTGGGACCTCGGACAGATTTGATCGACTATGACTGAGTTGTCGCCTAAACATCCAGCTGCAGGCAAGGCCGGGCTCGCGCTCTCGTTGACAGTCGGCGGCCCTTGGCCCGGCCTGCCTGAGCCTGAATGTTGGGCCTCGCGAGCATGACGAGATTTCAGAACAGGCTCTCTTTCGTGGTGATGACGATTCTGGTCTTCATCGGCCTACATTTTCTACTCTTCAACGAGATATCGACTGGCCCGAATACGGACCTGTCTCTCGGTTGGCTGGGGCTTCACCGACACGGCTTCGAATGGACTATCGAGAGCTTCCATCCAAGCGTATTGGTCGCGGTTGCCTTGGTTTCGATTTTGGTCACGTGGGTTTTATCGAAGATGTTGCAGCACCAAATAAGCCCAACCAAAGGACGTTAAGTGGATGAACACTCTTCCACAAAAAGCAACTCAAGGCTGGCGCTGGGCTTTGATCGCAGCCGAGGTCATAGTGGCTGGCTATTTTGCTACTTCGATCCTAGCCGGGCGCAGCAGGGTCGGACTGGACGTCGGCGCGCCTTTGAGCGTTCTGGTTTTCGTTGCTTGGCTTTTTCTTTTTCTCGGCAGCCCTTTTCTTGTGAGATCGCAGAAATGGCTAGCGATTTTAGGTTGGTGCATCGCGGCCGGTGTGTTGTTATTTCCTGCGTTGTGAGAGTTATTGCATTTAACAAGTCGCGTCAGCCAACGCCGGGAAGGCGTCTCGGTTGCAATCGGACGCCCTTGGCCCGGCGTGGCTGCGCTCGTCGTTCGGAGACGCTCGCGCACACTGAAATCAAATATCTATGAATAGTGAGATTATTACTGCGGCTGCTCGTGCTACTCTCGACGGCTCTATTCCTTTCCCGGAGGTTGTCCGCAGACTCATTGAAACTGGCGTTGAGTATTATCACGTCGATTACGTCGCTTTGCGGAAGTGCTTTTACAGCGCCTCGGGCGATGTAGTGACGACGCCCATTCCCTACGAGGGTCTGCCTCCCGTGGCGGCCGACTTCGATGCGGCCCGACTACGTGCGGCGATTCTCGACAGCCAACGCCACGGCCAGCATTACCGGGACTTTACCCGACGCGCAATGGAGGCCGGCGTGCAGGGCTACATCGCATTCCTGCGAGGACAGCGCGTGACCTACTGGGGTCGTGGGGGCGATCAGCATACCGAGTGGTTTCCAGGAGCAGGCCCGAGCTCCAAATGACCGCATCGCCCAAGGAACTTCTTCTTAACTCAAACGAGGGTTCGCCCAGCGACAAATACAACGTCAGGGGCGGCTGGCTCCCGTCGCTGACCTTATCGTCAGATATCATTGGGATATGCGCGCATTTGATGATGCTTAACGACGACGACGCTGAATTTTCAATTCACGAGTCAGCGGCCCCCCGCCGTTGTTCTGAATCCAACGCGTGTGATTCAACGCCTTCAGCGTTGGTGATATTTTAGGCATTGAGGGAACCCAGCGTAGCGCGGCGCAACGCTGGGCTGAGCGACTGAAATCGCTTCGCGATAATGGCTGCCGAGGAAAATAAATCTACCTCACGAAGGTCGCTTTGACCCGGCGCGAATTCTGGATGTAACTGCCCCAAATCAACGCGCTAACAATCACGGCAACGGGATTTGTCGGCGGCCTCGCGTTCGTTGATTTGATCATATGAACCAGCGCTGCATCCATCGCAATACCCAACGCGTTGAGCGTGACAAAAAGTATAAACATCGTCGGAAATATCCGCCGTTTCCCAAAAAACAAGATCAACAAAAACGCGGTGAAGATCGTCATTCCCAAATTGTAGAGCAGTTGAAAAATTAGCGTCGGCGCCCAAAGGGAGTTGTAATCAGATGAACCCGGCATTGTGTAAGCCTGCCACGAACTGAGCGAATAGGCGGGCCACGACTGCACAATGGCCCCGCATTTCAGAAATATTCCCAAGAACAACAACATGCAGACAACCACCAGCCATCCTCCGAGTCCCTCCAAATGTTTGTCGCTCTCATTCACCGGTATTGGCGGCGCAGTCGGTTGATACCGGCAGACAAACACGCCGCCGACCAATACCAGCGATGAAAAGCAAAATCCTATTCCGATAATCGCCCAATTCGGATCGTGCGAAGCCAGCGTTGTAACTGGTTTCGTTACCGAAAACGTCAGATTATCAATCACCTGGTTTATAGCGCGCTTGTAGGCAGGCACGTTCGCTGCCGGCACCGAATCAGTCAAAGTTCGATAGGTAAAGTGCAACGTCGTATGCGTGCCCGTATCCGTCAGGTCACTGCTGAACTGAAAAAATTCATTCCGGACTTCCTTTCGGTCCGGTTTAACGCGCCATTTGTCGTGATGATCGATCTCAATTGTTTGCTCTTTGTTTGCCGGATGGTAAATCGCGAAAGGCGCCGTGCGCATTTCTTGCAACGGCGCAGCCAGAAGGTCATGGATCGTCCGCGCGAAAAATGAGCAGCCATTCCGCCCGTCGCGACCCGGGGTCCACATATTCGGGATCCGATAACTTTCTTCCGTGTCGACTGAGTTCGACGTTTCGTCGTCGTAAATCTTCACGCTGCTGACCAGTTCTATCCCGCTGTAAGCAGACGCATAATAGTTGAGATAGCTCTTGTCCAACTCGGTTTGCGAAACTTGCGATACGGCTCGACGCAGATAATCCGCATCCAACCCGCTTGACCGCGTTTTCACTTTCAGGAACGCCATTCCATTGGTGCCGACGAACGAATAGGTCTCGGTAACTTGCGTATGCGGAGCACCTGTCTGCATCGGAGCAATCTCCACCAATTGTGTTGTTTCCGGATCGACCACGAGGCCAAACCTGTAATCTGGAAAATAACGGTTGGTCAGTTGCCCGCGTTGTTGGCTCAGTGTCGGATCGACATAATACGTTTTGTCGCCAATCACCAACTGCACGACAACGTGATTGAACACAAACGGCGACGGCTGCCAGATTTCAATGCCCCGTCGCGCCACGCTATTCACCAGCACGGGCTTGGCCGTCACGCCGAGTTCGCGCAGCATGGTGCACAACAGAAATACCTTGTCCTTGCAATCACCGAAACGGCGCGCGAACACCGTCGAAGGATCAGTCGGCTCGTGCGAATGCGGACCGAACTCTATCCCCATATAACGAACCTGGTCCTGCACGAATTGCACCGCCGCCGCCGCGCGAACTTCAGGCCGCTTGTTCAATCGCCATAGTCGCATGCTGTTTGCTAATTCCGGCGAAATCTCGTTCGTCGCTACGTAAAGCTTGCACGCCCAGCGCGCCACCTCACCCCAGTTCGCGTATTCGCTGACTGTGATTTCCGGAAGTGTCGTGTACCAATTCGGCGTTCCGACTTCAGTCGCAAGCGCAGGAATGTTGGACCAACTCCAAATGTATTCAGTTTCGTCATCAGTCCGCTTCACGTTAGGTTGCACATTTGTATTGCGGTTTTGGATGAAGACCCGTCGCGAAGCCGGACAAATGAGCCGATAGCGTTGATGTTGCACCGGCACCTGCCATTGAGCGAACCACATATTCGCGAACCGGTTCTCTAAAATCGGATTGGTTCCCCTGACCGTGTAGCTGCAGTCAATAATGTCGCCGGGACGAACATCCTCCAGCAGACAGATCGCAGACCATGTTCCGTTATAAATATTCCGGTCGAGATCCTTTTCCTGCTGAATAAGCCTGAATTTCTTTCGATCCATCTGGTCCACCGCGTTCGTCCCCCGCACAACCCAAACGCTATGAACAATCAACTCCTGGTAAGAGGGATCAAAATCGAAGGACAGTTGCGACCCGTGTTCCACGCCTGTTTCATTTAACACCTGACGGCAAAGTCGCGTATAGGTTTCCCCCGTTCCTATGTTGATTTGAGATTCGAGCAACAAGATCGCCTGCCCTGACGTTTCATTTTTATGGAGAGGAAGTGGATCAACCCTGTTCGTAAACGGGTGAACCCAGTCAGGGACCCGACCGAAACTACATTTGGAACCCGGCCTCTCTTGCGCCGCAACAGGCCGGACATAAAAAAAGACCAGAGCAGCTAAAGAAAGCAGGAGCACCCGCCGCGTTGTTTGGACCATGATGCGACGGAGTTTGAACCATGCATGGTAAAACAAAAAGATTTTTCAAGTGGACGACCTCTGGCCAAGTGAATGTCGCTTAATTTCAACGAAAAGCCCTAAAGAGGTTTGTTTGCCATCCCGAATACTCCCGATTGCTATTCACCACTGATTCCGATAATGGTTGCACGACCGTCTTTATGACTCGACCCAACAAAAGCGCTTTCGTCGTCTTCTCGTACTCTCTCGCCTTGCTCATTTGCTCGGCCATTCTCGTTCAAGCAGCAACGGAAACACCTCCGCCAATTCCGCGCGAGTTTCGCGGGGTTTGGGTGGCGACGGTGGCGAACATTGATTGGCCGCCGAAGAAAGGGCTTTCCACGGCGGAACAAAAGGCGGCCATGGTCAAGATCATGGACGAAGCGGTCGCGATGCATCTCAACGCGATCGTTCTGCAGGTGCGCTCGCAATGTGACGCTATCTACAAGTCATCGCTTGAACCGTGGTCGCCGTCGCTCACTGGCAAAATGGGACAGGCGCCCAGTCCATATTACGATCCGCTGGACTTCGCCATCGCCGAAGCGCACAAGCGCGGGCTTGAACTGCACGCTTGGTGCAATCCGTTCCGTGCCGGCATCAAAGCTTATTGCAGCAACGCACCGGTGTCGCACGTCACTCGCAAACATCCTGAGTTCACTTTGGATTACGGCAAAATGTATTGGCTCAATCCAAACGAACCAGCCGCGCAGGATTATTCTTACAAAGTCGTGATGGACATCGTGCGCCGCTATGATGTCGACGGCATTCACTTCGATGATTATTTTTTCCCCTACAAAGAAGAAGATGCGAACAAGAAAGACATGGCATTCCCCGATGAACCGACGTATCAACACTACGTCGCCCATGGTGGCAAACTCGACAAAGCCAACTGGCGTCGTGCCAATGTCAACGCCTTCGTCAAACGCGTCCACGACGGGATCAAACAACAAAAACCATGGGTGAAATTCGGCATCGCGCCGTTTGGCATCTGGAAAAACGGCGTGCCGGTCAAAGTGAAAGCGACCGATTCTTACGACACGCTTTACGCAGACGCCCGAAAATGGATGCTCAGCGGCTGGCTCGATTACACCTCGCCACAGCTTTATTGGAGGGTCGATTTCCCAGACCGCAGCTACGCGACCTTGCTCCATTGGTGGGCGCAGCAAAACACACTGCATCGCAACGTATGGCCTGGTCTCTACGACAGTGCCGTGAATGAACCCGATAAGGAACTTGGCGGCGTAAAGATCACGACTAACGACATCGTCCGGCAGGTGACTATTGCGCGTAACGAACCCGGCGTCTCCGGCACCATTCACTACAGTATGGTCGCGCTGCAAAACGATCGCGGCGGGCTCAAGGAAGCTCTCGCGCCTCTATATTCTCAACCCGCCCTCGTTCCTGCATCGCCGTGGCTCGGAACTTCCGCAGTCAAACAGCCGAGCGTCAAAAACACTCACGGCGATCACATCACCGTAAAATGGAGTGGCGGCGGTCGCGTCTGGCAATGGGCTGTACAAAAGAAGATCAACGGCAATTGGACCACCCAAATTTTCCCGGCCTCGCAATCTTCCTGCATCGTGAAAGAACCCGCTATCGCGATTGCCGTGACTGCTATCGATCGCGTCGGAAACGCTAGTCAACCAACGGTTGTTCCCCTTTCGAGGTAATGTTATGACACTTTCCCCAAAATCATTTTTTGCAGCTGTGCTTCTCATCGCTGTCCTTACCAGCTGCACAACGGCCACGAAGGAACCGTTGCCCGCGCCACCTGCCGTCAACCGCGAATTCCGCGCCATGTGGATTTGCACGGTCAATAACGCCGACTGGCCATCCAAGCGCACGCTGAGCACCGACGAGCAGAAAAAGGAACTCACTGACATGCTCGATCGCGCCGCGGAATTGAAATTTAACGCGGTAATTTTCCAGGTCCGCCCTTGCTGCGATGCCATTTACGATTCGCCCATTGAACCGTGGTCACAGTATCTCACCGGCAAAATCGGCCAGGCACCCGAGCCCTACTACGACCCGCTCACTTTCGCCGTCGACGAATCCCACAAACGCGGCCTCGAACTGCATGCGTGGTTCAACCCCTATCGCGTCGGCTTCGGCAAACTCACCAATGAAGTCCCGGCCAAGCACGTCAGCAAAACACATCCTGAACTTGTGCACGTTTACGGCAAACACATGTGGCTCGACCCGGGCGAAGCCGCTACGCGCGAATACTCGCTCAGCGTCATCAAAGACGTCGTCCATCGTTACGACATCGACGGCATTCACTTCGACGATTATTTCTATCCGTATCAGGAAAAAACCAACAAAGACGACAAAGTTTACATTCCATTCCCCGATGATGTTTCGTGGAAAAAATATCAGGACGCTGGCGGCACTTTGGATCGTCAAGATTGGCGCCGCGATAACGTGAACAAATTCGTGAAAGACGTTGGTGATGCCATCAAAGTGGAAAAACCGTGGGTAAAATTTGGCATCAGTCCCTTTGGCATCTGGCAGCCCGGCTACCCGCCGCAAATCAAAGGCCTTAATTCCTATGCGTCGCTCTATTGCGATTCCCGCATGTGGCTCAGCAACGCGATGGTCGATTACCTCAATCCACAACTCTATTGGCGCATCGATAAAAAAGAACAAAGTTATCCCGTGCTCCTGAAGTGGTGGACTGAACAAAACCCGCAAGGCCGCCACCTCTGGCCCGGCATGATCGTCAAAGACGCCACCGAACTGACGAATGAAATCGCGGTCACGCGCGGGCAACCCGGTGCAACCGGCCATGTCATTTTTAAAGCAACGAGCGTCACCCAGAGCACAAAAGGTGTCGACACCGCTATAGCCGAAACCTACGCGATCCCAGCCCTCATTCCCGCATCACCCTGGATGGGCACCAACACACCGCCGACAACCGAACTGTCACTTAAACGCAAAGGTCACGAACTTAAGCTCGCATGGAAGCCAGTCGACGACGCCCGTTGGTGGTTGCTCCAGGAAAAGCTCGGCACAAACTGGATCAGCCAAATTTTGCCCGGCTCCGAAACTAACTACGTCATTAAAGCCACCAATTCAGCTGCATTACCCGAGCACGTTTACCTTTCACCCGTCAATCGCTTCGGCAACATCGGCGATTACGCGGCGAAATGAGGCCCTCCGTCGACTTATTATTTGCATCGGAGACTGACTAAGGTTTCACTAACAACGTGATTGGCAATCTGTTACAGCCCGAGCTCATCGAGCTCATTCGCGAGCGCAATTTCAATCAATTGCGTGAAATCCTCGTCGAGTTCCCCGCTGCCGACATCGCCGAAATTCTTGCTGACCTGAGCGGCGAGGACAAAGCCGTGTTGCTGCGTATTTTGCCGCATCACCTCGCTGCCGATGTTTTCGAATATCTCAGCCTCGAAGACCAGGAACGACTCGTTCAAGCCCTGGGGACCGAACACGTCGCGCAAATCCTGAACGAGATTCAGCCCGACGACCGCACGGCGCTGCTCGAAGAACTTCCCGGTCCGGTCACGCAAAAACTTCTCAACCTCCTTTCGCCCGAAGAACGCAAAGTCGCGTCCGACCTGCTCGGCTATCCGAAAGATTCCATCG
>Ga0265327_10005446_pt1 | contig 10618 bp, 5 predicted proteins | sample 41621metaG_FD_202089 | JGI IMG/M metagenome (GOLD analysis project Ga0265327, IMG submission 202089) | Rhizosphere microbial communities from Carex aquatilis grown in University of Washington, Seatle, WA, United States - 4-16-21 metaG | ecosystem: Host-associated > Plants > Roots > Rhizosphere >... | reverse complement strand
TTCAGTCCGAATTGTCGTACTCGATAGGGCCGTCACCCTGTATGAGGCGGAGCGCCACGGCGGCCAGTGAGCTCCTGCGCAACCTAAGTTCTAATTGAATTCGCTGGCTCACGTCGAGAATCACTCCTCGGTAGCGGGGCTGGTTCTGCGAACGGCCCAGCGCTCTGACGACTCCATCGTCGGTGATTGCGTACATCAGTCCGCAGAATTGGATAGCTTGACCGCCGGTACCTACGGCATGGCCGATACCGTCACTGCGATTGCGACTGATAGTCCACCCGTGCAGAACATGTGCCGACGGCGATGCGAGGTGGTACGGCCGAATCCCCAGTGGGCTCGAGGCTCCGCCTGGGCTCGCGTCGAAAGGAACGATCAGGTAGCTGACGGCGGGAATTCTGTGGCGGCTCATGGAGTTCGCAAAGTCCGTCAACTCTTGCCGCGCGGCGGCTTCTCGCTGCATCATGCTCGCGCGTTCTGCAACTTGGCGACGACGTTCGGCCTCGATGGCATCTTCGAATGTGCCCATGGGAGGATCGTGCCACGCGGCATTGCCCGTCGTTGTCAGCTATTCGGTCGACGAGTGCGTTGGTCGTCCGGCCGCAGACTCCTACCTATCGCCGGCGACAACTGACCATTGAATGCCACCAGCCTCTTCGTCAGAAGCCTGTCTCGGAGATGTGACGAACCTGTTCGTGACAAGTCGACCAGCAATGATCGACTCGTCCACGCCAGCAAGATCGCAAAGTTTGGGCATTGGTGGCGAGACGTACCAGAGCTGGCCGGAACAACGAACGCTCCGCTCCGCATAGATTCAGCGCTGGCCTCAGCGGACGCTGGACCACGTCTCGGCCAACTTTCCACGCGGTGTATCTGAATTGAAAGTTCCTGTTTTGCAACAGAGCTGAACCAACTCGGCATCCAATCCCGGGCAGTTGATTCCCCTAACAAGACATCCTTCCCAAGGCTTGGTTGCCGCGAGGTCTCGCTAGTCCCGGAGAGTGATCTCGCGGCTCGCTCACTGGCGCTGCCAGTACGGGATTTCCTGGCCTGCGCCCGGCCTCACCTGTTGCCGAGACCGGCCGGCCCTAGGGGGCCGGCCGGATGCCCGCCTGCGGCGGGCCCAGATCCGTAGCCCCTCACCACCTTGCCTGTCAGTGGGGCGCCGAGCGTAACCGCCGGGGGCCCGACCCCGTCAACCTCCGCGCGGCGGGCTCGCCCGTCGCCGCTTCGTGCCGCGCTGTCGCGCGGCGTGGCGCGCCGCCGTGCGGCTCCAACGGCATTTCCCGCCCTAACAGCGGGCGCAAGCTGCGCGCGCCCGCGGCGGCAAATCCGCTTCCAGCTGATCCACCGCGCTCCCGGTTGACAGGCCCACCCCGCCGGTTGACCGCACCCCAGCGCTGACCGGCGTGCCCAATCACCAACCCGAACGGACAACGACCATGACCCACGAATTCGACCTCGCCTTCATCCTGCTCGACGAAGCCGCCGAACGGCTCCAGCCCCGACCCTCCGGCGCCTACCAACTCCCGACTACCGATCATCACCGGTTCCCGCTCACCACCATCTGCCGCTACCGCCGCGACCAGGGCCTCTGGCTGCACCTGGCCGCCTTCGACGACCACGGCCTCGCGGCCACCGTCGAAGCCACCGCACCCGACCACCACACCGCACCCGAGTGCCGGATCGTCACCGTCCGCGCCGGCCAGCTGCTCTTCATCGGCACCGACAACTGGACCTTCTACGCCGACGGCGAGCACCGCTACACCCTCACCGCCGACACCGGAGCGGACACCTGGACCCTCGCCGTCGACCACGGCGCACCCGTCACCTACCCCACCATCGACACCGCGATCGCCGCCCTCACCCGCCACGAGCAACACCACGTCGCCTGACCACAACCGGCCGGGTCCGCCACCCCCGGGGACCCGGCCACCGGACCAGTCGGCCGCCGGTAACGTCGACACCCGCGGCCGAAAACACCGCCACCCAACCCCAGCACCAACTCCCGACTCCAACCCAAACGTCCCATCCACCCCACCAGACACCACAGCCTCCCCACACCAAACCAACCCTCCAGCCCCACACACCCCACCCGTCACCCCGCCCTACCTGCAAAAACTTCTGGCACATTGGCACAAAATTGGTGCAAGACTGGATGTGGGCGCGAGGGCGCGTCCCACCCGTTCGTCCCCCGCCGTGAACCCGATCGTCGATCCGGGAGGTGGTTGGCGGTGTTGACGATTTCTCGGCTGTCGCTGTGGAGCATCAACTACTACGAGACGACGGCCAACCAGGCCCGCCAGTCCGCGATGGACCGTCAGGCGGCCAACGGCGGGCTCGGTGAGTACTACTCCGAGGGCGACACCCGGATGCCGACCTGGCTGGTCACCGGGGACGTCGCGCGAGTGGCGGCACTGACCGGGCTGACCGGCTTTGATCTGGCCGGCGGCGAGGTGGCGGCAGGAGCCGCCACCACATGGCTCGACGCCGGAGTCGCGCCGAACGGCGCCACCGGGCGAGCGTTCACCAAGGAGTCGGTGCATGGGTTCGACCTGACGTTCGCGGCGCCGAAGAGCGTGTCCCTGGTGCGCGGTCTGACCAGCGACCTCAACGAGAAGGTGATCGCCGAGGCGCACACGCGGGCGATCCGGGCGGCACTCGACTACCTGCAGCAGCACGCCGGCTACACCCGGGTGCACAACCCGCGAACCGGCAAGAAGGACCTACAGCGACTGCCGGGTCTGGTGGCGATCGCCTATCAGCACGAGACCTCGCGGTGCGGCGACCCGCATCTGCACACCCATGTGATCGTGCCGAACCGGCAGGCCCGCGCCGATGGCCGGTTGGTGTCGATCGACTCGAAATCGCTACTGCACGAGGCCAAGGCCGCCGGAATCGTGTACCAGGCCACGCTCCGGCACGAACTGCACGTCGAACGCGGCTTCGAGTGGGCGACCGTCGGCGAGCGCACCGGGATGGCCGAGATCGCCGGGGTGAGCCGGGACTGTGTGACGGCCTGGTCGCAGCGCTCGACCCGGCTGCGGGAGTGGGCACGCCGCAATCTGGTGGTGGTCGACGGCGAACCGACGATGCAACAGCTGGCGGTGGCGCAACGCGCGACGCGCCCGCTCAAACCCGAATCACTGTCCTGGGCGCAGCTCAAAGAGCAGTGGCGCGCCGATGCGCGCGGCATCATCATCGACCGCGCCGCTCATGATCGGGCGCGGGCCGAGCGCGCCGCGGCGCCGCGGCTGCCGATCGACCGCGCGCGCCTGGCGCGGTTGGTGGAGCAGGTTGACAAGCCGGTCGCCACCCGTGCGGACCTGGCCGAGCTGGTCGGCGCGCTGCTACCGGTCGACGCACCCGGTGAGCCTCGGGAGCTGATCGAGCAGATCGTCGACAGCGTGGCCATTCAGATCTCCGCGCCGCGGGAACGGCATCACCGGGAAGGCCATGACCGGTTCACCGTGGATGCGGTCCTCGCCGAGGAGGAACGTGTCTTCGAGATGGTCGACGCGGCCGATACCGGCGCCAGGCTGGACGTCCGGCCCGACGACATCGGGGACTTGTCCGATGACCAGACCCGCGCGATCGGACAGATCGCGCAGTCCCCGTTCCTCGTGCAGCCGCTGCAGGCGCCTGCGGGCGCGGGCAAGACGCATTCGCTGAAAGCGCTGCGCGCCGGGGCGGCCCGGGCCGGCAAGGAAGTCCTGGTGCTGGCCCCGACCGGCAAGGCCGTCGACGAGGCAATGCGCGATGGGGCGGGTGACCGGGGGCTCACGGTGGCCCGGGCGCTGGGCTTGATCGCCGACGATGAGTTGCGGGTGGACCGCCGCACCGTCCTGGTGGTCGATGAGGCGTCGATGGTGGGAACCCCCGAGCTGAAGAAGCTGCTGGCCTGCGCTGTGGTCGGCCGCGCCAAGATTGTGCTGGTCGGCGATGCCTATCAGCTCGCCCCGGTGCGGGCCCGCGGCGGCATGTTCGAGCAGCTGTGCAGAGACCTGCCGTGGTCGCAGCGGCTCAGCGAGGTGTGGCGGATGCGCAGCATCGAGGAACGCGACATGTCGCTGGCGCTGCGGTCCGGGCGGGGAAACCGCCTCCGCACGGCGGTGGCCTGGTACCGGGCCAACGGCCGGCTGCACACCGGCGATCCGATCGCGATGGCCCAGGACGCCACCGAGGCCTACATAGAGGCCCGCGCGGCGGGCAAGGACGCCGCGATCATCTGCGACACCTGGGAGATCGCCGATGCGATCAATCTACGGCTGCACGACGTCTACACCCCCGACGGCGCCCCTTCGGTATGTGTCGCCCGCCAGCAGCGGGTCCGCGCCGGGGACATCATCGTCAGCCGCAGCAACGAAGCGCGGATCGAGGTGCAGCCCGGTTCGCGCCACCGCGGTGCGGACGGGATCGACCAGGTTCGCAATGGCAACCGGTGGCGGGTGACCGGGGTGGACGCCGACGGCGGCCGGATCGCCGCCGAGCGGCTCACCGATCGGGCCCGGGTTTTGTTCGACGGCGAGTACGTGCGTGAGCACATCACCTTGGGCTATGCGACGACACTGCATGCGGCCCAAGGCATCACCGTCGGTGATGCCCGCACCGAGGGCGTGTGTTTGACCGTCTTGAGCGAGCGCGCATCGCGGTCGATGGCGTACGTCGGAATGACTCGCGGCAAGGACGAGAACCACGCGTATATCTACCAGCCGATCACCGGCGAAGCCGACCACCAGCACGCGCCGGTCGCCGCCGGCGAGCAGATCCATCGGCTGCGGCGCGGCAACCGGTATGCCGCCGCGCATTACCTGCGGGCGATCCTGGCCAACGACGACCGGCCCCGTACCGTGCACGCCGAGGCGTCGCGGACGCCGCGGCATCTGCTGCCGCCTGCCGTCGTGGGGCTGCTGGACCGCGACGACCGGCGGCGCGCCGCGCGGCGGCGGCGCTGGCGGCAGGAGATCGTCGAGACCAAGACCCGCCAGGTGACACTTCGGCGCCTCGCGATGCCGGGCTCGGCCGCCGCGCTCGCCGCTCACGAGCGGGCCACCGACGGCGACGGTTTGGAGTACTGAGCTCGTTGGGCTCGACAGCCACGGTGTGCGCGCAGACGTCACCTCGCTGCTGCTCAACGCGGGTCAGCGGATCGCCGCGGGAGGCATCACGTGCGCGGTGAGCGCTGACCGACTGATGGCATGCATCGACCCCATCCTCGACCGCGGGTTTGTTCTGCAACCCTCCGGCTCATGGACTTTCTAGCCGCCGACACCACATGCCGAATAGGACGCAGCGATGGTCGAGCGCCTCACACCCCGGATGCGGACGGCGCCGCCAGCCCAGAAATCCTCGTACGCTGATCTGATGTGTTGTCGCCGGGCCTGGAAGCTCTTCGCGGCGGTCGCAGTGGCCGCGTGCGCCGCTTCCCCCATCGTCTCCGCGGATTCGGGAGCCCCGTCGTACGACGCGGGCAAACTGAGCATCGACAACCTCGTCAATGTGCATCACGTGCAGTTCCCCTCCGACACCGACTGGCCGACGTACTGCGAACAAGTACGCACCAACGTGCTGCGCACCGGACAGATTCTCCACATCGATTCGCCCGCGGACTTCATCGCCGGCTGTCAAGACGAAGGCCGCGCGCTCGCATCATCGAAGTGACCACGCCAGTCGGCTCCACGTCTGGGTCACGGCTCCCCGGCTGCGGCGGGCCGCGCTATGGGCCGGTCCGCAGTGCGTAGTCCTTGCGCAACGCGATGAAGAGCACCCGGGCCAGTCGCCGTTTGAGCCGGCGGAGTGCGCCCCGTGGCGTGTCCCCAGCCGCGATTCGTTTGTCGAAGTAAGGGCGACCGGCGCCACCGCCGCGAATTTGGCTCAGGGCGATGACATGGATCGTGGCGTTGAGCCGGCGGTTTCCCGCTCGCCCACGCTGGACGTGGGGATCGTTGGATGACCACCAGGGGATCGGGGCCACGCCGACGTGCATGGCGAACTGGGCTTCGGTGCGGAACCGCGTGACGTTGGCGGTCTCGGCGACGAGCCGGGCGGCACCGAAACTGCCGCAGCCGGGCACGGCGAGCAAGTTCGGCGCCGCCGCAGCGACGCGGTTCTCGATGTCACGTTCCAGAGGTCTGATGTGCTGGGTCAACCGGGCGATGTCGTCGACGTCGCTGAGGGCGATGTCGGCCAGGACACCGGACTGGGTGCGGATGAGCCAGTCGCGCAGTTTGGCACGGTGGATATCGGCTTTCAGGCTGGGTCCGCAGTCGTACTGCGGGTCGAGTTGGTGGATCCGCCACCGCAGGCGATTGATCGTGGCGCTGCGTTGTTTGATCAGTGTCTCGCGGTGATCCATCAGCAGTTTCAGCTCGTAAGAGAGCTGGTCGTGGAAGGCCCGGGGCAGATCGGGGTAGCGCAGCGCGGCAACGGCGACCGCGGTGGCATCGATCGGATCGGATTTACCGTGCGTCCGGTTTGAGGCGCGCGTGGTGGCCGTCACCTGCGTGGGCACCCGGACGACCGTTAGCCCTGCGTCCATCAGGAACCGTTCGAGACGCCGCGAAACCATGCGGACATCCTCGATCGCCCACAGCGCGGGATGGGGACCGAACTTCGTTTGCGCCCAACGCAATGCTTTGGCATGGCCGGCGTCGGTGGCCTCGACGGTCACCTGGCCCAGCGGTTGGCCGAGGTGATTGACGGCCACCGCAGTGTGGGTGCGCTTGTGGGCGTCGACACCGATGATGACCGCGGGCGGCACCCCTCCGGACAGCTCAGTCATGTAGACCCCCCGGCGAGGCGGCGGGGCCAGCGGAGCGGGACGGCGCCCTGCTGTCGGCACCACGGGGAAAAATCAGGCCGGAGCCCGACAGGGAGCAAGTCAGCCAGACAGCAGGGGCCAGCGCCGGTGCCCACGCGGCGGTGGGCACGGGACTCGGCGCCGCCTCCCGGGAGAGGCAGCGTGGCCGCGGCGCGGGCAGCACACAATGGAGCCAGCCGTCTGCGGAATCAGACGACGACATACGCATCTTCAGCCACACGCCACGCGCCGAGTCCGCGCGAGCATACCTCGCGGGGACTCGGTCGTGTTGGAACATTCTGGCTGCCAACCATTTTCACGCGCTGGAGCTCAGCGGAGCGCCGGTGCCGCCCAACCACCTGCCTGCGCGCTCGGCCATGCCGGCGCGGCATTCCACGCCGGCGCCGGGTAGGCCGGGGTCGCGTACGGCGTCACCGCCGACTGTGCGCCGCCCGACTGCCACGGTGCGCCGGCAGTGGAGCCCGATTGCCACGGTGCGACGGCCGGGTTGTAGGCGGTCATGGAGTTGTGCGTGGTTCGTGATTGGGACTTGCGGTACAGCACCACCGCCACGGCGACGATCACCGCGATCACGATCAGGACCAGGAGGAGCGTCAGGATGCCGCTGCCGTGGCTGTGGTGGTTGGTCAGCGTGTGCACCACGTGCCGCCGCCGCAACGGCAAGTCGGTACCGGCGATGGTCGGGTTCACAAACTGCGGCAGGTGACTCAGCATGATCGGGTCCTCTTCTGACGGGAACATCGTTGACGCAACACTAGCATAGCTACGGTTAAAACATAGCATTGCTGCGGAAAGCTATTGATTTGCGTCGTGGGAGGACCTGCTGCGTTGATTGAAACTGGGCAATCAAGTGTGGTTATGGTGCGTCTGCGTAAACGGAGCGACCGCTGAGATGGCGGCGACCAGTTACTGCCGCGGCGTCGCCGGTTGGCTGGTAGAAACGAAGCATCGCTTTGGATTGCTGGGTGGAGTCGGGTGGGCTGCCTACGCGCCGAGGCCGGATCGCCAAGCTGGCCAAGTGCTGCACCGGTTGCACTACGGTGACGGCATAATGGCGGTGCGATCGACATCGACGGGGCGTTTCGATCGAACACGGATGGGGGGACGTGCTGTGGCTTTGATGACTGCACCACCGCTGGTGGTTCGGCTCGGCGATGCGATGTTCACCTTTCCGCCCGATAAGGAAGTCGTCGTCGGCCGCGGTGAGCAGAGCGACATTCGCGTCGAATCGGAAGCGCGGCAAGCGATTTCCCGCATCCACCTGGTGTTGCGCGTCGAGAACGGCCAGTGGGTCGCGACCGACAAGAGTCGCAACGGCATCTACGTCGACGGCATCCGGGTGCAGACGGTGCCGGTCGACGACAACCTGCCCATCGCACTCGGTGCTGCCACCGGACCGAAACTCATCTTCCGCACCGCCACCCAGCCTGTCCCGGCTGCGCGGTTCGCCGCGGCGGCGGCCCGCGCGTCCGTGAATCCGGCGCGACCCCCCGCCCCTGGTGCCGCCCAACCGGTCACGGGACGGTCACCCGTGCCGCCACCACATGCCGCGTCGCCAGTGCATCCGACCGCCCCGGTGCCACCGCCGAACCCCATCGGGCCGCCCCCGCGGCGGCCCCACCCCGGCGCTCCTCCGCGAGCCGCGAACCCGGCTGTGCCGCAAGCCTTCCCGCGGCCGGGCGCCGGTCAAGCACCCGCGCCGGCGACCCGGGGTCCGCAGCCATCCGCACCCCGCCCGATGCCGCCGGCGTCCAGCGCTCCGGCGCCAATGCCGCCGGGCCGACCCGGCCCGGTGTCGGGTCCCGTGCCCCGTCCCTCCGACCCGGCTCCCGCCCCGCCGCCCCCCGCGCCTCCTGTGCCGGCCCCGCAGTCACCCCAGCCGTCCGTGTCCGCGGACGACGCCGACGCGCTGGCCCGGATGACCGGCATGGTGAAAAAGATGCTGCCCCAGCGCAGCGCACCGACGCTGCCGGCCGGTGCCATCACGATCGGTCGGCACTCCACCTCCGGAATCCGGATCAACGACTCACTGGCCTCACGCACCCACGCCTATCTTCTGGCGGCCCCGACCGGCATGCAGATCCACGACAACGACAGCGGCAACGGTGTCTTTGTCAACGGCGTGAAGGTGCCGGCGGCCACCTTGCAGCCCGGCGACGTCGTCACCATCGGCAACACCGACCTCGCTTTTACCGGCACCACCCTGGTGCCCCGGACCGCCGTCGCCGCTACCGGTGGCCTGCAGGCACACCAGGTCGGACTGACCATCGACAGTTACCAGCTGCTCACCAACGTGTCTTTCACCGCCCGGCCCGGCACCCTGACCGCGGTGATCGGGCCGTCCGGCGCTGGCAAATCCACTTTGATCAAGCTGCTGTCGGGGGCCACCCAGCCCACCACCGGGCAGGTCAGCTTCGACGGTCACGACGTGCATGCGCACTATGCGTCCCTGCGTTCGCGCATCGGCGTGGTTCCCCAGGACGACGTGGTGCACCGCCAACTCACCGTCGACCAGGCGCTGGACTACGCCGCCAAGCTGCGGCTGCCGGCCGACACAAGTAAAGCCGACCGGCGGGCCGTCGTGGAATCCGTCCTGGCTGAACTGGAACTGACCCAACACCGGGCCAAACGGGTCGAGAAACTCTCCGGAGGTCAGCGCAAACGCGCGTCGGTGGCCATGGAACTGCTCACCGGACCGTCGCTGCTCATCCTCGACGAACCCACCTCCGGCCTGGATCCGGCACTGGACCGCCAAGTGATGTCGATGCTGCGCAAGCTCGCCGACGCCGGCCGCACCGTCATCGTGGTCACCCACTCGCTGACCTACCTGAGCATGTGCGACCAGGTGCTGCTGCTCGCCCCCGGCGGCAAGACCGCCTACGCCGGTCCACCCAACCAGATCGAGCAGGCGATGGGCACCGGCGACTGGGCCGACATCTTCGCCTGGGTGTCGGCCAAACCCGATGATGCGCACGCGGTGTTCCTGCACAACAACCCGGCCGCCGCGCAACCGGCCGCTCCGACCGCGCCGGCCGGACCCCTCGGTGAACCCGCCCGCACCAGCACCACCCGCCAGGTGTTCACCCTCATGGGCCGTCAGCTGCGGCTGATCCTGGCCGATCGCGGTTACACCGTGTTCCTCGCGCTGCTGCCGCTGGTCATGGGTGGCTTGTGCCTGGTGGTGCCGGGCCAGCACGGGCTCGGGGTGACCAGTGCGACCGGCAGCTCCCCCGCCGAGCCGGCCCAGCTACTCAGCGTGATGATCATCGCCGCGGTGTTCATGGGCACCGCCCTGACCATCCGGGACCTGGTCGGTGAGCGCAGCATCTTCCGTCGCGAGCAGTCCGTCGGACTGTCGGCGGGGGCCTACCTGACCGCCAAGATCGTGGTGTACAGCGTGGCCGCGGCCGTGCAGACCGCGATCGTCGTCGCGATCGTGGTCGCCCTCAAGGGTGGCCCGGCCCGCGGCGCGCTGGCATTCGGGCACCCCGTCGCCGACCTCTACGCCGCCCTGGCGCTGACCGCCATCGTGTCGGCGGTGGTCGGCCTGCTCCTCTCCGCCCTGGCCAAATCCGGCGACTGGGTCATGCCCATGCTGGTGGTGATGATCATGTCGGCGATCGTGTTCTCCGGCGGTCTCATCCCGGTCACCGGCCGCGCCGGGCTCAACCAGCTGTCGTTCCTGCTGCCGGTGCGGTGGGGCTTCGCCGCCGGCGCGTCGTCCATCGACCTGATGACGGCGAACGCGATGAACACGGTCGACGACCCGCTGTGGCGACATCAGCTCACCTGGTGGCTTGC
>Ga0265327_10005445_pt1 | contig 10618 bp, 10 predicted proteins | sample 41621metaG_FD_202089 | JGI IMG/M metagenome (GOLD analysis project Ga0265327, IMG submission 202089) | Rhizosphere microbial communities from Carex aquatilis grown in University of Washington, Seatle, WA, United States - 4-16-21 metaG | ecosystem: Host-associated > Plants > Roots > Rhizosphere... | reverse complement strand
CATCATCATGTAGTTTGAGCATGACGGCGTGTAGATACATTGCCGGTTGTGTAACTGTCTTAAATTTTTCTGATAGATTCTGATTAGGGCTAGGCATAGCCATTTCATTTTTCGCGCTCGAATACGCAGACGAGGACTAGGCCTTTGCCGCCGGCGCATCCGACAGAGGATTGGTCGCGGAACTCGCTGGAGTGGAAACGCCAACCATCTGCAGCGTGTTGGTTTAGGAACTGTTCGTATTGTTCGCATCGCTTAGCATCCCATCCGCTGTCTTGTGATCCGCACCCGGATACCTTGGGGATAAAAAACTTTACCTTGTATTCGTGCGCCATTTCCTTCCCTTATACCTGTGAAACATATCTGTGAAACATATAGCATATGTGGAACATTTTTGTGAAACATTTCAGCCGCCCTGCCAGGCCAAAAAACACTCCTCCTCCCCCGCGCGGTTTTTGCAAAAATATTGCAAGACGCCACAAGCGATTGAAATGCTATCCCGCTAATGCTTAGTGAATTTTGATTATCTGTACTGCTACTTTCGAAAAGGATTGGCGGTCTGCGACATATCAGACCGCCAATTTACCGCCACTTAATGAGCCATAAAAGTTAAAAACTTATATGAATCATGCGTTTACTTGGTGGAGGCGGCGGGAATTGAAAACGCGGCTGGGGGATTTTGAGAAATTTTTGTTTAGGTTTTTCATTGGCTTAGTTTTTTTTGTTGGCTGAATGGTGGCGGTTGGTGGCGGGGATTGGCGGTTTTTACCGCCAATTTTCCGCCACTGGGTTTAGCCTGATTGCGTCTTGGAGATGTTCGGGGCTGAGGTGAGCGTATCGCATTGTCATGGTGATGTCTACGTGGCCTAGAATTTTTTGCAAAGTTAGAATATTGCCGCCGTTCATCATGAAGTGGCTGGCGAAACTGTGACGCAGGATGTGGGTCATTTGGCCGGTGGGGAGTTCGATTTCTGCGCGGGCTATGGCGCGGCGGAATGCGCCGATACAGTTGGTGAATATGCGGTCGTTTGGGTGTTTTGGGCCGGCGAATTGCATTAGATCGGCGTAGAAAACTGGGTCTAGGGGGATGGTGCGGGTGCGTTTGCCTTTGGTGAATTCGTAGGTGACGCGCTGGTTGTGGAGTTGTTTCATTGTGAGCTGTTCGGCTTCACCCCAGCGAGCGCCGGTGCGGAGGCAGATTTGAGCGACGTAAAAGGTTGATTCGTTTTTGCAGCCGGTCTTGATGACGTCTAGCAGTTGGTGGAGTTGGTCGACGGCCAGGTAGGATAGTTGGCGCTCTTGGATTTTGATGAATTCGACGTCGGCTATGGGGTTTTCGTAGGTGATGACCTTTAGTTTTCTCAATTTGTTGAACATCGCGCTTAGGTAGCCGTGATGGTTGTTGCAGGTCTTTTGAGTCAACCCAGCTTGGAGCCTTGAGTATCGGTATTTGACGTAGTCCTCGGCTGACAACTCGGCGGCGATGGGGTTTTTTAGGCCAGCAGCGATGTCGAGCAGGCAGTCTTTGTGGCGTTCGCCGTCGGCTAGGTTGAGGCCGTGGTATTGGTGCCAGAGTTCGACCAGCTCTTTTAGCGTGCGGCGGTCTGTGTTGGATTTTTGTTTGGCCTGGTGGCTGGTTAGGTATTCGCGTTCGAACTGTTCCGCTTCGGATTTGCTATGGAAGCCGCCTTTTCTGACTCTTGGCATGCCTTTGCGGTCGATCTGCACGGACCATTTGCCGGCGGCGTCCTGTTTTATGGCCATAGTTGTGACCGGTTGTGCTGGCCGGCATGGTTGGACGTGGCTATATATAGAGTCATACGCATGCGCGGACGCGCAATAGGCCGGAACTTTTCAAATTTTTCAAGGCCATCGGAAAAGTGTAACATTTGTAACATAAAAAAATATTTTTAAAATAAATCATATAAAACAAACTGTTGTAGGTAAAAATCGACTCTAAAAAAATGTAACATTTGCGTTGCAAGACCGTAACAATGTTACGCTTTGATGTTACTCTTTAGTTACAAAATGTTACACTTCGCAAAAAACGCTACAGGCCACGACTGGCGCGGCGTGCAGCGGTTTTTACTGAAAAGCGTGTTACGCTTTGTCACGCTTTTGTTACATTTTTTGTTTTTCATTTTTTAGCGCGTAACTCATTGAAGTTATTGTTATTGTTTGTCTGCTGAGTTTGGCGCATCACGTTTGTTACACTTTTCCGAAGGCCTTTCCTGGAAAATATTTTTTCAGGGGTTGGCGGCGTAGGCCGTCAGCTCCAAGCCGTTGTTTTTGAATCGATCCAGCACGAAAGGCTGAGCGAGCTGGTATAGATCGGTCATGTTGTAGTCGATGCCTGGGGTTGCGCCGGCTTGGATTAGGGATTGTTCGGCGCTGCGGGCCACCAGCCACCAATAGTCCTGGACGCTGGTTAGGTCGGTGTGGTCTAGGTAGCGGATGAGCGGAGCTGGGTGGTGTTCGGCGGGGCGGGCGTCGGTGAACATGGGACCCTGCCCTGTCAGCAGCCAATCGATTGAGACTGAGTAGACTTCGGAGAGGGCTCGTAGCAGTTGGCCGCCGATGGGTAGGCAGTTCCAGAGGTAGTTGTTGATGGTGCGTTCGGCGACGCCGGTTTTTTCGGCCATGTCGGCTGGTTTTTCCTGCAATTCTTCCAGCAGTTGCTGGAGCCGGATGATTTCCGGCGATTTGGTTTTTTTAGACATAGTTAACCCCTTTACGCTTTTTTCTGACCTGATTCCGTTTCATTTATTTCAGCAGCATGAGCTGCCAGGAACGCCATTCTTTTGATGGCGTCCTGATCCTCCTTTGAGCAATGCTCCAGATTGTCCAGCAAGGCTATTTGATCCTTTCTTAGTGCGTTGTATTCAGCCGGCATTTCCGCCGTAGCGTTGGTACGGATGCCGAACAGGATGTAGGCGACGTCCGCGCCGATTTCGGCGATTTGCAGCAGGTATTCGGCGTCCGGTGGGCTGATGCCGTTCTCGTAGTTGTACTGGGATTTGCGCTTTGCGCCGCCGATGGCTCCAAAGGCGTCCTGGTTGAGTCCCAGGCGTTCCCTTTCTTCGCGCAAGCGGCGTCCGACTGGCAATAAATTACCCATTAATGATTGACATTGGGTAAATTTTTACCCATAATAGATAGCAACATAAACGCATCATCTTCGCATTATGAAAAAACAAGAAAGCATATCAAAAAAATCGGCCAAAAAACCGTTAACTGCTGAGCAAGTTAAGGACAATTTCCGTAGATGCGGTGTGACTTTTACCGCCTGGGCTTTGGCGCATGGCTATACCCGCAATGAGGTTTACCGGGTGCTGAATGGTCAGCACAAGGGAAACTATGGGCGTAGCCATGAGATTGCCGTGAAGCTTGGAATGAAAGCCGCTTAGTTAATTATCCTGGTTGTTTTGGACAAAAAAAATGGGCTAATCAGCCCGACTTGATTAGGAATTTACTCATGAAAAATTGTGCAGCGACAAAATACATACGGTCTGTTTACCGCCGCCGGATTGCTGTTAGCGATGTGGTGCAAGCCGCCGATTTGGCGTGGAAGTTGCTGAAATTGCACACTGATCAGATCAAGGTCGTTATTCAATGCTGTGGACAAGGGCATTATCAAGCCGAATTCAGGCGGTTGGAGCGGCTTGGCCGGGTTAGCGATAGGGTGTTTCGGCGTGAGGTGCGGCGGCAGCGTAAGTTTGATCGGTTTCAGAATTATCGGGTGCGGTGGATTCCATGAAATTGCAGGCCAAACTGATTCAGCCGGGGCCGTTGAGCCCACAGGAAAGCGCAGTTTTGCTGTTGCTGTGCGAGGGGATGATGCGGAAACAGATTGCTCGGGTGGTGTTCCGGTCGTATGGCTGCGTATCTAAACAGTTAGATAGTATTGCGCGGAAATTGGACGCGCACAGCGCCGCCGAGATTGTGGCTAAGGCCGTGGCGCGGCAGATGGTGGATATTTCGATTAAATGTTGGTTGCTGGCGATGATGGTGAGCGGGGTGTCGGTGGATGATTTCGATATGGATTTGCGCCGGCCGCCGATGCATCCGAGGCCGCCGATTACCCGGCATCACACTAAGCATAATACGCCGCGATTTCAGCGGGAAACTTGAGGAGATGAGTATGGAAATGCAAGACGTTATCGATAAATCAATAGCAATTCGGCAGCGGGCGGCTGAATTTATTCGGGCGAATGCGCCTGAGTTGTTGCCGGATAAGCGTTGTAAATTGATTGATTTGTGCGTTGTGTCTTTGATGTCGTTTGAGGACGATGTTTTTACCTGGGTGCGGTTGAGGAATGCAGCGATGGAAGCGCTGTTATTGCATGAATATGGACCGATTCCTTGGTATATCGATTTTCACCATAGCACCCTGAATGTTTTGGTTATTTCGAACGAAAAAACGCATCAATGCATTTCGATGGATGTGGCACGTTTGGTTTTGTTATCTGGAAATGAATGTGGGGTGTTTCATGGCTAGCATTCAGGAAAATGTGAAACATGACAGTTACGCTGAGTATTTGGTGAGTAAGATCAATTCGCAACGGGAGCATATCGAGTGGCAGCGGTCGCAGTTGCGGTTTGGGCGGCTGGTGGTGTGGGAGTTGTCGGCGTCGGTGGTGGGGTTGCTGGGTATTATTGGGTTTTGTTTGTATCAGCTTTGGTTGGTGGGATGAATCGCCGGCCGGTGATGCAGTGGGTGACGCCGGAGCGGTTGCCGGAGTTGAATCGGCAGGAGCTTTGGGCTGGGATTAAGTTGCTTGATCCGGCCTTGGCACAGATGCTTTCCACCGATCCTAATATTAGCGCGTTGCGGGCTAGTTTTGGAGCGACGCTGCGGTTTACCCAGGTGCAGGCAGATAAATATATTGAGGCCGGTAGGGCTTATTTTGAGGAGAAAAGACGTGGCAGAAGTTAATTATTTTAAAACGGATCGGGCGGATGTGGTTGCCGCTGTTAATCATTATTTTACAGAGCGTCAGTTGTTAACTGATGAATCCAATGTATTTGCTAAAAAATTCGGTTCTGATTTGGTGATGTACCGAACTTCTTTTCCTGATTTCAGTTTCGGCGGATTGGTTTTCAAGGAACAAAAAGATATTTTTCGCTGGACGAAACCTGATGAAAACCGAATACAGCGGCCAAGGCCTGCAACGAAGTTTAAGACTAAGGATAAAGCGGAACAACAGAAATTAGTTGAGGAATGGTATGCAGCTATTCCGAAACGCAAGGTTGATATGACGCCGATTTTAAAATTGATTGGACTGTGTTGGTCCGATTTTTTTCTTGGCGGCAGTTTTTCGTTTTTTGAGTTCGATGGTTTTGTTTACTTTAAGACATCGAGAAAACCTGATGTTTTTTTGATCGAGATTCTTGCCAGTGAATTACAGGCGGCTCATGAAGCATGGAAAGCACAGGCGGCCGCATGAACAAAAAATTGATTGTCGACATTTTTGCCGGCGGCGGTGGGGTTAGTACTGGGATTTATTTTGCGACGGGGCGGCATCCTGATATTGCGATTAATCATAGCGACGATGCGCTGTCGATGCATCGGCGGAATCATCCGCAGACGCGGCATTTTATTGCCGATGTGTATGAAGTGTGTCCGCGCGGTGCTACGCAGGGGCGGCCGGTGGGTTGGCTGCACCTTTCGCCGGATTGTACTCATCATTCGCAGGCGGCCGGCGGGCAGCCGAGGAGTAAGCGGTTGCGGGGCTTGGCTTGGGTGGGGTATCGCTGGGCGGGGCAGGTTTTGCCGGATGTAATTTCGCTGGAGAATGTGACGCAGATTCTGAAATGGGGGCCGCTGGTGGCTAAGCGTTGCAAGGTTTCCGGGCGGGTGGTCAAGTTGGATGGGTCGGTTGCGGATCCTGGTGAGCGGGTGGCGGTGCGGGAACAGTTTTTGGTGCCGGATGCGCGGCGGTCCGGGCAGACTTGGCGGCGGTATGTGGCGGCGTTGGAGTCGTTGGGGTATGTGGTGGAGTGGCGGACGTTGTGCGCGGCGGATTTCGGCGCGCCGACGACGCGGGAACGGTTGTTTATGATTGCGCGGCGGGATGGTGAGGCAATTGAATGGCCGGCGGCGTCGCATTTTAAGGCGCCGGCGGTTGGACAGGCAAAGTGGCGGGCGGCGGCGGGGTGTATCGATTTTAGTTTGCCTTGCCAGAGTATTTTTACGCGTAAAAAGCCGCTGGCTGATGCGACCATGCGGCGGATTGCCAAGGGGCTTAAGCGGTATGTGCTGGATGCGGCTGAGGCGTTTATTGTTTCCGCTACGCATCAGGGTGGCGAGCGGGTAAACGATATTAACGAGCCATTGCGGACGGTCACGGCGGCGCACAGGGGGGAAATGATGTTGGCCGCGCCGGTGGTGGCTAAGTTTCGCGGCGATAGCGCCGGCTGTGCGATTGATGAGCCATTGCCGACGATTACGGCCGGCGGGGACGCGGCCAGGCCGGCGGGTTCTCCGCATGCGTTGGGGTTGGTTGCGCCGGTGCTGGTGAGTACCGCTAATACTAAATCAACTGGTAGAGGGCCCGCTGCCTGGGGAGTCGATGAACCGGCCAGGACAATTACCGGGAGCGGCGGTTTAGGCGTTTCGTCTGCCTGTCTTGCGCCGATTGTGGTGCAGGCCGGGCATGGCGAGGGTAAACCGGGCAGTACGCAGCGGCGCGGGGTTGGGTCAATGGATGTTGAGTATCCGCTCGGGACGGTTGTTTCCAGCGGCGGCGGCTTTTCGTTGGCTTCGGCGTATTTGGCGCAAATGAACGGCGGCTTTAACGATACGCCTGGGCGCGATGCACGGGAGCCGATGACGACCGTGACCAATACCGGCAGCCAACAGCAGTTGGTGGCTGCGCATTTGGCGCAATTGCGAAATAACTGCGATGGCCGGGACATTGAGGATCCGTTGCGGACGGTGAGCGCACAGGGCGAGCATCATGCCGTTGTGAGCGCCTTTTTAGCACGGCAGTTTGGGCAGAGCGTGGGGCAAGCGGTGGATGAGCCGGCGCCGACGGTGATGACGAACGGCGGCGGGAAAACTGCGCTGGTTTCGGCGTTTGTGTCGAGTTATTACGGCGATGATTCTAATCGGTGCCGGGGCATGGACGATCCGGCGGCTACGATTACGACGGAAAACCGCTTGGGCCTGGTCGAATGTACCTTGTCGGCGGAAAACGAGGCCGGGGCGTTGCGGGTGGCGGCGTTTTTGATGCGCTATTACTCGGAGGGCGGGCAGCATGGGGCCGTCGGCGATCCGATGGCGACGATTACGACCAAGGACCGGTTGGCGCTGGTGACGGTATCGATTGCCGGGGTGCCGTATGTGATTGTGGATATTGGGTTGCGGATGTTGCAGCCGGCGGAGTTGTTCCGGGCTCAGGGTTTCCCGGCTGAGTACGATATTACACATGGGCATGATGGGCGGAAATTTACGAAGACCGTGCAGGTGCGGTTGTGCGGGAATTCGGTGCCGCCGGTGATGATGGAGGCCTTAGTGCGGGCCAATTACGCTTATCCCGAGGTTGATGCGGCGCGGGCGGCGGCATGATTCAGCAGCTGAATCCGAAGATTGTTGAGCGGTTGATTCATTCGTTCGGGATGAAGGTTAAGGGCGAGCATTTGCGGGATGGGAAGTGTCCGGCTTGCGATAAAAAAACGCTTTGGACGTGGCTGGCGACGCCGGGGATGGTGCAATGCAATCGGACGAATAATTGTAATTTTGCGGCGACTTCGAAAGACCTGTTTCCCGATCTGTTCGAAAACCTAAATAAAAAATACCCGGCGACGGTGGATCGGCCGAATCAGACGGCTGAGGCGTATCTTGCGATGATCCGCGGATTCGATTTGGCGAAAATTGAGGGGTGGTACGAGCAGGGTAAGTATTGGCATCCGCATGGGGATAAGGGGACGGCGTCGGTGCGGTTCTTTTTGGACGAAAAACGGGAGGTGATGTGGGAGCGGTTGATTGATGACGTGACCATTACCGATCCTGATGACGGTTCGAAAGAGACGCGGAATAAGAATTTTAAGGGGGTGTTTCGGGGGCTTTGGTGGGCGCCGCCGGGGTTTACGATTGAGGCTGAGGAGCGGGTGTTTTTGTGCGAGGGAATTCTTGATGCGATTGCTTTATACCTGAACGGGTATAAGGCCGTTGCGATCATGAGTAGCGGGACGTTTCCGAGCGAATCGATTAAGCCGTTTTTGGGGATGGGGGTGAAGTGGACGTTTGCCCTGGATAACGATGCCAGCGGGCGGCGGTATTTGCAAAAACATGCGGCTAAATTGCGGGAAATTGGGGAGACGGTGCGGGCGGTAATTTCGTCCGAGACGGAGACTAAGGAAGACTGGAATGATTTGCATAAGGCGCGGAAGCTAACCGCTGACGATATGCAGAATTACCGCTATTTTGGCCGGCTGGAGCTGGCGAGAAGCTACATCGAGCGGGCAAAAATCATGTGGAACCATAACCGGAAAAAGACTTATTTTGTGTTTACGTTCGGCAATTCGACTTATTCCTTCAAGGTCGATCCTACCGAGTTCGATAAGGCGGTAAAGCTCGCCCATGAAGTTGATCCGCTGGATGCCGAAGATAGGGCTTTTACCTTTGCCACAAAAATCAAACCAATTGCGACGTTTCGGATGGACTTTTTGTATTTTCAGCAGCCGGATAATGGGGAGGATGGTCAGTATTTTTTTCGGTTCGCGTTTGAGAATCATGCGCCTGAAGTGCAGCTGCCTTTTTTTGGAAAGATTTTCGGGGCGGCTGGGGATTTTAAGAAGGGGGCGATGCATAAGGCGCCGGGGGCTCAGTTTACCGGGTCTACGTCGGACCTGGATTATATGTATAAGCAGTGGATGGGGCGGGTGCCGAAGATTATTACTACGCTGGATTTTGTGGGGTATGACCGGGCTAGCAAGGCTTATGTTTACGCTGATTATGCGGTGCAAGACGGCAAGGTGATCAAGATCAATAAGGAGTCGTTCTTTCAGTTGAAGCAATCCGGGATTAAAACGGCTGTGGATATTAAGCAGCGGTTGACGACCAAGGCGGCGGTGGATTGGTTGGGGGATTATCAGACGGCGTTCGGGGTAGGCGGCATGGTGGCGTTGGCCTGGTGGTTTGGGTGTTTGTTTGTGGAGCAGGTGCGGCAGCAATACCGGAGTTATCCGTTTATTGAGGTGGTGGGGGAAGCGGGTTCGGGTAAGTCGGATATGGTCGATTTTTTGTGGAAATTGCTGGGGCGGGAGGGGGAGTCGTTTAATCCGAATTCTTCCACTATGGCCGGGCGGACGCGGAAGATGGCGGAGGTGTCGAATCTGCCGGTGGTTTTTAACGAGACTGATAACGAGCAATTGGATGACCGGCATCAGAAGCGGTTTAACTGGGACGAACAGAAGGACCTGTTTGATGGGGAGTTTGGGCGGGTGACTGGGGTTAAGAGCCAGGACAATACGACGAAAAAGCCGACGTTTAAGAGCGGGCTGATGATTGTGCAGAATGTGTCGGTGGTGGCGTCCGAGGCGATTATGACGCGGATTATGCATTTGCTGTTTGATCGGTCGCACCATTCGTTGGAGGGAAAGTACGCGAGTGACCGGCTGAATATGCTGAATGTGGAGGACGTGAGCGGGTTTTTGCTGCATGCGGTGAGTAAGGCGGATGTGGTGTTGAAGACGTTCGATGAGGCGTTTAAAAAATACAGGGTAGCGTTGCAGCGTAACGAGAAGATCAAGTTGCAACGGATTGTGGAGAATCACGCCAAGGTGATGGCGTTTGCGGATTGTTTGAAATTGGTGTTGCCGGTGGGGGATGCGATGTTGTTGAAGACGCAGGCGGCATTGGTGGCGATGGCGGAGGCGCGGCAGGAATCGTTGCAGGAGGATCATCCGATTGTTCAGCAGTTTTGGGCGTTGTTCGATTATCTGAATAGCAAGATTATGCCGCCTTCGGTTGATGAGGCGCCTGATTTGCTGTCCAGCCGGCATGTGATGAATCACGCTAGTGATCCTGAGGCGGTGATTTGCGTGAATTTGGAGCATTTTCGCGCCCAGTGCGCGGAAAGGAAATTGGAGACGATAGACAGCAAGGAGCTTAGGCGGTGGTTGCCGACTAGCAGGAAGCGGCAGTATTTGGGGAATGAGGTGATTCGGTCGCGGCTGGAGGGGCGGTCGATTCGGGTTTGGAAGTTTAAGGGATAGGTTTCGCGTTGTTGACAACGTGAATTATTGTTGTCGACAACATAAATTTTTGGGTTTGAGGAGATATTTGTGGAAGACGAAAATAATTGTAAACGGCATCAATATGATTTTTGAATAATGTTGTGTTGACGAAGGCCCGATTGTCGGGAAGATCGACAATGATTAATCAAAGAAAGCGTGGGCGCTATCAATGTGCGAAGTGCGGGAAGATTCATTATGGTAGAGCGCAGTTTGTTGAGAATGATTCTGTGAATATTATTTGAGTTTATTGGGTATTTATTATGCAGAATTTAGATGATGAGCGAGAGATTCAAAGTGTTTGGCATCGGTCGACTGGCATTATTGAAGAGGCGGTTTATGATCAGGTGAAGCAATGCCAAGATCATGCGTATCAGTTGGG
>Ga0265327_10005444_pt1 | contig 10619 bp, 3 predicted proteins | sample 41621metaG_FD_202089 | JGI IMG/M metagenome (GOLD analysis project Ga0265327, IMG submission 202089) | Rhizosphere microbial communities from Carex aquatilis grown in University of Washington, Seatle, WA, United States - 4-16-21 metaG | ecosystem: Host-associated > Plants > Roots > Rhizosphere >... | reverse complement strand
TAATAAAAGCTATAGAAATGGCAAACTGGCTTACCACCAATACGCTTCGCAGAGTGTTCTTGCTTTTATGTTGAACACCTTTCAGTGTTTCCACCGGCTTGAACCGCGAAAGGTATATGGCAGGGTAACTGCCTGCCAATAATGCAACTCCAATTGTAAAGAGTAACAACAGCGCTATACTTTTATACTCACTGAATAAGGATGATGGCGCGACTATTTTGCCAGTAAGCTGGCTAAGCCAGGGAGATACAAGGTTCACTATAAGCAGCGCAGCAATTACAGCAATTAAAGTAGTTATTATAGCTTCTGTAAAATATTGCTGCATTAACTGCCACCTTGCCGAACCAAGCGTTTTACGTATTCCCGCTTCTTTGGCCTTTTTTTCACTACGTGCAGTGGCTATATTTATAAAATTGAATACAGCTATCAGCAACACAAATAATGCGCTGATAATAAAAATGCGCACATACATAATGTTGCCGATATTATTTTGTCCAAATTCAGTATTGGGATCAATATCATATCGTTCTTTTGAGTAGAGGTGCACTTCGGTTAATGGCTCCAGCCGCATTTCAAAAGCATTACTGTTTTTGCCGAATAGTTCATAAGGCATGTTAAGGGTTTTGGCAATTTGCGGGCCTGCCCCTTTATCTACCGATGCTTTCAGTTTCTGTTCTACAATTTTTGCGTCAGCATCTTTTTTAATTTTTACAAAAGTTGAATATCCCAACGCAAGCCAATTAGCATCATCCCTTCCATGAATGCTGGCCAGCGATAAAAACATGTCTGCATTAAAATGAGAGTTGGAAGGAAAGTCAGTCATAACCGCGGATACCATGAATGAGCCAGAATCGTTTATGATGAGTTGTTTGCCCACAGCATCTGCATTGCCAAAATAACGTTTAGCTGTTGTTTCTGTAATTACTAAGGTGTTGGGTTTTGTTAATGCGGTAGCTGCATTTCCTCTTAATAGGGGATGATCGAAAACTTTAAAATAGTTGGAGTCGGCTGTATAGATCCTGTGCCCCCTGAAAGCTTTTTCCCCGTATTTCACATTGTATGAGGCCTCATAACCTACAAGCGTGCTGGCTTGCACTTCAGGAATATCATTGCGCAAAGCATAAGCTGTAGGAGGACTGCTTTTTGCGCTATTTGATTCAGCACCGTTCAAACTTAAATGGGTATAAACACGGTAAATGCGGTTTGCGTCCTTATAAAATGTATCAAATCCAAACTCGCTGCCTGCAAACAGGTATAACACCAATGCGCAGGTAAGGCCAATCGCGAGACCACCAATATTAATGATCGATAGCTTAGGGTTTCGTACAAGATTCCGCCAGGCGGTTTTCAAATGAGATTTAAACATATTTTTCATTTATGATATGAGATATATGATTTCTATCATTTTCGGTTATACATTAATGTTAATTCAAGCTTTGAGTTAAAAGCCACGAGCTTCGAGCGGCTTTGCTCACAGCTAATAGCTTGCTCTCATTCTGTTCTCAAACTCTTCACCGGGTTTGCAACTGCTGCTTTTATTGCCTGAAAGCTTACTGTGATTAACCCGATGAAGATTGCTGAAAACCCTGCAATTGCAAACACCCACCAACTGATATTGGTCCGATACACAAAATCCTGCAGCCACTGATGCATGAAATAATAAGCAATAGGTGATGCGATAATAATTGAGATCATGATCAGCATCACAAAGTCTTTGCTCAACATGGCAGCAATATTGGCGACACTTGCCCCTAATACCTTTCTAATCCCGATTTCTTTTGTTCTTCTTTGCGCGGTGAACATGCCAAGACCAAACAAGCCCATGCATGAAATAAAAATGGTGATTCCCATCGCGACATTCACGAGCCATCCTGTTTTCTCTTCTTGTCCATATAGCCTTGAAATGGATTCATTCAGGAAACTATAATCAAAAGGAGATTCAGGGAATATTTTTTTCCATTCTTTTTCAATTGATGACAAAGCTGATTTTATGTCTTTAGTATTCTTTTCTGTGGCTGAAAGCTTAATAGCAACGGCATATTTAAAAAACGTCATGTTTGCTATAATAGCGGGTTGAATAGCATCATGAAAAGAGCCTTGATGAAAATCAGCAACTACACCAACAATCGGATATGCATTTTCGGCTCTTCGATCCATATTATAAAGCTGTTTGCCCACAGCATCTTTTGGGTCTTTAAATCCTATTCTTTTTGCAAGTGTTTCGTTTATTACTAATTCATTCAGGCTATCACTCTGTATCATATTTCTGCCAGCGATTATCTTCATCTGGTAAAAAGGAATATAAGTGTTATCACCTTGCTCAATTGTTGCTGGAACGATGATATCTTCTTTTCCTTTAAATTTGAAGGTGTTCGACATTTGCGCAAATCCCATTGGTGCGTTTCCCTGCCATAATGCTTTGCTTACTCCCGGAATGTGCTTTATGTTTTCTGCAAACAGCTTCAATTTATTTTGGCGGTCACCCCATTTATTTACAGTGATGATTGCATCTGTGTTAAAACCTTTATCGGAGTTTTTCATGAAGTTCATTTGTTTGCTCATCACAATAGCAGCGATAATAAAAATCATGGAGATAGAAAATTGAAAAACAATCAGTGCTTTGCGGAGATTTATTTTCTCATTTCCTTTTTGTAATGCTGTTCCTTTCAGGCTTAATACCGGCAAATAAGAGGCGAGCACGATTGCAGGATAAAAGCCAGCAAGCAATGTTGTAAAAACAGTCACTACTAATAAAAAAATAATAGTGTATGATTTGAAAATATGAAATGATATTCCTTCAGGGATATAATCTTTAAAAAGAGAAAGTACAGGATTAACCAGCAACACAGAAATAATCACGGCCAAAAAAGCGAGCACAAATGTTTCGACCAAAAATTGAAATGTGATATTTTTTTTGTTGCTGCCTAAAACTTTTCTCACACCAATTTCTTTTGCGCGTTGAATTGATTGTGCAGTAGAGAGATTGATAAAGTTAACGGTTGCTATTATCAATATGAACAATGCAACGCCTATCAGTGTATACAGCGTCGGCATGTGTGCTTTCCTGAAATCATCCCCATCATCGCCGCGGTGAAATTCTTTTGTGAAATGTACATCGCTTAATGGTTGCAAATACATTGTCAACTTAGTTCCCGGTTGTTGAAACTTCACATTGTCTTTGATAAATTTTGCAAACCTGTTATTGATAGTTTCAGCAGTTGTTCCTTTTTCGAGTTTCACAAAAGCCATAGATTGGTGAGGTTGCAGGCTGCTCCAATCAGCCACCGGTATCCTGCTTCTTAAAAAACTATGTGTTGCTGTTGATATCGAAATAAAATCTGTGTAACCAAAATCAGTCTTTTCAGTCCAGTCTTTTACAATGCCTGAAACACTTACCTGTAGGGAATCCTGATAAATAACTTTCTTGCCGATCATTTCATTTATCGGGATGTTGCCGAAATATTTTTTTGCTCTATTCTCCGATAGAACCACTTTAAAAGGCTCATTCAATGTTTGCGAATTTCCGGTCAGCCATTGATATTTAAAGATGTCAAAATATTGTGGTGATGTAATAATAGTTGAGCTGGAATAAGAACCTGGTATTCTATTATCAAATTTTTTTGCAGGTTTCTTGCCATCAGGAATGCTCACTTCTTCACCATAATTGATAAATCCTGCTTTTGTTTCAAACCCTGGAATTTGATTTTGGAATGCGGCGACATCTGAGATTATGCTATTTAAAAATTCTTTTTCACCTGACCCTTTCTGCATCTCTCCAACGATCCTGTAAATACGATTTTCATCAGGATGAAATTTATCAAAGCTTAAATCGAACATCGTTACCAAATAAATAACAATGCATGCACATATACCTAAAGCAAGACCAAGCACATTGATAATTGTGTATGCTTTATGTCTTGTGATATTTCTCCACGCGATTTTGAAATAATTTTTAAGCATAAAATTCATTTTAAAATTTCTATGTTCTTTTTTTTCCTTTCTACGCTCATATAATTTAGCAGATTCTATTTTCTTTAATAGATTTTGAAAACCTGCCTCGTCCTTTTTTTCAATAGCTGACTTATTACTACTCCAAAAACTGATAATGATCTCAATCTGATAAGAGAATTCAGGATTATCTTTTATCAGTTTTTCCAGATCTCTTACATCTCTCTTCGAAGCTTCACCTGCAAGCTTCTTTGCAAGCAGCAACCATATTTTTCTTTGTTCACAACTATTCTGTTTCATTCGGTTCTCAAACTCTTTACCGGATTTGCAATCGCTGCTTTTATTGCCTGAAAACTAATGGTAACTAATGCGATGAAGACTGACAATAATGCTGCTAACAAAAATATTCCCCACGATATATTAATCCGATATGCAAAATCCCGCAGCCATTGATTCATGAAATACCAGGCAACAGGTGATGCAATCATAATTGCAATGAATATGAGTTTTATAAAATCTTTGGAAATAAGAGATGCGATGCTACTGACTGATGCTCCCAATACTTTTCGGATTCCGATTTCTTTCACGCGTAAATGTGTGGCGAGATGTGTGAGGCCAAATAATCCAAGACAACAAATTAGTATAGATAATGCTGTAGCTGCATTAATGATTTGTTGCCATTTTCTTTCCTGCTGATATTCCTTTGCATTGAACTCATCCCAAAAAGCATAGCTGTATTCAGAGCCGGGTATTGCTGCCTTATAAATTTTTTCCAGTGCAGCAAGAGATTGTTTTTGTCGCTGCTTATCAATTTTTATCAGCAATGTGCCCTCCCATAAATCGTTAACACCCAATATGGCAGGTTGGATCATTTCTTTCAAAGAGCCGATGTGATAATCTTTCACTACCCCGATAATCTTTGCATTTTTTGTGTACCAATCTTTTATTTGCACCGAAGTGCCGATGGGATTTTTTAAGTGTGCAGATTTCACAAATGCCTCATTCACGATAACTGCATCTGTCTTATCACTTGGGTAAGCATCAGAAAAATTGCGCCCTTCTTTTAAGGGAATTTCAAGCACTGGAATGTAGAATGGATCCACTACTTTGTAATTAGAGACAATAACACTATTTTCTACATACACTTTAATATCATTTGCACCTGCTTCCAAAGCCATTTGTTTGATGCCTGGTTCTTTTGATATTTCATTTTTGAACATGGCATAAATTGTTTTTGCATCCCGACGATTGGGAATGTCAATGCGGACAATATTATCAGGATTATAACCCAAATCTTTTGTGCGGATAAAATCCATTTGTTTATAATAAATGATAGAATCGATAATGAGGCAGATGGCTATTGAGAATTGCAGTACCACTAAACTTTTGCCCAGCCAATTGCGACCCGACAACGCGATTTTGTTGTACAATACTTCAGAAGGCTTGAATTTGGCGAGTATAAAAGCAGGATATAATCCGGCCAATAAAACATTTGCGATCAATAAGCAAATGAAATAGCAAAACAGTTTCCAATCTAATAAGGCAGAGAGCATAATCTGTTGACCTGCTAACTCGTTAAAAAAAGGAAGCAATATTTGTGTAAGCACACACGCGATGCAAAGGGCAGCAAAACATGTGATAGACGATTCAATCAAAAACTGCAAAATGATTTGACTTTTGCTGCTGCCATTGATTTTTCTTACGCCAATTTCTTTCGCCCGGTTCAATGAATTGCCAATATTCAGGTTTATAAAATTGATAGACGCCATTACGAGGATAAACAGTGCTATCCCCATTAAAAAGTATGAATAAACAGGACTGCTTCCATTAGAAAAACCTCCCTCGCGGCTTTTGCCTGAATAATAAGGGTGTAAATGAATATCAGTTATGGACTGCAACCAATATGAAGTTTGCTTTTCTAACCCAGATGTTTTTCCTTCTTGCTTCAATTGTTCTTTTGCATTGGCATTGTGAATGGATACAAATTCCTGCTCGATTTTTTTTAAATCGGATTGCGGATGAAGAACTACAAATGTGCCGAGATAAGACATGTTCAGCCATTCGTTTTCTTTAAACAGTGCTTTTTGAAAATAACTGAATGGGATCAGGATATCAAACTGGATGGAAGAATTAGCAGGTAGGTTTTTTGTGACTGCAGAAATGGTAAATGAAGCGAATAATGAATCAGGCGTATCAGCCACGTCCAATCTTTTGCCAATGACGTTTGTTGTGCCGAAAAATTTCAGTGCAGTTTTTTCGGTGATCACCATAGAATGTTTATCGGTCAGGCAAGTATTTGGATTTCCATACAACAAGGGAAAAGAAAATACTTTAAAAAAACTTGAATCGGCAAAATCGGCCGAGAGATTAAATGCTTTATCTGAAGATTTCACATTCTCAATAATCTGCCCACCAAACACGCGCACGTAATTTTCTATTTCGGGAATCTGTCTTTTAAATGCCGGCCCTTGAACCTGCCCAGTTCCACCAGTTGTTTCAGTAATGCCTGCTTTATTATCCGCATAGGTTATGTTGATTCGAAAAAGATGCGGATTGTTTTTATGGAACCGATCAAAGCTGTGTTCGTTCTTGTAATATAAAATAGAAAGCAGCATACACGTCAATGCAACAGCCAATCCCATTACATTAATAAATGAGTAAAGCTTTTTTTTAGAAAGATGCCTGAACGCTATTTTAAAATAGTTGTATAGCATTAATATTTTTTGTGATCTATAATCTTTTTAATTTATTTTTTCAAAAGCTGTGAGCTTCGAGCTTTTTTGCTTGCGGCTCATATCTCGAAGCTCGCGGATTCTTTTCACATTGGGCCATTTTCAAATTTTCACATTCTCTAACTGCCGACTACTAATTGCCAATTGCCTACTCGCTCCTCAAGCTCTTCACCGGATTTGCAACTGCTGCCTTGATTGCCTGAAAACTTATAGTGATCATCGCAATGATAATTGCGGATATTCCTGCTATCGCAAAAATCCACCAACTGATATGAATCCTGTAAGCAAAATCCATCAGCCATTTATTCATAAAATACCAGGCTATTGGTGATGCAATGATGATTGATATCACAACCAGTTTTATAAAGTCCTTACTGAGCATTGTTGTGATGTCAGCAATATTTGCACCAAGCACTTTTCTTATCCCGATTTCTTTTGTGCGCTGAACTGATGCATGAACAATCAAACCAAATATGCCAAGCGCAGCAAGCGCCATTGTGAGCGTGCTAAAGAACATGAACATTTGTTGCAATTTGCTTTCTGCTTCATATTCTTTCTTCAATTGATCATCCACAAAATTCATCTCCAACAATTTTGCAGGAAAAAATTTTCTCCATAGTGTATTCACAGCAGCAGTGACTTGTTTTTCTGCGCCAGCTTTTGTCCTTATCAGCATGCCTCCGACATTTGGAGAGCGGATTGCTATAATGAAAGTTGGTTCTAAAGGATCTCTCAATGATTCACTGTGAAAATCATCAATCACTCCAATGGGCATCGTGCCAGCATTTTTTAAATGCTCATTCAGTTTGGCGATGTGCAACATTCTTGCAGTGCTTGCTGTAACAAGTGATGGTTGTTGCATCAGATTGCTATCGAATATATCTTTTATGTTGCCATCTGTGAAAAGTTTCGGATCAAATAAACGACCGGTTTTCAAACGCAATCCCAACGTTTGTGGAAGATCCAGATCGCCAATCATAAACCATACTCTTATTTTATTTCCAGGATGATTAGGATCGTAGGTTTGATTTGACATGCTTCCCGATCCGTTTGTCGGCATCCACGATGATATGCTTGCATTTTCCACGCCTGATATTTTTAAAACCTCGTTTTTAAAAGCGTCTGCTTTTCCATTCCATGAAATATATCCGATACTGATCAGGTTGTCTTTATTATAACCAATATCTGTCGTTTCCATAAAATGAAGCTGCTGTTGCACAACAATCATCGCAATCAGCACAACAATCGAAATAGAAAACTGAATAACCACAAGACTTTTGCGCAACCAATTATGTCCATAAGATGAACCTGAAAATAATTTTCCTTTTAAACTAAGTGCTGGAGAAAATCCTGATATCAGCCAAGCAGGATAAATGCCTGCAACAATGCTCATCAAAAAAATAATCGCGATTGCAGCCGCAAGAAGCGGTAGATGCGATAAAAAAGTTTGAACAAGCTGATGACCGATAAATGTTTCAACAAGCGGTAATGATGCCTGATAAATGATGATTGAAAATGCTGTTGATATGCCAAAAAATAATATCGCCTCTGTAAGAAATTGATAGACGATATGCTTGCGCCCAGCACCTAATATTTTTCGAACGCCTGTTTCGCGCAAGCGGGAAACTGCTCTCGCCGTGCTAAGATTTATAAAATTGATGCACGCGATCAACAACAACAACAATGCAACGCCGGAAAAAATATAAATGTTTTTGATGCTGCCTTTTATTGCTTGATTTGCAAAATCAGAATAGAGATAAACATCTTTTATAGATTGAAATTCGAATTCGGTATCTCTTTTATTTTTCTTTACAACCGCGGCATACCAATCATTGGCTTTTTTAGCAAATTTTTTAATATCGGTGCCGTGTTTTAGTAATATATATTGTTGACTCAATGTGCCATATCCGCTAGCGATCGCCTCATCGACACGTGGATTCTCAAGCTTTATGACTTCAGCGCGCAAGCTTGTGTTCACTGGTAGATTTTTAATAACGCCAGTTACAATAAACGAATCTGGCTTGTCACTGTAATCAGGAAGATTAGTAATTGTTTTTCCAACAGGATCTGTATTCTTAAAAAATTTATTTCGAAAGCTTTCTGTGATTACAAAGTTGTTGACTCCCGCAATATATTTTTTCGGGTTTCCCTGTATTACCGTCAGGTCCAGCATTTGCCAGATATCGGTGTTTGCGTTCATCGTAGAAACCGACACGCCGTTTGGATCATTATCATTCATTTTCAATCTCAAAGAATTTTGAGAAAGCGGCGTGCTTGCAATTACTTCCGGATATATTTTTTTTAATTCCGGTCCAAGTGCGAGTAAAGAATAATTACTTTTTTCATTCAGACCTTCACCCATTTTATTAATCGCGATAACGCGATATAAATCCGAAGACTTGCTCCATTGCTTGTCATAGCTCCAATCATCAAGAACAATAGTTGCCACCACAAGGCAAGCCCACAATCCAGTCGTCAATCCCAGAATCGTGATAAAAGAATACAATCTGTTTTTATTGAAAACTCTTAATGCTGTTTTATAATAATTTCTAAGCATGATTATAATTTACAAATTGCAATTTTAGATTTGCGGCATCTTCAAATTCGGTTACACATTACTGATAATTTTCATTTTTTCTCCGTCATGAATGCCGGAGCTAGTCATAACATCCCTCAATTCATTTTCACATTCTCTAACTACCAATTGCCTACTCGCTCCTCAAGCTCTTCACCGGATTTGCAATTGCTGCTTTTATTGATTGAAAACTGATTGTGAACATCGCGATGAATGCAGCAATTAACCCGGCTAATAAAAAAATCCACCAACTGATATTGACCCTATATGCAAAATTCTGTAACCACGAATGCATCGCCCACCATGCAATTGGGAATGCAATAAGTGTTGCGATCATTACCAGTTTTAGAAAATCTTTCGATAAAATGAAAATGATATTTTGTGTATCGGCGCCCAACACTTTACGGATACCGATTTCTTTTGTTCGCTGTAGTGTTGAGTATGTTGCAAGGCCAAATAAACCGATGCATGCTATAACAATGGCCAGTAAAGAAAAAATGGTAAATATTTTTTGCTGGCTCTGTTCTGATTTATATAATGCGGCAAGATTTTGATCGAGGAAAGTGAATTTGAAATCATGTTTGGGCTCAAAATCGCTCCATGTCTTCTGAATAGCTGCCAACGTGGTTTTAAAGTGATCGCCGCTGATCTTAACTCCCGCGGATCCCCAGCCGAATTTATTTGAATTGACGATCACCAATGGCGCTATCTTTTTGTGAAGCGATTGAAAATGGAAATCTTTGATCACACCAATTACCGTAAATACATTTTGTTCTTTTCCATCGGTTGAATTTAGATAGGGTTCTTTGCTAATTATTCGCGCACCTATTGGGTTTTTCAATTCAAAATCCAATACAGCCTGTTCATTTAAAATAACACCGAGCGAATCTGTAGAATGGGAAGATGAAAAAAATCTTCCTTCTTTAAGCTGAAGGCCGAGGAGGTTTATATAGTTCTCATCTACCTGCATGATCCTGTCTGTCCTCGAAGCGTTATTATCAACAGACACCCACGTACCACCTCCAGCAGATTCATCCGTTCCTGGCAAACCATCCCCCTTTGTAACATTTTCGACACCAGCTATTTTTGAAATTTCATCTATAAAAGCTTGTCGGTTATCAACGATGTTTTCCCCGACTCTTTTTCGCATCTGCCATATTTGCTCCACCGAAATGATATGATCTTTTTTGAAGCCAAGCTGATCGCCGAGCACGTATTGCATCTGGCTGTTCACAACGATTGTAGAAATAATTAAAATTACAGAGATAGAAAATTGAAATATCACCAGCCCGTTGCGCAGCAAAACACCGCGGTTATTTGATTTGAATCTACCTTTCAATACTGTTATTGGATCAAAAGATGAA
>Ga0265327_10005443_pt1 | contig 10619 bp, 15 predicted proteins | sample 41621metaG_FD_202089 | JGI IMG/M metagenome (GOLD analysis project Ga0265327, IMG submission 202089) | Rhizosphere microbial communities from Carex aquatilis grown in University of Washington, Seatle, WA, United States - 4-16-21 metaG | ecosystem: Host-associated > Plants > Roots > Rhizosphere... | reverse complement strand
GCGACGTGGTCGCTTGCGAACGGCGCCGACTTGTTCGCCGTCTCGAAGCTGCTCGGCCACGCCGATACGACCATGCTCCAGCGCGTCTACGGGCGCATGGACGAGGACATGCTGCGCGCGCGCCTGGTGCGCGAGAACGCTGGGCCAGTTCTGGTCCAAGACTCAGTGGAAACAGTGGTCCAGGCGGACCCACCGGACATCACGGAGGCCGAAATGATGGGGCTATTTGTGGGCCAGGACGGACTTGAACCGTCAGCCAACGGATTAAGAGGCCGTCGCGCTTCGTCGAAAGCATCGGCGAAACGCGCCGTACTCGCGTCGAGTGGTCCAGCATTGGCCCAACTCCGCGCCCAAGCGTGGATGCTGCGCGGGCTGCGGCGCGCCGTCGCTGGCGACCGGGAAGGCACACACCACGCGCTCGCGCAGGCCGCCGCACAGTTCCGCAAGGCGGTGGCGTCGTGAGCCTCGCCGCGTTCGCATCTGACCCGCGCACGCAGGCCATCATCGCCCAGCGCGTTGCGTACGATGCCGCCGCCGACCCGAGCGGACGCGCCGCCATCGACGCGTGGGCCGCCGACTTCCGCGATCGGATGCTGTTCGGCGTCTCGGTTCGCGAGGTTCGCCCGCACGGATGGTCGCTCGTGCCTGGGGGGAAGCGATGACCTCCCACGACTACCCGACCGCTCGCGGCGTCGTCCACGTCACCGCCAGCGCCGACCGCGTGACGGTGTCGCTGCCGCGCGTCCGCCGAGACGACCGCGACGGCCTGGAGCTCGAGCTGCTCGACGTGCTCGACGCCACCCGCGCGCTCGACTGCGTGCGCATCGCGCTCGGCGACGCCATCGCATGGGGGGGGGCGGCGATGACATGCCTGCACGCCCGTGCCGACGAGTGCATGTGGGTCGACTGGTGCCGATGGCCTGGCGACCTCACGCCCGACGACGGGTCGACGTCGCCCTTTCCCGAGTTCTTGCCGTGGCTCACGAGTTGGCCTTGCACGCTCTGCCGCGGGTACGTCGGCTTCGACGTGCTGGGCATCTCGCGCGCCCTCGGGCAGCACGCGTGCGCATGCGGCACGTGCGAGGCGTCGCGATGAGCCGCTGCCCCGCCTGCCCGTCACGGCGCCCGGAGCCGTGCCCCGGCTGCCGGCGCGCCGTGTGCGCATCCAGCGCGAGCCAGTGCGCCGAACTGGCCGGCATGTGCCCGTGGTGCCACTGCCACGCCGTGCGCTGCGTCTGTCGCGGGCAACGGTGCGCGCTGTGACCCCCACCGTACTCGCCGCCGCCGTCGTGGCGGTGCGCTTCACGAACACCATCGACGACGACGTGACCGCCATCGTCTGCGGCCTCGCCGTGACGCTGGCGGCGCTTTGGGCGGTGCTGCCGCCGAGGAGGATGGCGTGAGCCAGCTCTCGATCCCCATCGCAACGGGCGACGTCGCGACCATCCTGGCCGTCGAGACGCGGCGGACTGCGCGCGGAGAGCCTGGCTACGCGCCGCCGCTCGCCATCGGCACCACGCGCGACGGCCGCATCTGGCTCGCGACCTGCCGCGACGACGCGGGCAAGTACGCCGGCACCACCCTCGCCGAAGCCGCTGTGATGTGGCTCGCGGCACACCCTATCACCGAGGACTGACCCCCATGCCCGACTCCCTCCACGACTGCGCCGAGGTCTGACCATGAAGAAAATGCCCTGCCTGTTCGTGCGCGAGTTCCACGGACGCAACTCGTTCACCATCACGCCCGCCATCACGCCCGGCTGCGAATGGGTCGCCGCTGGCGAAGGCGTAGCTACCATCAAGCGCGACGGCACGGCCTGCGCCGTCATCGGCGGCAAGCTCTACGCGCGCTACGACGCCAAGCGCGGCAAGCCAGCGCCGGCCAACGGCATTGCCTGCGACGCGCCCGACCCGGTGACAGGACACTGGCCGCACTGGGTGCCTGTCGGCGACGAGCCGCAGTTCGTCTGGCATCGGGAGGCGTTCCGATGCACGCCGCCGCACAATCGACCCGACGGCACCTACGAGCTGTGCGGCCCCAAGGTGTCGGCCAATGCCGAAGGGCTCGTCGTGCACACGCTCGTTCGCCACGGCTCCGAACTCGCCAACTACGCGCCCCGCGACTTCGACGGGCTGCGCGACTTCCTCCGCTACTCCCGTCACGAAGGGCTCGTGTTCCACCGCGCCGACGGGCGCATGTGCAAGATCCGCCGGGCCGACTTCGGCTACGCGTGGGGCAGCAAGCGGGGTGCGCTGTGACAGACTCCCTCCACGACTGCGGCCCCGCCCGCTCCGAGTCCTCACAGCTCGCCCGCGACGTGCGCGCGTTCATGCGCCGCGCTGGCCAGCACATCGCCACCACGCCCACGGTGCCGCCGCTGGGCGTCCTGCGGCTCCGGCTGCGGCTGATTGCCGAGGAGTTCGGCGAGCTGCTCGAGGCGTGCGGCTGCCGGCCGATGGATGTCGCCGACGTCGAGCGAGCCATCGCGACCGCCGTGCAACTGCGCGTCGACCACGTCAGCCTGGTCGAGGTCGCCGATGCGCTCGCCGACCTGCGCTACGTGATCGTCGGCAGCGACGCGGCGTTCGGGATCGACGGGGACGCGGTCGATCGGGAGGTCGCCAGGTCCAACGCGTCGAAGTTCCCGACGACGGTGCGCGCTGACGGGAAGGTGATGAAGGCCCCGCACTACTCGCCGCCGGACATTGCGGGCGTGTTGGGCATCTCGGACGGCAACGATTCGGAATCGCCGAAGGGTTCGGTGGGGCTGTGAGCGCCTGGGAACGAGTGCTCATCTTCGCGGCCGGGTGGGGAATCGGCTCCGTCATCGTGAACGTGCTCACGTTCTACATGCGCTTCGGCCGTCGACGTCGCTGCGCACCGCCGCCGCCAGTCGCGCCCCCGCTCACCTACCGCGACCCTCAGCCGATGCCGCCGCCATCGGCGACGAGGCCGAGCCCGCAACACAACCAGGACGCGCCGCAGTGACATCCCCGCCCCGCTGCCGCTCGTGCGGACGCCGCATGTCCGACCCCGTCAGCATCGCGCGCGGCGTCGGCTCGACGTGCGCCGAGCGGCTGGGGCTGCTGGTGCCAAAGACTCGATCGATGATGCGTAAACATGTTGTGCACAACGCACACAATGTTTTCGCCCCTTCGTCCGATCGGCAATGTGAGCTTTTCGACGAATCGTTGTGTTTCCCTGTTGACCGGGGGAACGCCCACCTGGCAGGGATAGATACATGTTCGAAGTTGTCGCCAGATTGGACCACTACCAGCGGCGCCAGATCGTCCTGCGTGTCGCCGCCGAGACCGGCTGCGCGCTCGCGACCATCGAGCGCATGTTGGCCGGCCGCGCCGTCCGACCGACCAACGCCGCACGCATCACCAGCGCCATGACCCGCGAGCTCCAAGCCCGCGGACTCGTCACCCACGCCTGACCAACATGATCCGCGGCACCGCGCAGGGACAAAACACGAAGGGCCAGCCCTGGCAGGCTGACCCGACGTGCCCGCGACCGTAGCCGCGGAGGGAGAAACCAACATGAAAGCTACGAGCATCGCGCCGATGGCGCAAGAGCAGACCGGATCGGGCCCGACTACTGAACGGATGGAGAATGTCGGGCGTTCAGTCGAATCCTTCGACGACATCAACATCGCGAAGATGCAGATCGAGCAGGCGATTCACGGTCTGTCGGACCGAGATGCGCGATTCGCGCTGACGTACGTGCTGGAAACGGTCGAGATTCGGTCGGCCGCGCGCCTTCGCGCGCTCAGTACGTGCGAAAGCCCGATCGAGCGGATGCTTCTCGAGGCGCTGCTCTCGTGTGGGTTCGAGCTGTCGTGGCCCTCCGTGGGCACGCGAATCGCGCGCAACATGATTGGCGACGCGTGGCTTCACCAGCAGGAGGTCGTGCTGGCGCGCGGCTACCGGCTCGACTTCTCGGTACACACGCCCACCGCACGCATCGCCATCGAGTGCGACGGGCACGACTACCACGAGCGCACGAAGGAGCAGGCCAAGCACGACCGCTCACGCGACCGCGCCCTGACGCTCGCTGGCTGGACGGTGCTCCGGTTCACCGGCAGCGAGATCTACGCCGACGCCATCGCGTGCGCCTCACAGGTCATCGTCGCGGCCAAGTGCGACACGGCGAAGGGGCCGCCCAAGAGCCAGCCGCCGAAGCGCCAGACGAGGGCGCGCTACACGCCGCAGGTCGTCGAGACAGTGGATGCGTCCACGTCCGCGCGTGTGTGGTCTCCCGTTCTGCCGTCGCCGCCTGCAACGCTGCTCACGCGAGAGCAGGTCCGGCAGCGCATTCAAAGCATCATCTCCTCAAAGAAGCCGGCGTTCTGATGGCCAACGGCGAAGACCGCTACGCCGTCGTCCTGCGCCGCGTGTGGGACGATGCGACGTTCGTGACCTGGGGCCCGCCCGGCGAGCCTTGCGCGCAGTTCCTGTGGCTCTACCTGCTCACCACGCCGACCGCCGGCAGCGTGCCGGGCCTGTTCCGCTTCTCGGTGGCCGAGGTCGCCGAGCGGTTCGGCTGGTCGCTCGAAGGCACCGCCGCGTGCCTGGCGCGCATCGTCGCTTCCGGTCGGGCTGAGTACGACGGGGCCGCGCGGCTGCTCTACCTGCCGAACGGACTGCCCCTCAACGCCCCCAAGAACGGCAACGTGGTCAAGAGCTGGCGCCGGCAGTGGCGCGAGCTGCCCGAGTGCGCCCTCAAGGCCAAGGCCGCCGAGGCGTTCGGCGCGTTCGTGTCGAAGCTCGGCGACGGCTTCGCGGCGGCGTGGACCAGCGTAATTTCCAGCGGTTTTGCAGAAACGCGAAACGGTTCGCCAAACAAGCTCGAAACCAAGTCGAAACAGTTCGCCAAACAACCTCGAAACAGTTCGCCAAACAGTTCGCCAAACAACCTCGAAACAGTTCGCCAAACAAACACGAAACAGTATGGCGAATCAGATGATCAGATTAACAGACGAACAGATGACCAGCAGCTAGCAGGGCCGGCGGCGGGAAGTACGGACGAGCTTGGATGGCTGATTGACGACATCGCCGACTGCCCGTTCATGGCCGGCGTCAACGCGGCCGAGCTCGCGCACGCCTGGGGCGCGATGGCGAAGCGCAAGCACCGCAGCGTCGAAGACCTCGAGCAAGCCGCCAGCTACACGCTCGACGCCGTCCAGCGCGGCGGCATGTCGAAGAAGGGCATCGCCGAGCCGGGCCCGTACGCGACGTCCACGCTCGCGATGATGCTCGACGCTGGCGGCCTCGAAGGCGAGCACGCCCGACGCCAGGAGCGCACGAAGGCGCCGGGCGAGCCGGGCGACGACTTCGCCGCGAACGAAGTGGCCGAGATGGAACGCGCCGTCGGCAAGGCCAATCGCAAGGGCAGCGAAGCGAGCGCGGGCGACCTGTTCGGCAACCTGTCGCGCAAGGGCGCCGCATGACCGCCGCCATCCAGCGCCGCCCGTGGCGCCCCGCCGTCGAGGTCGTCGACCTCGGTGGCCGCGTGCCGCCGCACAACATCGACGTCGAAGCCGCCGTTCTCGGTCACCTGCTCGTGCGCGGCGCCAGCGTGCTCGACGACCTGGCCGATACGCTCGACGCCTCGCACTGGTACGCCGATGCGCACCGACGCGTCTACGAGGCGGCCATCGAGCTCCACCGCGCCGGCCGCCCGGTCGACGTGCAGACCGTGGCCGAGCGCCTGCGCGAGCGCGACGAGGTGCAGGCCGTCGGCGGCATCTCGGCGCTCGCCAAGCTGCTCGACTCCGCGCCCGCCATCGCGCACCTGGGCGCCTACGCTGAAACGCTCGTGTCGCTCGCCACCAAGCGCCGCGCCATCGAGACGCTACAGATCGCCGCTGCCGAGGCGTTCGGCGACACCGGTCCGACGGTCGAGTGGCTCGACGGGGTCGAGCAGCGTGTGCACGACCTGGCGCCGTCTCGGCAGTCGCGCGGGGTTGTCGGCGCGTACGATCTCATGCGCGACGCGTGGAATCGGATGAACAGCACCGAGGTGGTCGGCACGACGACGGGGCTCGTCGACCTCGACCGCCAGCTTGGCGGAGGAATGCGCGAGGGCGAACTGCTGGTCATCGCCGCGCGCCCCGGCATGGGCAAGACTGGATTGGTCGCGAACATCTGCGCCAGCGTGGCAGAGGGCGCGAACTCCTACGACAAGGACGCGACCGTCACGAACGGCCTCGGCGCGATGCTGTTTTCGCTCGAGATGCCGAAAGAGCAGATGGCCGACCGGCTCCTATGCGCTGGGGCTCGCGTGAGCCTGACAACGCTGCGGACCAAGGCGATGAGCAATGCGGACTACGACCGGCTAACGCTGGAGTCACAGCGGCTCTCGAAGATGCCGCTGTGGATCGACGACACGCCCGCGATCACGCTCATGGAGCTGCGCGGCAAGGTGCGCCGCAAGCAACGCGAGATGGCGAACACCAAGCTCGGTGTCGTGATCGTCGACTACTTGCAGCTCATGCGCGGCGATGGCGACCGACGCGAAGAAGAGATCGCCAGCATCTCGCGCGGCCTCAAGCAACTTGCCAAGGAGCTGCACGTGCCGGTCATCGCGCTCTCGCAGCTCAATCGCGCCGTCGAGACGCGGAGCACGAAAGACAAGCGCCCGCAGCTATCCGACCTGCGCGAGTCCGGCGCCATCGAGCAGGACGCCGACGCGATCCTGTTCATCTACCGGCCCGAGTACTACATCGCCGACAAGGAGTCCGCCGAGGCGAGGAAGCTCCGAGGCTACGCGGAGATCATCGTGGCCAAACAGCGCAACGGGCCCGTCGGCAAGGTACCCGTCACGTTCACCGAGGAGTGCGTGCGTTTCGATAACCGCGCGTCGAGCGCCTACCAGGAGCGGGACGAATGATCTCCCTCACCATTCCAGGTCTGCGCCTCGTGTCCGAGGCCAACGCGCACGAGCACTGGCGGCACCGCGCCAAGCGCGCCGAGGCGCAGCGCGCGGCCACGCTGCTGCTCGCCCGCACCGCGCTCGCCCGTGGCCGCCCGCAGCTTCCGCTCGTCGTGACCATCACGCGCCTCGGGCCCGGCAAGCTCGACTCCGACAACCTGACGGGCAGCGCGAAGCACGTGCGCGACGGGGTAGCGCAGGCGCTCGGCATCGACGACGGCGACGACCGGGTCACGTGGGTCGTCGGCTGGCGCAAGGCAAAGGGCTACGGCGTCGAGGTCACGATCGCAGCCCGCACTTGCTGCCCGACCTGCGGCGCACCGAGGGCGGCGTGAAGCGCCAGGACGACAGCGGGCGCATCGACAGCCGCACCGCGCCCCAAGACGCGCCAGCGGGGCAGCCTGTGGCCGCCAGCCCCATCCTGGCCACCTGCCGGCACCAGCTCCTCGTCGTCCAGATGCCGCCCCCGAACGCCGACCTCGAGTGCCGCTGGTGCGTCACCCCGACGCTGACTGTGGCCGAGTGGCTGGCCGACCACGTCGGCGGTGGGGACTTGCGCCAGGTCGCCGCCACGCTCGGCGTGAGCTGGCAGGCCATCCAGCAGATGGAGCGCCGCGCGATGGCCAAGGCGGGCCGACTGCTGCGCCTACGCTTCCCGGACGCGTTCGATGAGGGCGATCTCGTGAGCGATGCCGAGGCGTTCCGCCGCGTCGTCGCCCGGATGCGGGCCGACGGCATGACCCGACACGACATCGTCGAGCTGCTCGGCGAGCCCGTGCGGCGCGTGGAGAAGGCGTTGAAGAAGGGGACGAGATGACCCGACGAGACCGCATCGAGATCGCAGACCGCTCGCCGCTCGCCGATTGGATGGCCGACGCCGACGCCGCGCTGGACGCCCGCATCGAGGCCCGTGCCGCCGCGCCTGCGCTCGTGCGCGACGCCGCCGATGCCTGCACCGACCCGTGGATGCGCGATGCCGTGATGCCCGTGCTTGCGGCCTACGCGCTCGGCAGCCTGCCGCCAGCTCGACGCGCGCCATCGCTATACCGCTGGCAGAACGAAACCCACGCCCTGCGCGCATGGTGGACCGCCGAGGACCGCGGCCGGCTCGGCGACACCGGGCGCGTGATTGCCCGCATCGAGATGGGCGCGTCGATTCAGTCGAGCCCGAAGGCATTCGAGCCGCTGCCCGACGAAGGCGCCGAGCTCGTCGAGCGCGTGCTGCGTGCCGCGCCCGCGACCGAGGCGCGCTGGACCATCATGGCGCACCTCGAGCTGCGCCCGCCCGTCGTGCGAGCGAAGGCGGGCAAGTCGAGGGACGCCGACGGCTACGGCTTCGGAGGCTGCCCCGCAGAGTCGGCGCTCTCGCTCGCTGCCGAGGCGCGCAAGACCGGCAAGCCCGCACGCTGGCAGGACATGGTCGCCGAGGAGTCAGGCGCGGACGCTGCCGCCGTGGACGCTGGCGTGAAGCGCACGACGAAAGCCCTGCGCGCAGCACTGCGCACCGCGGGCCTGATGCCGCTGCCGTCGCGGCGGGAGATGGAGCGAGACGCGCCCGGCGTGGTCGTGGAGACCTGCGCCGGGGCGCCTGTGGTCGACGGCGTGCGGCTGCCCTGCGAGACCGGCTACGCGCCCGACGTGGACGCCGCTGCCTGCCCGCGGTGCGAGGCTTGCGGGAGGGCGAGGGGCTAAGTCAGACCGCCCCAATCCGCGCGCGCTCTGACGCGAAGAATTTGAATCCTTCTTCCGTTGCGAACACTTTCGCCATCGGCTTCCCGCGGATCGCCATCTCAGCGCAGCGCAGCGTCTTTAGTCCCATCTCGACCACGATGCCGTCCGTCTTGGCCCGGAACGTCTCCATTGCCGTATGCAGAGCGTGCGACGGCGACCCGTCAGACATCCCGATCTTGGTCGAAACCTGCCTGGCCAGTTCATCGAGCTTCTCAGGGTTTACCGGGTACGCGTAGGCCATCGCAGCACAAATAATGGATCGCATCCCCTTTCTGTATGAGAAGTCGATCACCCACTCCACCCCCGCGCGGTGACGCCCGAGAGCGGACTCGATCTGCGCGCCGCTAACGTCAGCCTTGCTTCGCGTTTCGAGAATCACCATCGCACGCCCAATCGACGCCAAGTTTCGGCCGTGTTCCATACCTTCCAGCTCGAAGATGTCGCCGAGTCGGCGCGGCGCCATATCTCGGTCGATACTCTTGATCGCTTCTTCTGGAAGATCGAAAGACACGCGCATCAGTACCGACTTGCCAGAAACAGCGATCGCCGCGAGTCGGTGTTGTCCGTCCACGAGCGTTCCGTCGTGCGAGAACGCAACACCCTGATGTGTCTGGCGCCAGTCCTCGTTCGTGATGTCGAGCCCGATCGACTCCACACGGTTTCGGCGCAGGGTGCGGTTCTTCGTGTTGCGATGCATCAGCCATCGCTCTGCCATGGCTGGCGTGACATCGACCCACATCTCTGGGAACGGCGACGCTTTGGTCCTGCCGATCACGTCGCTCCATTCTTCAGCGAACGAGGATGGAGCCGCGCACGCCGGGTGCTCACAATCGGACACGACAGACGCGAGATCCTGTTGAGACGCGCGTCGGCTGGAAACCCAACGCATATCTCGCTCTCGTGACTCCACACGACTCGGTTTCATGTCGCTCACTTCGCCTCCTACAGCGTTCACGCCGCCCTCTTCGTTGTCGCCCAAGCCCGCACGCGATCGCTGTAGGCCGCTACCTGCGTCGGCCCCCACGACACGACGGGCATCCCTTTGCGCTCCCACGCCATCGCTTGCTTGCGCGTGATGCCAAGCTCCGCGGCGATGGCCTCCCAGCCGATCAGGTCAGGCTTCACGCCGCGCCGAGCGCGGTCGTCAGTCATCTGGTCTGCCATGCGACTCCGGCACCGGCCCCTGTCCGGTGGCAGGGGGAACATTACGCGGCATCGCCCAAGGCGCAATATGCGGGGGCACCATTGGACAGGACTACACGCGAACGATACCGGCGCCGGCCCGGCTAGCGCGCATCATTCGACTACCCTCGGGCGCGTGCTCGGTGCACCGCTGCGCCGCCTGGGACCCATCGGCGGCGTCGCCCGTCGCGCGTGACTGGCAAGAGCCCAGCGCGCACAGCCTCTCGGCGCGGAAGCGTCGAGGGGCGCAGCGTCCACACTTTACGGATCACGGCCGCGCGCTCGGCCAGTCGGCGGCGCCACCTCCTCGTCGCTGGGCGAACCGGCGGCGGGAAACTGTCGACGGAGGCGCGCTATCATGGCCAGGCCGCACGAACTCACGCCGGAAGTCCAGGCGAAGATCGTCGGACTCATCGAGCGCGGCAACTTCCCCGAAACAGCGTGCGCGGTCGCCGGCATCTCCGGGCGCACCTTCTACAACTGGCAGGCACGCGGCCGAGCAGGTGAAGAGCCGTTCGTTCAGTTCCTGCGAGACATCGAGCGCGCGCGCGCGGTAGCTGAGGCCGAGTCGGTCAACATCGTTCGCGAGTCGTCGTTCGATGACCCGAAGCAAGCCGCATGGCTTCTCGAGCGACGCAACGGCGAGCGCTGGGCGTCCAAGATCCGCGTCACCGTCGAACAAGAGCTGAATGCCGCCCTCGACAAGCTCGCCCGCGAGTTCGCCGATGAGCCGCACACCCTCGACCGCATCTTCGCCGCACTATCTTCGG
>Ga0265327_10005441_pt1 | contig 10620 bp, 9 predicted proteins | sample 41621metaG_FD_202089 | JGI IMG/M metagenome (GOLD analysis project Ga0265327, IMG submission 202089) | Rhizosphere microbial communities from Carex aquatilis grown in University of Washington, Seatle, WA, United States - 4-16-21 metaG | ecosystem: Host-associated > Plants > Roots > Rhizosphere >... | reverse complement strand
CGTTGCATTGTTTCTAAGACATTACTCTTAGCCACATTCCGCTCAGATGTTGCCGCTTTACGTTGCGCCATGACTTGGTTTTGTGCCTTAACAGCAGTTTCATGGTCATTATACGCATTATCCAATTTCAGGATAAAATCTGCGTCAATCAACGCCTCTTTACAAAAGTCGGGATCAGCCTTCAGCATCTCGATGAGCGAAAGAACTGTTGTTGCCAGTTCTGTTTTGCTCAACTGCGACGGCGCACTGATTAAGCGCAGCACATTGTTTGCCTGACTGTCGCCATAACGTGCGCATACCTTTGCGGATAATTCGCGCACAAGTTGCCGCAACGCGTTGGCGGTATTGTCGCAAATGGTTGTTGCATCGACAATTTGTCCTACCCAACTTTGGTGGCTTTTCATTTGGAATAAACTCTTTGCGGCTCCTTCAAAAGCGGCAATTTCGTTTTCAGTTACACCCACGGTTGTAAACTGTGGCAGGTCGCGGCGCATGTTAGCGGTCAATTTACCTGCTTCGTCGTATAGCCTTGCTATCGACAGCGGACTTTTTTGATTTGTACTCATAAATAAAATTTTTGCGGTAGAATTGAACCATGTGCTGCCCGATTTTGTATAACGAAACATTCTACCATTTTTTTAATTAATTTTAATTTGACAGCATATTATTCTGTTTCGGATGCAAAAGTATAAACAATATTTTAATTATGCAAATATTTTTCGATATTTTTTTTGTTCAGACAAGTTTTTGTATGTTTTATATACATTAATATACACTATGAGTTTTTATTTGCAATATTTTAACATTTATTAACAAATTAAATTACTAAAATTCAATGTTCAGACGAAAAAAAAATGGATAAAAATATGTTCTGGAGACAAAAAAATTTTGTCGAGAGAGAGAAAATTTCTCTCTGGAGACAAAAAAATTTTGTCGAGAGAGAGAAAATTTCTCTCTGGAGACAAAAAAATTTTGTCGAGAGAGAGAAAATTTTTGTCGAGAGAGAGAAAATTTCTCTCTGGAGACAAAAAAATTTTGTCGAGAGAGAGAAAATTTTTGTCGAGACAAAGAAAATTTCTCTCTGGAGACAAAAAAATTTTGTCGAGAGAGAGAAAAATTTTGTCGAGACAAAGAAAATTTCTCTCTGCAGACAGGAAAATTTTTCCAGACAGGCAAAAAATTGCTCTGTACCTTATAATTTACTTATAATCTGATTGACTATTAATTAAAATAAAACAGAGAGCAAAAAAAAAAACAGAACAAATAATAGGTTTTAATAAAAATAAACAATAGATTTGCTATCGATAAACCTGTAAGATAATGTTCAATTTAACAGCAAAATATCAGATACACCGCGAACAAGAACAGTTTATGTTGCTCTATAATTACAATTATGGTAGCAATTTAGATATGCTGGTGCGGTCGTTGCCCGACAGAAACTGGAGCGCTACTAATAAATGCTGGTATATACCTTATAATACAGAGCATATAGCAATTTTGGAATGTAAATTAAATGAAATTGGCATTGTCGAAATAAAAAAACAATCGGACAAAGAAACTGTTTATATTCTAAAAAACAGAGATACTACAAAATCTGCTGAAAAAAGTGAGTACATGGTAAACATCAATAATGCAGTGGTTTTACCGGCTAAAGATCAAGTTGTACCCCTGAATGTAAAATTACCTGATCTGAAAAAAACAGCGGTGATTACAATAGATAAGGAAAAAAAGAAAATTTATTTGCAGCACAGTTATAATAACGAATTGTTTGAAGTATTATATAACGATAAAAATTTTTACAGAAATAAAAGTAGAAAAGAATGGCTTTTAAAGGGGACAAACGAAAATTATTTGTTTCTAATACAATTGCTTAAAACTTACAATTTTGACTATACATTAATATATAAAGAACCAGAATATCTAAAAGAAACAAATCCGTTAATTAAACAATACGTGGAAACGCTGCAAATGAAAAATTATAGCGTGAATACTATTGATGCGTATTATCCGCACTTCAAAAAGTTTGTTACTGCGGATCACCAAAAAGATATTAATCTGCTAAAATATAAAGAAATATATAATTATATCGAAAACACCATTTATAGCGACAACCTGCAATTGACCGACAAAGCACATTTAATAAACGCTATAAAATTTTATTACGAAAAAGTTGAAAAGTGGCAAAAAATGGTGTTCTATTTTAAACCAAAAATTACAATTAATATAAGCCAGCTTCATTTTGCGATTGACGAAATAATACCAATTATCGAAAAAATTAATAAAAGCGGTAGTAAACTATTGTTTACCTTACACTATTGCTGCGATTTAAAACCAGAGCAAATTGCAACTCTAACACTGGCTGATACAAAACAGTTGTTGGCGCAATTAACTGACATTAGCACGCGCAGCTCACTAAAACAACTTGTTACATTATATTATACCGAACACAAACCACAAATATTTTTATTCGAAAAACAAAAACAGCCCTACTCCACTGCCGAAATTGAAATACTGATTTCTAAAATTATACAACATTTTACAATCGAAGAAATATATTACAAAACTTTTGCTGAAGCGTTTAAACAAATTGATTTTGAATACACAACACAAAAAAATTATAGAAATAGCTTTTTACAGTTTTTACGACATTTCGACTTTAGATCGCCGGCAACAATTACTTACGACGAAATAAGACAATTTATTCTATATTTAAACCGCAAGCCAGATACAGCAAAAAACACAATACACGGATATATAAATAGCATACGTTTTTATTACGAAGAAATTAGTCATTGCAAGATACCCGCCAAAGTGCTGTATCGCCCAAAGGCGGAACAAAAATTGCCCGAAATATTGAGTTTGCACGAAATAAAGACTATAATTGATAATATTGACAATCGCAAACATCGAAGCATGATTGCCCTTACATATTCGGGCGGCCTGCGACGCAACGAGTTACTGAACCTGAAAAAACATGATATTGATTATGAGCGAAACGAAATACGCATTAGATGCGGTAAAGGCAAAAAAGACAGGATAACATTACTTAGCATTGGACTCAAAGTAATACTCGACGATTATTTTGAACAGTACAAACCCGGCGAATATGCTTTTGAAGGCGCTACAAAAGAACAATACAGCGCCACAAGTTTCAGTGTCATTTTGAAAAGAGCAGTTGCCAAAAGTAACATTCATAAGCATGTAACAATACACACCTTGCGACACAGTTTTGCAACACATCTGCTCGAAAACGGTACCGACCTGCGATACATACAGGCATTACTGGGACACAGCGATATAAAAACAACAATACGATATACGAAAGTTGCACACAATAAAATAACAAAAATAACAAGTCCATTTGATATGCTATCACAACAAAACGACGATAACAACAAAAATAATTCGCCGCCATAGGACTGCGATAATTCCATTTTATTTCTATTGTCGCTATTTGCCAATAGAAAGATGAAATTTACAAACAGTCTGCAATCTATTTAATTTCAGTAAAATAGCTATTACGCATACAAGGTTCATTGTCGCTATAAATATATTTCAGACAAGAAGCGTTATAGTATTTTCTGGGAAAACACTGCACTGCGGACAATATAGATGTTAGCAACTATTGCAGTCGGTTGAAAAACCGAAAAATGGTACGATAACTAAAACAACGAAAATCAATACAAATAATTTGTTATAAATATTAAAAAATGAAATAATGGAAACTACGTTTTGGCAAAAATTAGGTTATATTTTTAGTCCTGATAAAAAGAACTATAGCCTCGATATAATCAGAAAATTTATAAATGATAACTTAACAAAAATTATCGTAATTAATACAATTGAAGTTGTGGATAATGTCAATCTAACTCTCACAGGCATTATAGGCGAGTATAATGAAAAAATTGAATTTACAATTACAATTATAGATTTGAAATTATTTATTGATGAATTATTGAAAGTTGAATGTAGTAACATTATTTCTCGTCCCACATGGATAAGTCTTTTGTTATTAAATCTAATAGGCGAAAATAAAAATTTAATATTAGATAATAAACACAGAGCTAATTTTGTGCAAATAAAAGAATTATTAGATAAATTTAAAAATTAAAACTTATGAATTTAACATTGTTAGAAATTTTATTAGTAATAATCATTGTATTACTAACAATTGCGATAATTGCTATTATCAAAACATATAAACGTTTAAAAATTATGTTGGCAAAACAAACGCCAATTAATAAAAGTGATGAAAATATTCTCACCTGTTTAGATTATATAAAAGAAGTAATTTCAAAAATTAAAGAAAGTGATATTTATAAATCTGAAACTAAGAATAGTTTTTTAGAAGGCAAAATTCAAGGCGAAAAAGAAACCTTAGAAAAATTTGAAATACATTACGAGCCATTTATTGAATCAGACGAAAAATGGTTCACGAAAAAAATTAATTCAGGTTATTATATGACAATTTATTTCTCTGGTATGCCAATTAGCGATAGAATGCAAAAATTTATAAATAAAGATTATAAAGTTAAGCAAGAAGAAATAAATAAAGTTAAAGCTACGATTGACAATTTAATTGAATTAGCAATTGCAATTTTTGCAAAAAAAGGAATAAATGCAAAAAAAGTTGTTTAAGTTACTTTGTTGCTTAGGTAAATGTTACTTGTTTAAATGATAGTGGAAACCGATGCCACAAAAAAGTAGGAAAAAATTAAAATTAATTCGTATGAAATACTTAAAAACAGACAAGAAATTGCAAAACGAACGAAAAAATTGTTCGAATGGTAATTTCGAAAATAATTTTAATACATGTATTCGAAAAATCAAATTTAAAATTTTGTTCATGTTTTTTTTGATTTTCGTTTCTTTTCAATCATTCGCACAAGTTTTAGTTAATGATATTGGTATAATTCTCAACATGAAGGAAAATTCTGAAAAATTGAACGATTATTTTATGGCTAAAAATTTTTCAGCTACAGAAAAAGTTGATAATGAGATTTCAGCTGAAGATTATTCAACATACACCAATTGGTCGCAAGTTTTTGATAGCATAGCTAAATATCGGACAATTTTAAAAAATGAATTTAATAATGATGTCATAACAAATGAAATTTTTAAATTGCATAACTATAATTTTGAATTCAAACGAGGTTTATTGTATCAATTATGTGTTGTGAAATTTTACAAGGAAAAAGTAGTAGAGATTATTATTGTAAGCAATTCATCAGATTTTAATAGTTATATGGTTAAAGTTAAAACAAATTACTCAAAAATCCATACAGTTACACTGATTAAATATTTTGATAATCCGGCAGTTGATATTGAAAAGACAAAATTTTTAAATTCATTAAATAATGAAGCGCTTACTACTTGGCAAGCCAGTTTTGTAAAACAATATAAAGAGCTTTCTGATAAAAGAGATTTGCTTAAAAGTTCTTTTGGTACATTTACTGACCCACGTGACGGAATTATTTACAAAACTATAATCATAGGCACACAAACTTGGCTGGCAGAAAATTTACGTACTACCAAATACAGAAATGGTGAAGAAATTCCTAATGTTACAAATAATAATGAATGGAAAGACTTGAATTCTGGAGCTTATTGTAATTACAATAATACCAATAACATTGACACAATAACTACATACGGTAGATTGTATAATTGGTTTGCAGTTTCTGATTCACGCAATATTGCGCCCGCAGGGTGGCACGTACCAACCGATGACGAGTGGACAACTTTAATAACTTCTCTTGGTGGCGAAAGTGAAGCTGGTGGCAAAATGAAGGAAATTGGCACAACCCATTGGCTGAAACCAAACACAAAAGCAACTAACGAAAGTGGTTTTAATGCTTTGCCTTCTGGCTACCGAGGTAGTTATGGTGGCGGCACTTTCAGTAATCTCGGCAACAGCGCGGACTTTTGGAGTAGTACTCAGAATGCCGCTTCCTTCGGTTGGTATCGCTACATTTTATATGACGATTACAATTGCAACCGGCTTAACAATAATCCGCAGAACGGTTTTGCAGTTCGTCTTGTAAAAGATTGATGATATATTTTATTATAATGAATGAAAAAGTTGCTAACATAAAATTTGTGTCCAGTTGCGCATTTTTCCCCGACGCACTTGGCTGACGCACAGAAAAATGCGCAACCGGCACAAATTTTTTTTCGTTAGCATTTATCAAAACTGACGAAAACAGGCAGATAGATTGACTAACATTTAATCAAATAAATAAATGTTAAACAAAAAATTAAAGAAAATGAAAAAGATTTTTACAATTTTAATAGCCTTTATACTTTGCGGCTCAATAATAAAAGCACAAGTAAATTTACAAAATGGATTAATAGCCAACTATCCATTTAATGGAAATGCAAATGATATTAGTGGTAATGCGTTTAATGGAAACATATATGGTGCATCGCCTACCTCTGATAGATTTGGTAATGCTAATGGTGCATTAAGTTTTAATGGTATTGATAACTATATTACCGCTAATATAAATGTTTATCAGCAAATTACATTTGCTTTTTGGTATAATAGTGCTAATATCCAAAATTTGTATTCAGATTTTATTGGATACAGAAATTCATATATTCAGTTAATTCAATCACCAAGCACAATATATGCCCGTCTTCAAAAACCAACAGACCCTTCTTATGAAATTAGACCTAATTTTACACCATCTTTTGGAAATTGGCATCATATAGTAGTTTTTTTTGATTATTCTTCAAATCTTATTAAACTAACTATTGACGATGTATTAAAATACACTTCTATCGCTGTCGGTAGTGGCGGATATGACCCTTTGTGGGATAATGGTGCAATTATAATTGGTGCTCATCAGGGTGATTTAAATCCATTTACGCTATTTAATGGTAAATTAGATAATTTCCATATTTATAATCGTGAATTGAATGACTTAGAAATTTCAGCATTATATAGCGAACAAGATTTTGAGATTTCTACGCTTAATCAAACACCAAAAGTTGGTAGAATTATTGAAATTCCGGTAAATACTAATGCTTTAACAATTTCTGATAATGTAATTTCTTATCAATTTGATTACAATTATAATAATACAAAACTTGAATATATTGGAAATTCTCTTGTAGGAACTTGGGCTGAAAATGGTAGTTTGCAAGTAAATTCAGTGTCAGCAGGTAAATTATCTATTGCTTGGGCAAGGCAAATTCCAATGACCGGAACAGGAACTGGTGCGATAATAAAATTGCAATTTAAATCAATAGACGCTGGAATTGCCACACCTTCAATTACAAATGCAAAATTTAATGAAACAAATATTACCAATATCACAAACGGCACAATTACAGCAACATATTTATATGGTGATGTAACTGCAAACGATGAAATTACCGCTTATGATGCAGCAATTGCTTTGCAATATAGCATAGGAATTAGTCCAATTGGTTTTCCGACACCTTGGGAAAATTGGCGAATTGAAGTCGCTGATGTAGATAATGACAATATTATTACTGCAAATGACGCATCATTGATTTTGCAATATACGGTTGGTATAATAAATGTTTTTCCGGCTGGTAAAAAAAGTGGAACAAAGGATAATGCAAACGTAACAATAACAAATGAAAACGGATTTTTAGTTTTCCGTTCATCAGGTGATTTATTTGGTTTAAATGTTTTCGTAAACGAAAACAAACAATATTTAGGAACACCAGAAATTTTAAATTCAAATATGATTTCGGCAACAAATATTACAACTACAAATTATGCAATAGGAACAGCAACGGCTTATGCACCAACAAACGGAGATATTTTCATGAAAATTCCATACACAGCCGGACAAAACGTAAGTGTAACTTTCGATATGATTGTAAATTCAACAAATTTGCAAGTTACAGTTAGTTTGGTAACTGGAATTGTGCAAATCAATGATAATGCAATTTTAGTTTATCCAAATCCAGCAAACAATTATTTGTTTGTAAATGGATTAAACGAAAATACAAAAATATCAATTTACGATTTAAACGGTAAATTAGTTTTCAATAAACAATCTACTAATAATCAAATTAATATTAGTAGTTTTCAAAGTGGAGTTTACACGATGAAAATTGAAACCGTAAAAGGAATTATAACAAAAAAATTCGTAAAACAATAAACTGACTTAAAAGTAGTAACGGCTTACGCCGCTACTATTTTTAATAATAATGATAAAATGGATAATGAAACCGTGCAAAGTTTAAAGTTTACGAAAGCCAAGCGGTGTTTGCCCTTTGCATTTTTTGCCAACGCACAAAAATGCCAACGCACGTAAAAAATGCAAAGCGCAAACGAATTTAGTTTTTTAGGCTTTCGCAAACATTAAACTTTGAGTCAGCAAGTTCTCGTCAGCAGTTTTGACAATAATAACTTAACGATTTGATAACATGAAAAATAAAAATGCTAACATAAAATTGCTGCCAATTGGCTGGTTTTTGCCGGCGCACTTATTGCCAACGCACAAAAAACCAGCCAACTGCAGCAATTTTTTTTCGTTAGCTGCCATTAAAATTGAAGCAAATGAGAATTTTAATAATCATAATGATACTTTTTTTATATTCGTGTGATACAAATCGAATTGCTGTTATAAAACAAGGCAATAAATTTGGATGTATCAATAGAAAAGGCAAAATGATTATTGAGCCATCTTGCGATTTTATTTTAATTGGGCATAAAAATGAAATAGTTTTAGTTGAAAAGGATAGTTTATATGGTTTTTATAATAAAAAAGGAAAAATTGTAATAAAACCAAAATATAAAGATGCAAATATTTTTTATGAAGGAATTGCAGCAGTGGGAAATGGAAGTAAATATGGATTTATAAATTTTAAAGGTGATACTGTTATTCCATTTGTTTTTGATGAAGTTTTTTCGGGTTTTTCCAACGGTTTATCTGATATAAAAAGAAATGATAGTTGTGGTTATATTGATAAAAAAGGAAAAGTCGTAATTCCTTTAATTTATGAAACTTGTTATCCATTTTTATCAGAGCTTGCACACATAGAAACATTTAATGGAGAAACTCTTTTAATTAATAAAAAAGGATTAACTTTTCGATATGATAAAGAAAAATATAAAAATATGAAACTTTGGGGATTAAATACATATCCAGGAAGTTACTCCACTAAAACAGGGCAAGGTAGAATAAATATAAAAGGTGATACAATTATTCCACCAATTTATGATGTTACAGGAAATTTATCAAATCATATGTATATTGTCAAACTGCATGAAAAATGGGGAGCATATAATGAAAAAGGTGTATTAGTTATAAAACCTCAATTCGATGATATCTGGCATTTTAATGAAGGTTTAGCTAATTTCAAATCAAATGGAAAATGGGGATTTGTTGATAAAAAAGGTCAAATAATAATTAATCCGATATATGATTATGCTGGTCATTTTTCGAATGGATTGGCTTATGTAGAATTTAATGGAAAAGTTGGCTTTATAAATAAAAAAGGTAAATTTGCAATTGAACCAAAATTCGATGTATATAGATTAAGTAAATTTGAATGAAATGGAAAAGGCAGCTAACATAAAATTGCAATCCATGCCCGCATTTTTCGCCGACGCACAGGCTGACGCGCATGAAAAAATGCGGGTACGGTTGCAATTTTTTTTCGTTATGCTCAATCAAATTCGATATAAATGAGAATTTCAGAAAGTAAAATTGAATAATGCAAGTAACAAATTATAAATTAAATATTAATATAAAAATCAAAACAGATAGAAAAATGAGAATTAAAAAAATTAAAGTGCTGATTATAAATATAATTTTATTTTTTTTTGCATCTTATGGATTTGCACAAATGAAAATAGATAATTTAATGATTCAAAAAGCTCCCAACTGCGAAGATATAGCTTATAATTCTGCAAATTTGATAATTAAATATTGTAATAAACAAGATTATGATAGTGCAAAAATAGTCTTAGATTATTGGCAATCCAAATGTGGAAATTGTGAACCAATTGTAAGAACGAAAATCTTGTTAGCAATAAAACATAAAACATTTAATGAAAATATTTATGATACTACAATTGTTGATTATGTAATTAACTATATGAATCGAATGGAAGTTATTAGACCAGAATATACCTATAATTATTACAAATTTTATTTTGGCTTTGTGCCCATAAAAGGTGATTATGATAATTTCACTCAAAAAATTGCAAATGAATTAATTTCGGAACAAAAAGAGAATTCAATCGAATTACTTTATTGCAAATTTTACGCAAATTTAATAAAGAATCCGATAAACGAAATTCAAAATTCATCTGTTTATGATAAGACAAATTTAAAATCATTTTATTTGCAGATTGTAAAAAAATATATCAATATAATGGATATACATGGTAGTGTTTTTACAGGTATTTGGATACCAACAGGAAATGCAAAATTACTTGGTAATCACCCTTTATTGGGTTTTCAAATGGGTGCAAGAAATAAAAAGATGACTTATAATTTAACATTAGCATTTAAATTTTTAGATTCTCAAAATGAATATTATGTGTTAAAAGACGGAAAAATTGATACAACTAAACATTTTTTCGGTGGTTATTTTGCGATAGATGTTGAAAGAGAATTATTTAAATTC
>Ga0265327_10005440_pt1 | contig 10623 bp, 8 predicted proteins | sample 41621metaG_FD_202089 | JGI IMG/M metagenome (GOLD analysis project Ga0265327, IMG submission 202089) | Rhizosphere microbial communities from Carex aquatilis grown in University of Washington, Seatle, WA, United States - 4-16-21 metaG | ecosystem: Host-associated > Plants > Roots > Rhizosphere >... | reverse complement strand
GGATCTACCACTAACGTTTGCCACAGATTTCACGGATTACGCGGATGGTTGGGAGATAAATTAGTTAGTGTTGTCTTTTTTCAATCTGTGGTTTTACGCGGACATGGTACAAGGTACATATTACAAGGTACAACATAGAGAATGCCACTGCCTCTTACTAATGAAAAGTCTACTGTTAAAAACCCTATCTTTGTACCTTCCATTCTAATCGCTTAAATCCTTTCTTTGTATAGTGAACATACTGGCATACATACAAGCAAAACACAACCTCGTCTTTAAAATGATTATTGTGGCTTTCTGCTCTTTCCTTTTTGCGTTAATGTTGCCGAGTAATGAAGTGAAAGGACATAAAGTGGACTCTTTTACAGCTATCTGGCCTTATAAAGATCTTGTTGCAGAGCAGGATTTCCTCATTAGTAAAACAGCCGAAGAAATTAAGGCCGAGAAAGAGCAAATAAAAAACTCTTCCCCTTTATTTTTTGAGATGAACAATACGGAAAGAGATCGTAAAATAACTCAGCTTGAAAATCTAGAATCCAGTGACCCTAAGGCCTACAAACTTTTCAAACCTTTATTTGATAGCATTTATAGTAGAGGCGTAATTGAAAGTCTGGATGAAGATTCACGAAAAAAAACAATCTTTATTTCAACAGGAAGTTATGCCGAGTCTGCGGTGTACTACGATTTTTTCACCATCCAGACAGCCGTTGAATTCCTTACACATAATTTAGCAGGAGAAGTGCTCGATAAAAATTACCTTGATTTTCTGGCAATTAATTACCTGCTGAATAAAGAAAAAACAAATCTATTCTTGAATTCGAAACTCGAACAGATTTCACTTTATAAAAATGTGATTAAGCAGGGCCAGGTATTGGTAAAGGAGGCCGAACCCCTCACCAACAACAAACGTTACCTCATTAACCGCTACTTTAATAGTCAAAATCAAAGCGCCGCTTTTTCTCTTGTGAAATTTTTAGCCCGCTGGGGTCTCACCTATATCCTTTCGATGGTATTGCTTGTGTTTCTTGCTTTTTTCAGGAAAGCTATTTTTGGACAAAACAAACAAGTGGCCTTTCTGTTTTTGCTGATGCTGTGTTCCATATTCTGTACTTTCTTTTTCCATAAATATGGCTTGATGATCTTTGCCTTACCGTATGCCCTGGTACCCATATTGGTAAGGGTTTTCTTTGATGGACGCACGGCTTTATTTACCTATTTGATGATTCTTTTGCTCTGTAGTTTTTTTATGCCGGACAGGCTCGAGTTTATTTTATTACAACTCATACCGGGAATTGGTACTTTGTTTGTAGTAGCCGAAATGCGCCGCCGCCAACAGATTCTGAACGCTGCTGCTTTAGTATTTTTATTTTACGTGTGTATTTTTGTCACTTACCAATTAAGTTTTGGTACTACCGAAACGGTTAAAAAAATAAGTTCTTATGTGCCTTTTGCAATAAGCTCTATGCTGGTATTACTGGCTTATCCGCTCATTTACCTGACAGAGAAATTTTTCGGCTTTATCTCCGATTTTAAATTGTTAGAGCTAAGTGATCTTAATCATCCTCTGTTACGGAAACTCTCAAAAGACGTTCCCGGCACCTTTCAGCATAGCCTGCAGGTTGCAAATCTTGCTGAAGAGGCCATTTATTACATTGGCGGGAATTCGCTTTTGGTGAGAACGGGCGCTATGTATCATGACATAGGTAAACTTGAAAATCCTTATTTTTTTACAGAAAATCAGCCGGACGGATTTAGCCCCCATCAGGAAATTGATCCCATAGAAAGTGCGAGAATCATTATCAATCATGTGATACTTGGGGTTGAGATGGCTAAAAAATATAAATTGCCCGAGCAGATCATCGATTTTATCCGCACACATCATGGCACTACTTCCGTACGTTATTTTCTGAATCTTTTTCAAAAACAAGGCCATGATTCTAAAATAGCGGAGAGCCAGTTCAGGTATCCGGGGCCAATTCCTTTTAGCAAAGAAACCGCGGTACTCATGATAGCCGATGGAGTAGAGGCGGCCTCAAGAAGTTTAAAGACACACGATGCTTTGACAATTAATGATCTTGTAGATAATATTATTGATTACAAAATTGCGAATAACCAATTTATAAATTCCGACATCACATTCAAAGACATCACCACCATTAAAAAAATATTTAAAAAACGTTTAATGAATATTTACCATGCCCGTATCGAGTACCCCTCCTGACAAGGTTTTGGCAAGTATTTTTTAGAAATATAACATTAAAAACAATATATTTGTATACAACTATGCGTTATCTCATTCTCTTTTTATTTTCCATTTTCATTTTTTCATCCTGTAAAATTTACAGGTCAAACCTCATGCTTAAAACCACCAAAGATTTTACCTACGATAAATTGGTAGATTCCTTAAGCAGGCAGGATTACAGAATTGCACGAAATGATGTAATTGTTTACCGTCTTTTTACTAACAATGGTTTTAAATTAATTAATCTTGCCTCAGAATCCAGTTCTATTTTCAGGAACGACATTGATGCGATTGTAGAAAGCAGTGATTCCATTAAAATGCCTTTGCTGGGAAGAGTGAAGGTAGCCGGATTAACCATTAAGGAAGCCGAAAAACTATTGCAAGAAAAATATTCTACTTTTTACGTCGAGCCTTTTGTAAGTTTACGCGTAACGAACCGGCGTGTTATTGTGTTCCCCGGTAATGGCGGTGCGGCAAAGGTTCTGCCTTTAGCCAATAACAATACCACGGTAATGGAAGCTCTTGCAAGTGCAGGTGGAATACTGGAAGATGGAAAGGCATATAAAGTCAAATTGATCCGCAATAATCCTGATCCTTTGCAAAAGCCTTACGTATATTTAATGGATCTCTCCCGGATTGAAGGTATAGCAGCTGGACAAAGTATTGTGCAGGCTGGGGATATTATTTATGTTGAGCCACGTTACAAACCACTTGCCACATTTACAAAGGAGGTGGCGCCGATTATTACTCTTTTAACCGCCTTCCTGATTCTTTATCAATTTTCAAGAATTGCTACGCCTTAAACTATGTTTAATCCACAGGTAGAATCGGCCAATAACCAGCTAAAGGATATTACTGAAAAGTTTAGTTCAGGATTTGACATTGGCGTTATTGCTTTTTTGTTCAATAAAAGCCGTATTTACATTGTCCTGTTTTTTATCATTTGTTTTTCTATTGCTTTTCTTTATTTAAGATACAGTCAGCCCATTTACGAATCAAGAGCCATTATCCAGATCAACGACGCCAACCAGGCCGACGATATTTTAAAACTAAACAGCCTCGGTAATAACAGTAACGTACTGGCAGAAGCTATTGAACAAATCCGCTCAAAAGTGTTTTTAAAACGAGTAGTTGAAAAACTGGATATCAGCGTAAATTACTACAGTGAAGGCACCTTTAAAAACAACGAGCTTTATCATTCTTCTCCTTATCTGATAAAGATTAATCCGAAAGAAGGTGCTGTATTCGGGCAAAAAATAAGTGTGGAGCTTAACAAGGACCTGACTGGGGGAGTTATTAAACTTGGTACAAGGAGTCATAATTTTTTATTGAATAGTTGGCTAAAAACTCCCGATTTTGATATAAATATTTTTTTAAATCCTAAAATAAATCCGGCTGTTATAAAAGAAATAATCCATGAAAACAACGGATTTTATTTTATCGTGCATGACGTAGATGCCGTTACAGCGCAGCTGCAAGGTAAGGTGGAATTAAAGCTGCTAAGTGACATGGCAAAAACCATTTTGATCAAAGTAAAGGATGTAAACAATGCAAAGTCAACCGATATTGTAAATGCGATCACCGAAGAATATTTAAACTACGATGTGGAACGCAAAAGCGAGAGCTCTAGGAACATTCTTGCTTTTATTGATAGTCAGTTAGGCAATGTATACAACGATCTTAAAAATACAGAAGGGGATCTCCAGAATTTTAAAAAGGCAAAAAATATCAGCGAAAAAGATAAAATTATTAATAACGAATTGATGCGTTATTCTTCGGTAGAAGACCAAATGCTGGAGGCGGAAATGGAAGAGCGTATTATTGCTGAGATTCAAAGCAACATTTCAAAAAATAAAAACATCGATATTTACCAGCTCATCTCTCTCATCTCAGGTACCGAGTACGAAAACGTAATCAAAGATGTAACCCAGAATATTCAGAAGCTACTAAATGATAAGGAAAATCTCTTGTACGCGGTAACACCAAATTCAGAAAATATAAAACAGGTAAATTACCAGATTGAAAATCAAAGAAGATTATTGCTCGAAAGCCTGGATGGTGTCAGGCTAAAATACAAAACCAAATACAAAAGTCTTCTTGAAAAATCTTCCAACTATAAAACTAAATTAACCCAAACTCCCGAAGACGAAGTGGAATTCTCACGTTTAACGCGTTTGTATTCCATCAGTGAAAAATATTATACCATGCTGTTGGAGAAAAAAACAGAGTTCTCGATTTCAAAAGCGGGTTACGTTTCTAAAAACATCATCCTTGAAAAAGCCCTGGGTTTCGGTGCACAGGTATCGCCAAGTAAGCGCAACGCTATCGTGGTAGCTCTGCTGGTGTTCTTTTTATTTTCGATAGGACTTGTATTTGTAAGGTACCTTTTCCATGATAAAATTTATTCGCTTGCCGATATTACAAAGTACTCTTCCGGCAACGTTTCTTTCCTGGGAATTATTCCGAAATACGAAAACGACATTCCTGTTTCGCAACTGATTGTTGACAAGAACCCGAAAGCCCTTATCAGCGAGGCATTCAGAACAGTGCGTACCAATTTAGGTTTTATTGATGCAAAAGAAGGAACAAAAATTGTTTCTATAACGTCAACCATTAGCGGTGAAGGAAAAACTTTTGTGGCCATTAATATTGCCGGAGTATTAGCCTTTACCGGCAAAAAGGTGGTGATTATTGATTTGGATATGCGGAAGCCGAAAATTCATAAGGGATTTGGTGTCTCCAATAATATCGGGATGAGCACCATCTTAACAGGCATCACGCCCGTGGAAGATTGTTTTATGAATAGTCCCATGGACAATCTTAAATTTATTACCGCAGGACCTTCTCCACCTAATCCTTCTGAGTTGATCTTGAGCAAAAAGCTGGATGAAGTGCTTAACTATTTAAAATCAGAGTTTGATTACATTGTTATTGACAATGCGCCAATCGGTCTGGTAACGGATGGAATTGCCACCATACAAAAAGCCGATTATCCTATTTATGTTTTCCGTGCTGGGTATTCGCGTAAATTATTTACGCAGATCCTCGACCGCTTAAGGAATGAATCGGGGGTAAAAAATCTGGCAGTGGTATTAAACGATGTGGATGTGAGCCGTAAAATATACAGTTATAATTACGGATATGGCTATGGCTATGGTTACGGCTATGGCAGCGGCTACTATACCGATGATGAAAAATTTAAAACGAAAACAAGAAAAAAGAAATAATGGAAGTTATTGAAACAAAATTAAAAGGAGTCCTGGTGATTAAACCGAAAGTATTTGAAGATGCCAGGGGATATTTTTTTGAAAGTTACAATGCAAATTTATTTAAACAAGCAGGATTGAATCTTGATTTTGTTCAGGATAATCAATCGTTATCACAAAAAGGTGTGTTACGCGGACTTCATTTTCAAAACAATCCATGGGCCCAGGGAAAGCTCGTGCGCGTGATTAACGGTGCAGTATTCGACGTTGCAGTGGATATTCGTAAAAGCTCTCCTACCTACGGACAATGGTTCGGCATAGAGCTCAACGAAAAAAATAAATGGATGATGTACATTCCTGAAGGCTTCGCACATGGTTTCGCCACGCTGGAAGACAATACCATCTTCTCTTATAAATGCACTAATTTTTATAACAAAGCCTCCGAAGATTGCCTTTTGTGGAACGATCCGGATATAGGTATTAACTGGAACTTAGCCAACCCATTGTTATCCGAAAAAGACCTTCAGGGAAAACGCATAAAAGATTTTGTAAGTTTATTCGCATAAACTGTTCTTGAGTAAAACAAAACACTCATTTTAAAAGAAATTATTATGAATCCTGGCTTTCATTTAATACTCACAAGCATTTTTATCATCTGTTTTGTTTTTTCTTTACTTATTAATTACATCCTTCTGCGTTTTGCTCAAACACTGGGAATGAGAAACAGGGAAATGCACCAGCAGGTACGTTGGAACCCGGATGCAAAGCCTTCACTTGGTGGCATTTCCTTTTACGTGGTATTTCTTTTTGCTTTCATTTTTACAATTATTTTACCACATAAAGATGCAGGTTTTAATATCCAGATCATCGGAATTTTAATGTCGGCTACACTTGCTTTCCTCATGGGACTTGCTGACGATGCCTTTAACACACAACCTTTATTAAAATTTTTGACCCAGATCTTTTGTGGCCTCATTGTGATTTTTTCGGGGCACAGTGTTCTCATTTTTCAAAACCAGTTTTTAAATTATTTAATTACCATTATCTGGGTGGTTGGCTTAATGAACTCCATCAATATGTTGGATAACATGGACGGCATTAGTTGTATCGTGTCCATACTGGCTTGTTTTTTTATGATAGCGGTAAATGTTTCTTTATTTAAGACCAGTAGTTATGCAACCACCCTGAATCTTGGGGTGCTGGGAGCTCTGTGTGGATTTTTGGTTTTTAATTTTCACCCTTCTAAAATGTTTATGGGCGACACGGGAAGCCAGTTCCTTGGCCTTTTCCTTGCTGTGATGGGAATTGATAACTGTTGGAATAATCCTACCTCACCCTCTGTAAATGGTTTTCCGATTGCAAATATCGTTATTGTATTGCTTGTGTTTTTATTGCCCATAACCGATACGGTGAGTGTTGTGGTGAACCGCATAAGAGAAGGACGTTCTCCTTTTATTGGCGGGAAGGATCACACAACCCATCATTTGTTTTTTAAAGGGCTTACAGAAAAAAGAATCGCTATTCTGTTTTTCGCATTAGGCTGTATTGGGGTTTTAATGGCTTATTGGCTGGTTACCCGTTTCTCTTATCCCCTGTTCTTTATTTCTATGGCTTATATTTTAGGAGTATTTATTTCTTTGTATCTTGTTACTGTTCTTAAAAAGAAATCGTAACGACTTCCTGACACGGGCATAATTACAATCATTTTAGTTATGGTTACGCCTAGGATGGTGCGGTGATCCCGACAAATGTCGCAAGCGATTTGGTGTGAACCCGGATTTTTTTACATTTGGGTTTAGTATTTAGGCGCTAGCGCAAAAAATTCAGGTGAGGGCAAAAGTCCGATGGACTTTTGAGCCAGATATAGCAATAGCTTCGCCTTGAATTTTTGTTTCTTTTTTTTCAAGAAAAAAGGAAGACCAAAATGACAGAGAGATCATCAACAGCGTGGTTTTTAAATAGAAATTAGAGTTCTTAGCTCGAGGTCGATTTGAATCGAGGGCGGGACAAGTAATGGCAATTGAAAAACAATAATATCTACATATGAAACTCAGACAAACATTAGCAATGAATAACATTTCGCGCCCGCTCGTGTTATTCGCTATTTTTGTGCTTGTCTACATCCTGCTGAAGGCCTACGTGCTTCCTCCTTTAGCGAACACTGTTTCATACACCAACAATAATTTTTACGTGTTTAATCTTAGCATTCCTGCTCACCTCGAATTTTGCGGAGAGAAAATTCCTTCTAATGATTTTGACATTAAAAAGGATTTAGAGAAGGAATTTTTTAACAGCGCTTATTGGAAGAATAATTCTTTAGCCTTGTTTCAGAAAGCGCAGCGCTGGTTTCCATATATAGAACCTATTTTAAAGCAAGAAGGAGTACCCGACGATTTTAAATATTTATGTGTGATCGAAAGTCATTTATCCAATGCTTCTTCTCCCGCCGGTGCTGCCGGCTTTTGGCAACTGGTCCCCATGTCGGCGCGTAATTATGGTTTGGAAGTGAACAGTGAAGTGGATGAACGCTACCATGTAGAAAAAGCTACTCATGCAGCCTGCGGACATATTAAGGATGCTTACGAAATTTTTAAAAACTGGACACTCTCTGCGGCAGCCTATAACCGTGGCATTGGCGGCATTCAAAGCGCCATGGCAAAACAAAAAACCAATAACTACCATGATCTTTTATTAAACAGAGAAACCGGAAGTTTTGTATACCGAATACTGGCTTATAAAACTTTATTTTCAAGCCCGGGACATTTCGGGATCAAAAAGAAAAAGTGGCAATATTATCCAAAAATTCCTGTTAAGGTTTTTAAAATTGATTCGTCTATTAAAAGTTTATCCGCCTTCGCAAAGCAGATAGGCTGTACTGAAGGGACCATTCGTTTGTTTAATCCGTGGTTATTAAAAGATGAATTGAATAACCCGGCAAAAAAAATATATGAAATACGGATTCCTAAAAACCTGGATGCGGATTATTCCGGTTACTTAAAAGATCTGTTGGCTGAAGAAGGTCAGTTGATCCATTATGCCGCCGACCCGGTTGCTACGCTTCAAAAGGCAGATACAGACACGATGGGACTCACAAAAAAAACAATTCAATACCTTGTTAAAATTGATGAGCCTTTAAAAAACCTTGCCAATTTTTTAAAAGTAAAAGAAGAAGATCTTCGCAAATGGAATAACCTGGATGAAAAACAACAGGCTGTGGCCGGGCAGACGCTGATCGTTAATTATACGTATCCAAGGGAGTAGGGCCATCACGGCAACTATAGGGACTTAACGGAAGCAAGAGTAAAGGGAAACAACACTAATCTGCTCATCCGATTGCTGCCGGATCTGTGGCTTTATCCTGTTCTCGTAGCCACCAGCGCAAACAACATCGGGATCTTATCTCCCAAATGTTTAATCCTGAATTTTCCGCTCTCAAATTCTTCCATGTTGCTAAAACAATTGTAAGGCGAATAATTAAATTCATCGTAGGAAACAAGGGTGAGCCCGTTTTTTAACATGCTGTTTAATACCTCACTGGTAGGGTGATTCCAGCCAACGAATTCTTTATTGATGGGAGCATTCCTGTCAGCATATGTGCCACTTTCTGTTTCTATGATTGGTGCCACGTTAAAATAATTGTAAACTATTTTTTCAAAATCGGCATCGTACATCCACACAAAAGGATGAAAGTCGACGAAGACAAATTTTCCACCGGGTTTTAAATACCTTGAAACTATTTTTGCCCACTTGTCTAGATCCGGCAGCCAGCCTATGGTTCCATAACTTGTAAATACAAGGTCAAAGTGTTTATCAAGATGTTCGGGTAAAGTATAAAGATCACAGCAAATAAATTCTGCTTTTAAGTTTGCCTTTTCCGCAAGAAGGTGCGCATTTTTAATGGCGTTGTCAGAAAGGTCAACTCCTGTGACTTCGGCGCCCATTCGGGCAAGAGAGAGCGTGTCCTGACCAAAGTGACATTGTAAATGAAGAATACTTTTATTATGGATATCTCCCAATAAATTTAATTCAACAGATTTTAAAGAAGTGTTTCCTGCTAAAAATCCTTTCACATCATAAAACGCCGAGTCTATGTGGTAATCCGTTCTGCGGTTCCAGGAGTCCTTATTTTTTTCAAGGTAATTTAAATCGTCGCTCATATTAATGTGTGTGAAGTTCTTCAATACTGTTGTGTAAGATCTTTTTTAGATTTTCAAAAAATTTAAAATGTGCTTTTTTCAGAATGCCTGAGAAGACCATTCCCATTAACTTAGGAGAGCGTATGTCAAAGGTTTCGGTAACGATTAAATTCCCGCTTTTGTTTTTTGAAAAGGTAATGTCTATGGTAAGAAAAATATTTTTCTTTACCCTGGAGGTGTAGCGGATGTGTTTATACTCTTCTATTTCGAATACCTTTGTTTCATAAATAGGATGGTTTTTAATAAAGCCAAATAAATGCACTTCTTCTACAATGACATATTCCAGGTATTCGGGAAGATTATTTTTGATGATGTTTACTTCAATTATATAGGGATGGATCTCACCGAATTTTTTTAAATCGGCTAAGGATTCGTAAGCGATTTCCAACTGGTTGGGAAGTGCGTGTTGTAAACTAAATGTTGTGTTTGTGGGCATGTATGTAAAATTAGATAATATCAGATTCTTAACAAATTATGGTTTTAATTTTATTCTTAAATTTATCCGAATGTGTATTATAAATTCGTAAAATGAAATTAACCTTGGGAGATAATAAGTCAGTGTTGGTATACGGATTGTTCCTTGCACTGGTTTTGTTCCTTCTCAAGTGGCTGGAATTAAAATTCCTTTTCAGGGCTCATTCTTTCGAAATTTTTATTGGAGCCATTGCAATTATTTTTACTGGTCTGGGAATCTGGCTGGCTCTTCAACTTGTAAAACCTAAAGTGGAAACACGGGTTGTGGAAAAGGAAATCTTTATTGAAATAGAAACAGCTCCTATAAAAGAGATCCAACAAAAAGAAATAGAAAAACTGGGTATAAGTAAACGCGAACTGGATGTACTGAACTTGATGGCAGCTGGATTAAGCAATGAAGAGATTGCCGGTAAATTATTTGTAAGTTTGAGCACTGTAAAAACACATTCATCAAATATTTTTGTAAAGCTGGATGTAAAACGAAGGACGCAGGCCATTGAAAAAG
>Ga0265327_10005439_pt1 | contig 10623 bp, 7 predicted proteins | sample 41621metaG_FD_202089 | JGI IMG/M metagenome (GOLD analysis project Ga0265327, IMG submission 202089) | Rhizosphere microbial communities from Carex aquatilis grown in University of Washington, Seatle, WA, United States - 4-16-21 metaG | ecosystem: Host-associated > Plants > Roots > Rhizosphere >... | reverse complement strand
TGCCGCCGCCAGCGGTCAAATTATAACCGACGAGCTTATCATTCTCGATGATGGCGATGAAACCGCAGTCGTTGGTGAAGATATCGATGTCGTTTAGTGGCGGAATGGCGAACGCGACTTTGAATTTGCGGGGCAAATAAGTTTTGCCGTAAAGCGGGTCGACGAAATTTGCGTCTTCTTCCGTTAGTTTCAACTCGGTGCCTTCGACCCAAATCTGATGGTACGCGCGGGTCTTCGGCAATAATGCGTCAGACACTTCTTTCGCGTGCTTTTGAATGGAATCAACCAGCGGACTGGTCGCCGGCGTCGGCGCGGCCATGACGTTACGATTCACGTCACCGCAAGCTGCGAGCGTCGTGGCCATCGCATCGTTGATACCCTTCATGAATTTGCCGAGCACACCTTTTGTCACGCCGTGAAATTGGAACCCCTGACGCGTGGTGATGCGCAGGGTGTTGTTGGCGCAGGTGGTCGCGAGCGTGTCGAACGCGAGATAGACGTTCGGTTGCACGATACCGCCCGGAAGGCGTCCGCGCACCATGTAGATATATTGCTTACCGACTTTGCGCTTGTCGCGGTCATCTTGTTGGTAGATGCCGTGAAACTTCATGAACTCGTAGTCGTCCTCGGAAAAACGATCTTTGGCGGCGTCGTCGAGCGTTTGGCGAATGGTGCCGCAAAGCAGGGGATCTGCTTGCTTCAGCCCTTCATTTCGGGTCAACTTCTGCTCTGCCTTCAAATGCTCTGCGGTAATCATGAGTTTCTTAGTAATGTTGCTTATGTTAAGTAAGCCTTCATTCGGGATTTCTGTCAATTGGTATTTTGAGGCCCCGAGGCCATGGGTAAGTGTGCTCGGTCGGTGATTTGAGTTCCACAATTTTTTAATTTTAGCTCTCATTCGGTCCCGTTTACGTCCGTTTGGTCCCGGCGGATCCATGCGCGGGCCCACCGCGGGAAGGGGCTGGATGGTGAAACGATGGCATCGTCGCGGCCTGGAAGGGTTTGGTAATTGAACAGTTGGCAACATCGATGGTTTTGAAATGGTGTCAATCAGGCGGTCGATTTCAGATGGTTCGACGGTTGTAATTGGCTCGGTGATAATCGTTTCGGTGTTTATAAGGTGGTTATAGGAAATTTTTTTAATGGGCAAATGTGATGACAAGTCGTGACAAGTGATGACAACTGAGAACTTGTGATGACGTCCTGAGACTGAATGATGACAAAACCAGACAGTTCAGAGCGACGGGTCATCGCAAAAAGCGGGCAAAGAGTCGGGTGAGCCCGGCTTTGTGGAGCGAGGTTTTTTGCTAACGGCTGATTGTATTCCTTATGTTGTATCGTTCGCATAACACGAGCGATTGTGACATAAAGTAGCTACGTGTCAAAAAATGTAGGGAAGCCAGGGAAAGGAGGGAAACCAGGGAAAGAAACAGCAGTTTGATTTTGAAAAATGTGGGAGTTTTAGAGGGCTGGCATGGAAGTTGAGTAACGCAAAGGCGCGAAGAACGGGGAAAATAGACACGAACGTTCAACGCCCAACGTCGAACGGAGGCAAAAGCAAAAAGGATTGGGAACTCAAGAAGATGAAACACGGATCAAAAAACCACAGGGCGCGCAGGTTACTGAAGAGGAGGTGCTGGGAAGCTTTCATTCCCGTCGCTGAGTAACATCGTCCGTTGGTGACTTTATTTCGATCACGCAGACGTCCACCGTTAGAATTGAGGCGGGTGCGTCCAACAGCACCGCTACTGTGATTGGGGTATGACTACGCTCCAATTTGTCACACTCGGTCGCACTCAGTCACTGTAGTTTTTCCGCTTTTTTTGCACGTAGTACAACGACGCTGTGAAAAGCGCCGGAGGGCTGGCGCACTTGCCTAAATGCGTGATTGCTTTGGCGGCAGGGGGTTTTAGACTCGCGCTTCAGAAGGAGTTTTTGGATTTATGAAATTTTTTGCGACCACCGTTTTACTTTTCGTTATTGTTTCCGCCGCGTTCGCTGAGCCTGAGTTGCGCGGGAGTCCGACTGAGTTAACGCAGTATTTGAAGGATATTCCGAAAACGGTGTCGGTGGTGGGGACGGCCGAGGTGAAGGTGCAGGCTGATCGTGCGGTTGTTAGCTTGAGTGTGCGCACGGAGGACAAGCTTCTGGCAACGGCGTTGCGCGTGAATCAGAAGTTGCGGGCGGAGATTATTTCGTCGCTGATTCAAAAGGGGCTCAAGGCGGATCAGATGAAGGCGTCGCAGTTTTCGCAAACGCCGAAATACGGTTTGTTCGGCGATAAGGCGAAGAGTTATTTGGTAGAGAACACGATCAAAATCTCGGTCCATAATGAAAAGGAGTTTCAGGCGGTCGCGGGCGTGGTGGATAGCGTGAATGAGGTGCGGTATCTCGGTGTGGAGTTCGAGCAAACGGACAAGGTGACTTATAAAAACAAGGCGTTGGCGGATGCGTGCGATAAGGCGTCGGAAAAGAAACAGCTTTTGGAGAGTAAGTTTGGTTTCAAGTTGGTTGCGCAAAAGATGAGCGAAGGGGTGAGAGTGACACGGGCTGGAACGCAGTTGGAGCAAATTAGGGAGTATGAGAATTCTTCGAGGTCCGGGAAGCCTGTGGGAGTGACTTCTATTTCAGGATCGGCGTCTGAGGTAGGTGATGAAGGTGGGGCGAATTTTGGGGAGTTGATTTATACGGCGGAGGTGACGGTGGAGTATCGGGTGGATAAATAGGGGTTGGGTTTTTGTCTTTCCTGAAATCTTGCTGCGTGGGGTGAGGGCTGATATAAGTTGAACAGCCCGCGATGCAATTTAATCCCTTAAATGTTCGTTGTGTACGAACAGCCCGGATATCCGCAGTCATCGTCGTGCTGTTGGGTATCCTGGGAATCGTCGCGAAGGTAACCGGCAACCTCCTGCTATCCGGGTTTCGCGCGAAATACGCGGCAATGTCGCCTCACCTAGCGACGTATCTGCTGATGTTTGGCGTTGCTCTGCTTTTGACCCAAACTCGATGGACTACTGCAAGGCGTTTCGCGATTCCAGTATGTGTCTTGATTGGATTGCTCGGCGCGTACGATCTGGTTCCTTTGCTGTTCGGGGTCAATGCTGCGCCGCAGTCCATCCCATTCAACGGTTACGACTATGACATACGGCCGTTCGTGCGCATCTCCCGTATTTCGGGAGCGGGTCTGATTTTGTGCGGCGTAGCCCTGGCGTTTTTATTGCGCAAGGGAACACGCTTCAAGGCGCTTGTTCCGTATCTTGCCAGCATCGTTCTGATTGGATCATGCGTGGTGCTTCTGGGATATCTTTATGGGACCCCTCTTTTATATGGTGGACGTAGAAATAGTCCTCTTGGCCCGGTGGCCCTTTCGACTGCGATCGCGTTTGTTGCGTTGAGCATTGGCCTTGTTGCCGCTGCGGGTCCGGATTACCACCCGCTGCGCGCGTTGACCGGGCGATCGGCCAGCGCACAGCTTTTGCGGGCATTTTTGCCGATCACGTTTCTTGTCGTGTTCATGGATGGATGTCTGTCGCACTGGGTTCGCGCATACAAAAATTTGAACCCGGTGGTTCGCGACGCATTTCAGACGCTTGTTTCGGCTTTATTTGTCACTCTGGTGGTTTCGCTGGTGGCGCGCCGAATCGGGCGTCGGCAGGAGCAAGCGGAACTGGCATTGGTTCAGGCGAACGAGGAACTGGAATCGCGTGTGCGGGCGCGCACGAGCGAACTTACTTTAGCGAACGCAGGGTTGCGTGAGAGTGAAGAGCGGTTCCGGCAACTGGCGGAGAACATCAAGGAAGTGCTTTGGATGACTGATTTGACGAAGCAGCAGATGCTTTACGTCAGCCCGGGATACGAAATTATCTGGGGCAGGTCATGCAAGAGCTTGTATGAGCGACCACAGGATTGGGTCGATGCGCTGCATCCGGAGGACAAAGAGCGGACGTTGCACGCGGCCTTCGAAAAGCAGGAAGTTGGAGAATACAACCAGGTTTATCGAATTTTGCGTCCGGACGGAACGATGCGCTGGATCCGCGATCGCGCGTTTCCGGTGAAGGATCAAGACGGCAAACCGTATCGCATCGTTGGTCTTGCTGAGGATATTACCGAGGAAAAGGAAATTGATGAGAAGCTGGCGGCATTGGGGCACGCCGTCGAAAGCAGTACGGAACCGATCAGTATTACAGACGTAAATAACAAAGTGATTTTCATCAATCACGCTTTTGAACTATCTACCGGTTACACGCGCGACGAGATCCTTGGGAAACACAGTTCGGTGCTTCATTCGCCACGCAATCCTCCTGGGTTGGCAGACGCGATTGTGGAGCAAACGCGCAAGGGCGGTTGGACGGGGGAAGTTTGGGACTTGCGCAAGGATGGTAGCGAGTTTCCAATTTTCCTGAGTACTTCTGAAGTCAGGAACAGTGATGGTGAGGTGATTGGATTGATGGGGATCGGGCGCGATATGACTGAACGCTACCGTGCCGAGGCAATTTTGCGCGAGAGCGAAGAGCGCTTTCGCAGTCTGTTCCAATCCGCGCCGATTGGCATTGCGTTGCATGATGTCGATGGCCGGTATTTGCAGGTGAATTCCGCTTATGAATCGATCAGCGGTTTCAAAGAACTGGAGCTGCAAGCCTTCGGCAGTTCGGCAGCGATCACTCACGCGGATGATGTGGTTGGTGAGCGCGAGATGTTCGAGGCATTGATACAGGGGCACGTGGACAGCTATCGCAACGAGATTCGTTACGTGCGGAAGGATCGCACAGTCGTGTCCACGATGTTGACAACATCGGCACTGCGCGGAGCGAATGGCAAGATTCGTTACGTCATTTCGATGATTGAGAACATCACTGAGCAGAAGAATCTTGAGCGGCAGATGTTGGAGATCGCGGCTATGGAACGTCAGCGCATCGGACATGAGTTGCATGACGGGCTCGGGCAGTTTCTTGCTGGTGTGGCCTTTAAGGTCAAAGCGTTGGAGGTTGCGCTGGACGCATCAAACGGCGCGATACCGAGCGACCGCAAGGAAGAGGTGAAGGCGCTGAGCGCGTTAATGCGTGAGGCATTGAGCCAAACCCGCCGCCTGGCGCATGGGTTGCAGCCAATTGAGATTGAGGGGCGCGGGGTCATATCGGCGCTGACGACGCTTGCCGAAATGTCTGAAAATATGTTCGACGTGGATTGCGACTTTTCGTGCGATCAGTCGCAATTGCCGATAAGACCCGAGGCGGCACTGGCGCTTTACCGAATTGCGCAGGAAGCGATTCACAATGCCGTGAACCACGGGTCGGCCAAGCGGATACGAGTTGAACTTTCGGTGCGCGGAAGTGAATTGAACTTCAGCATCAGCGATGATGGCATTGGATTCCGGTTGCCGCCGCCGGCACAGAACTCGACCAACGATTCTTCGCACGTTCTCACGGGCGGTGGGATGGGACTTCGGATCATGGAATATCGTGCTCGCGCAGCGGGAGGGCAGTTTCAGATCAGACCCAATGCGCCGCGCGGGACCAACGTCATTTGCACGTTCCCACGCACCGCAGTGTTACCGGAACATTGGCGCGATTAGTTAAACGAGTTTTACCACACCGCGGCCGGGACAAACTTCTCCAATAATCCAGGCTTTGTGTTTCTCAGCTCGTATCGTATCGAGAACCGCCTTTGATTTTTCCGTGGCGACGATCGCAGTCATTCCAATTCCCATGTTGAACACCTGATACAATTCTTCGGTATCGACGCCGCCTTTTTCGCAGAGCAGTTGGAAGATTGGAAGCATCGGCCAGGAACCTTTTCGAATGATGACGTTGCAGTTCTTCGGCAGCACGCGCGGGATATTATCCACAAACCCTCCGCCGGTAATGTGGGCCAGCCCCTTGATGACGCGTCCGGCGGACGACGCAGCGCGATCGTCCCTACGCGGATTGAATTTTTTTAACAGTTTCTGCACGACGGGTCCGTAGCTGACATGAACGCTGAGCAATTCTTTGCCGATTGTATTACGAATTCCGGGAACGCGTGAGGTCGGTTTTAGTTTGAGTTTTTCGAAAAGGATTTTGCGCGCGAGCGAATAGCCGTTGGTGTGGAGACCGCTGGAGGCAATGCCGATGACTGTGTCGCCGGGCTTGATGGTTTTTCCGTCGAGCATCGCGGATTTTTCAACGACTCCCACGATAGTGCCGCTGACGTCGTATTCGCCTTCCTTGTAGAAGCCGGGCATCTGGGCGGTTTCACCGCCGATCAAGGCGCAATTATTTTGAGCGCAGGCGCGAGCGAAACCCGTGATGAGTTGCTCGAAAACTTTGGGCTTTAATTTGCCGGTGCCGATGTAATCGAGAAAGAACAGCGGTTCAGCACCGAGCACGGCGATGTCGTTGACGCAATGATTGACCAGGTCGGCGCCGACTGTGTCGTGCTTGTTCATCGCGAAGGCGATCTTCAGCTTCGTGCCCACGCCGTCGGCGCTGGAGACGAGAACGGGTTCGCGATACTTTTTGGTGTCGAAAGCGAACAGGCCGCCAAACCCGCCGACTTTGCCGAGGACTTCGCGACGATGGGTCGAGGCGAGCAACTGGGGGAGCGTGCTTTTGACGCGGTTGCCCAAATCAATGTCAACACCGGCGGACGCGTAGGCTTTCTTTTTCATCGTATGGATTACTCCGAAGTGGGGAAGTAAAACGCCGCTTGGGAAAAATTCAAATCTAATCGGGCAGCGGTTTGCCTTTTGTTTCAGGACCAAACCAAATGACGACCATCCCGACGAAGTAGACAAGCACTAACATTGCGCCGGCTCGGGCGTAACTGCCGTCGTAGGCGGCGACGAGTTTGCCCTGAAAGAGCACGCCCGCCGCGGCGAAGATGCGCCCGAAATTGTAACAGACGCCTTGTCCTGTGGCGCGCATACGGGTCGGAAACAGTTCCGGTAAATACAATGGCATCCAGCCGTAAAACGCGGCAGTAAACAAACCAACGAAACCGAACATAACCGTGAATAGCGGGCTGTAGTGGTCGAAGCCGCGAAAGAGAGTTGTTGTGATGATCCACGAAACGAGACAGAGGGCGAAGTAAGTCCAGCGGCGGCCAAATTGACGCGCGAGCAAGCCGCCGGCAAAGCAGCCGATCATCGCGCCAATCGCAGCGAGGAGCAGGGATGTTGAAGCAGCATGGGGGTCTTGTTGCCCGACCATTTTGTTAACCCATGTTGGAATCCACTGGACGGAACCCCACGTGCCCATAAGCGCCACGGCGGCGAGTGCTATGCCGAGGAGAGTCTTGCCGATCATCGCGCGGGAGAAAACTTCTCGCACCGGATGAGTTTCAACTTTTGCGACAGCAGCTTTCCATCGGCGCGACTCGGGGACGAAGAAGACGATAAAGAGGCTGAGCAACGATGGCGCGGCGCCGGCGAGCATGACCCAACGCCATGAGTTTGGTTGGATTTTTACGAACATGCCCATAACGGAAATGAGCGCGTAACCTGCATTCGCGGCTGAGCCAATCGCACCTGCCAAGAGTGGTCGCGCTTTCTCGGGCCAGAATTCCATGACGAGTGCAACTCCGAGCGCCCATTCGCCGCCCATGCCGATTGCTGAAACGAATCGTAGCGCGCCAAGTTGGATCGGGCCGGTCGCGAAGTAGCAAAGGCCGGTGAAAATGGAGTAAGTGAGAATGCTCCACGTCATTATTCGGACGCGGCCGAAACGATCGCCCAGCCATCCAAAAACAAATCCTCCGAGCGCGGCGCCGATTAGAAACAACGCCGTGATGTAGCCGAAGTATTGGCCGATGATTTTGTCATCGGTCGTATGCAACAGATCCTGCAACGCCGGTCGGCCCGCGAGAGGGAATACGGCCTGTTCAAGCCCGTCGAACATCCAACCGAAAAACGCGGCACCGAGCACCAGCCATCTTTCGCGGTTGGACGCGACGGCTGTTGAAGGCGCGCTGGTTTCGGCAACGGACGAGGAGGGCATTGGTGATTGTTCTAACGGAACGCGTTAAAGCCGACAACCGAAATAGAAAAATGCTTTTCTGTTACGGATAGGAGAGCCGATAAAACAGATTTGGGGATGCAATCGTGTTGGTCAGCTTGTAGATGTTGCCCGACTTCGTTGGTGAAGGTGTCACTTTATTCCATTTACTCCCCGGTGAAAGAGACGACGACGCATAAAGGTTGTAGCCCGCCCAGTTAGTGGTCCACGAGAAAATCATTTTGTTGCTGGCGACGGAGCAGCCCAGGGTGGGGGCGTCGAAGATGTGGATGTAGTGGTGGACTGCGCTTGAACCATACCAGGTGGCGGCGGAGGTGTTAAGGCACGAAGCTGCGTGGGAGGCGACGTGCCCGTTACCTGTATACATGGTGACGTGGTCGAGGTTGACAATGTTGGAGTCGCCTTCCCAATTCCAGCCGATGACGTCGCCAGGTTCCATTTCGGATAATGAGGAAACTTCTTCTGCGTAACAGCCGCCAATCAGGACGGTGTTGACGATGCGACTGGCGCTCGGTTCGCCGTAAGTAGGGGAGGTGCGGCTGGGAATGTAGAGACCGCCGCCCCATTGCGCCGGCTGGCGGCCAATGCAACAGGAAACGAAATGCGCGCAGTCGTCACCGATAACGTTGGTGGGGACGGGGGCGCCCGCACCGTAGTAAAAGTAAGACCAATTTGCGGGTACGTTACCGTTCGTCCAAAAATATCCGTCACTCGCTACGAAGGCGGCGTAGTTGTTGGCGTAGGAAATGGCTCTGGCACGGTCGTATTGATTGGTTGAGCCGTTGGTGAGGACATTGATTTGGACGGCGACCTGAGGGCCGAAGAAAACGCCACTGGTATTGTTGAGTTGAAAAATGTTGGAGACGAGGCCGGTTTTTTCCGGCGCAATGAACATCATTGCGAATGTGCCTTGCGCACCTGGCGCAACTGATTTGCCGTTGGCGATTCGTGCGACAGTGGTGAAAGTCTTCGACGTGTTGGTGTGGAGCGGGATTGCGCCTAGAGAATCCGAGCCGATGAGGTTTAAAGTGTAACTCGAGCCAGCAGCCCATGTGGTGGTTCCGGTGTTTTGAAACGTCCACGATTGGGTGAACACGGTGCGAGCCGGGACGGGTGTTCCGTTGGTAACGGAAACCGAAATCAAAGTGGCGTCGTCCGCGGCCTTCACATTGATGCAAATGAGGAGGAAAGTGAAAAAAAACGCTCCCAGCCGGGTTAGAAAGGCAGAATGAATTGGCTCGTGAGCGTGTTTCACAACGGTATCGATAGACGATACCAATTTCCTCACAGCTTGCCATGCTAAACTACAATACTTACGCAATTTGTGGTGGCGACTCACGCTGGGATTAATTGTCAACTTAACGTTACAATTCGGCCATCATGACTTCGCTGTAAGCGTACGCAGAGAAGATTTGTGGCCTCAATACAACTTTGGCTGATTGCGTATCAGGTCTTCGTGCGAAATGATTCGACAGTATGGTGGTTGCGGACAGGATCAGTGACGCTACGAAAGAGAACCGAGGAAGCTCAAGGGATTTTCCCACGATTCAATTGTTTGGCCTGCGCGTTCACGCAATCAGCGAGGCACGGTTGCAGGACGTTGTTTTGAAGAATGCATGCGGCGGCCACGGGTTGTCGGCTACTTATGCGACGGCTCATACCTTGGCATTGATTCGTGGCGACGCAGTCTTCCGGGATGCGGTCAATACATTCGATATCTGCTACGTAGATGGATGCGGTGTCGGGATAACGAGTTTGTTATTGCGGCACAGATTCATCCGAAAGACGACAGCGAACCGGTATTTTTTGCCCTTGTGCAGGCGAGCAACTGCAGCGGGGTTGCGAATCGCTCTGGTTGGAGGGCGTCCGGGTGTCGCCGACAAAGTGGCTGAACGTATCCGCGATTTTGATCCGCACGCGCAGATTTGGACCTGTCACGGTTTTTGTTCTACGGAGCGAATGACGAATTTGAATGGATTTGAGGCGCATATCGTTTTTCTCGCAATGGGCCAACCCAAGCAGGAATACATTGCGTTGGAACTTAGCGCGAAGCTGCCGCGCTCGGTCATTATTTGTGTCGGTGGCTTGTTTGATGTTGTTGCGGGAGAGTTACCGCTTTGTCCTGAATGGATTCGGTCCGGAGGAATGGAGTGGGCATTCCGGTTGGTGACGAGGCCGAGACAGGTTTGGCGGCGATATTTGTTGGGGTTGCCGGTGCTTGCGGCGATGGTGGCCGCAGAGAAGGTCAAACCGCTGCCGTCCGCCAGAAAATTATCTGCAACGAAGCGGTTCAACCATAATCATCTGCGCGAGATCGCTGCTCAGCGCCACTCGGGCGTTGCAGACGAGGCAGATTAAGCTGGATTGGCTTACCAATAATTTCAGGACTTGTTGTTCGCAGAAACCAATTTCACGCAAACGTTTTGAAACTTCTTCGGGTGCAGAGAGTTCCTTGATCCGGACTTCAACTCCTGCTTTGACGCGGCTCAGCGGGCAAGTAATGGGACTTGAACAAGCCAGTGTTGGCGGGGTGACCGCTTCTTTCGCTGTGTGCCACAAGTCTGAAAGTTTCATACTTTTGTTGGCTCTAAGTTAAGACTGAGTCTCAATTCGTTCTCCACCGCAGTTGTCA
>Ga0265327_10005438_pt1 | contig 10623 bp, 9 predicted proteins | sample 41621metaG_FD_202089 | JGI IMG/M metagenome (GOLD analysis project Ga0265327, IMG submission 202089) | Rhizosphere microbial communities from Carex aquatilis grown in University of Washington, Seatle, WA, United States - 4-16-21 metaG | ecosystem: Host-associated > Plants > Roots > Rhizosphere >... | reverse complement strand
TCACCCCGCCCCCAACGGGTTGGCTGCCTTCCCCGCCCCGACGGGATCAGACGGAATCCCTTCGGTGCTCCGTCCCATTCCCAACCGCCGACCGCTGCCTTCCGTCCCCTGTCCGGTGTCCTCTGTTCTCAGTCTTCCGCACTTCAGCCGTCGGCCTCTGACCCCTGACTTCCGACCGCTGACCTCCGCCCATGCCGCGCACGCCTGACTACCTGCAGATGACGCCGTTCTACGGCTTCTTCCACTACCTGGCGCGCGGGCTGTACGACGCTTGTTTTCGCGGCGAGGTGGTTGGCACGGAGTTGATTCCAAGCAGTGGCCCGTTCCTGATCGCCTCCAACCACGCCAGCCACCTCGACCCGCCGCTGGTCGGCAGCCAGATCATGCGGCAGATGCGTTTTTTCGCCCGCAAGACCCTTTGGCACAACCGGGTCGCGAGCTGGTGGCTCGACCGCGTCGAGACGATACCCGTCGACCGTGACAGCGGGGACGTCGGCGCCATTCGCCGGGTGCTTCAGGCGCTGCATGAGAACCGCGCGGTCGTGCTTTTTCCCGAGGGCACCCGCTCGCCCGACGGCCATCTCCAAAAACCCAAGGCCGGCGTCGGCCTCCTGGCCTGCAAGTCCGGCGTGCCGGTCGTGCCGTGCCGGGTTTACGGCTCGTTCGAGGCGTTTGGCAAGGGCCGTTCGATTCCGAAATTCGGCACACCGGTGACCATTGTGTTCGGACAACCGATCGCGCCGGCGGACTACGACGACCCCACCGCCGGGAAGGACCGGTATCAACTGGCCTCGCAGCGGATCTTCGAGCACATCGCCGCGCTGCCGTTGCCCGTTTATCCGGTGATCTGATCGTCGGCGGGGAGAATCACCGGGGTTCTCGGTAGGGGCCGAGCTCTCATCGGCCTGGTTCGAACCGGCTTCCTTGGACCGATGAGGCCTCGGTCCCACCGAGCCATCGCGCCCTGCGTGGCGTCCGGCACGGATCCGCTTCAATGCCACGCGCCGAGGATCGCTCCCATCACGGTCAGCGCCACACCGTGATAGCCGGCGTTGATGAAAAAGATCCGGAGCGAACGGTGCTCGAAGAGGTAGGTCACACCGTAGGCCATGGCCACCCAGCCGAAACCGGCCGCCGCGCCCGCGAAGGCGCCGAATGCCAGCGTCGACTTGGCGCCGAGAAAGGCCGCCAGGTTGAACGCCATCACGACTTCGAGGACGAACGAAGTGCCCATGATCCGCGCCACGCCGCCCTTCGCCTTGAGGGTCTTGGCGGTGAAGCCCGACTCCCGCATCCACACGCGCCCGAAGACCGCCGGCGAATACCAGCACGCGCCGAGCGCGAAAGTGCTGAGCGCCGCCACCAGGATCGCGAGGTAGTTGAACGACATTTGTTCAGGCATGGGGGGAGCAGGGACGCCAACGGTAACTCCGTCCACGGCATGCGCATTTCGCGCCTCGCTCAAGCGGGCTGCGGTGGAACGCGCTAATTCGTCGCCGGACCCCTGGTCAGCGTCGCCGGAACGAGGTGCCGTGCGCTGGCGCATCCGGCCAGCCCAAGGGTCAGGTCAAATTCCGCCAGCACGTTGCTGATGACCTCGCGGACACCCAGTTCCCCGGCGACCGCCAGCCCGTAGACGTAGGGGCGACCGAGGCAGACCGCGGTTGCCCCGAGGGCGAGCGCCTTGAAAACGTCCGCTCCCCCGCGCACGCCGCTGTCGAGGAGCACCGGGATGCGGCCGTTCACCGCGGCCGCGATGGCGGGCAACGCGTCGAGCGAGGCGATTTCACCGTCGAGCTGGCGTCCGCCGTGGTTGGAGACAATGAGGCCGTCGACGCCGAGCTCGACCGCCTTGCGGGCGTCGTCGGGGTGAAGCACGCCCTTGAGCACCAACGGGAGCTTCGTGTGCTGCCGGAGGAATTTTAACTCGTCCCATTGCAGCGACGGCCGGGAATAGGTCGCCATGAACCGCTGCACCGCGGCCCGCGGCTCCGACGAACCGAGGTTCCGCAGCAAGCCGCCGGGAAAATTCGCCTTTTGCTGCAGCACCGTGACCAGCGAGCGGAGGCTGAGCGGCGGTTTGGCGGTGGGGGTGGAGCGCGCCGATGGGCCGTCGTCCGAACGTGGCTCGTTCGGAGAACTCGCCCTACCCAATTCCGCCCGGAAAGCCGGATCGCTCGTGTACTGGGCGATGCCCTTCCCCTGCAGGAACGGCAGCGAGCCGTGGTCGAGGTCGCGCGGCCGCCAGCCGAGCATGGTTGTGTCGAGCGTCAGCACGATGGCCGAGCAGCCGCACGCCTCCGCCCGGCGGACCAGGCTCGCGACGACGTCATTCGACCGGTTCCAGTAAAGCTGAAACCACCGCGGCGCGCCGCCCATCGCGGCGGCGCATTGCTCCATCGGGGCGGACGCCTGGTTGGAAAAGATGAACGGGACCTGGAGGGACGCCGCCGCCCGCGCGACAGCGAGGTCGCCGCCCCGGCGCGCCATCTCGAGCAGGCCGATCGGACAAAGCAACAGCGGCGACGGCAACTGCCGGCCGAAGAGTTCGATCGAGAGGTCGCGCTTGTCGGCGTCCCGCAGCACCCGGGGGACGACCTGCCACCGGTCGAAAGCCGCGGTGTTCGCGGCCATGGTCGCCTCGCGGCCCGCACCGCCGGCGATGTACGCCCAGGCTTCCGTCGACATCTCCTGTCGGGCAGCTTCCTCCAGTCTCGCCCAGGCCACCGGCACCGCCGGTTTCTTCCCGCCACTTCCGGCGATATAGACGGCCCGCTGGCGATCGCGACCGATGTCAGAGTGGATTTCGCTCATGGGTGGGCCGGTCGGCAGGAAACGTCGTGCCGGAAATGATGACCGCGGTCAACCCGCGTCGGTTGGAGGGCGGGGTCGGGCGACCCCGCCTGAGGCTTGCCTCATCGAGGTGGAACGCGGCCTCGGGACGCGTTTCGAGCGCGTCCGTAGGCCGCGCTCCACCTTGGAGTGGTCCTTGGCGCTAGGTTGCTCTCCCCTTCGCGTCGATTCGCGTATTTCGCGGTTCAGTCCGTCTCTCTCTGCTTCCTCCGTTTCCTCCTGTAAACATGTTTCGAAGGTTTGTGGGTTGGCGGGGTCAGCGACCCCGCCCTGCAAAACCATCTGCGTGCCTGGGTTGGTCTGTGCGTATTCTTTCGCGCCAATTCGGGTGTTTCGCGGGCAAATGAGGCGGGGTTCGGAGACCCCGCCCTACATTGTGTGCTCACTCAAAACCGCGCCCGAACCGTTCCGCTCGCCAGCGGGACAAACTTGATCTCCTGTGGATTTTTGCCCGGCGGAACAAAACGGACCCGGAATTCGAGTGGCTGCGGTGCATTCGTGACGTACGGCACGAACCGGTAATCCATCACGATCTCATGCCGGCTCACGATGCCGGACCGGATCGTCGCGGAGAACGTTCCGTAAAACGTCGGCATTCCCGCGAACGCGATCTCCCTCCCCTCCGCGAGCCAGTCGGCCGGGACGGCCGGGAGGATGACCAGGCCGCCGTCGGGCAGACCCAGGTCGTTGTGGGTTTCGGCCAGGAGCGCGTTGCGAACCATCGTGAGGGCGGCGCCGGCGACGGCCCCGAGCGGTTCGGTGAAGGCAATGTGCCCGGCCAGGTACCGGTTGGCATCGTACATGCCGAAACTCCACGGCGACTCGCGCACCAATTGTTCGTAGGCGTCCGCCTGAAGCCGTTCGGGAAACAGGCCCGCGACCTCGGGGATCGAATGTCCGTTGCGGCTCGAGGCATGCAGCATGAACGACTGCAGGCCCGTAAGCGCCGCCGGCCGGGCGCGCGCGTCCCGAGTCGCACGCTCCAGCAGGTAATCGAGATTTCCGATCGCATACGCCGCGTCGAGCCCGTCGTAGAACCGCGGCAGCCCCGCCCAGAGTCCGCCGTGACCCTGTTCGTAGGCAAAAACGTCCTGGTTGGGGAACCGCGGCCCGGCCGGATCGCGGAAATCGAGTTCGAGAAACGACGGCGCAAACAGGCTCCAGTAGTTCCCGTAGCGCGAGCCGGTCAGCCGGTCGTAGGGTCCCTCGTTCCGTCCGCTGAGCGACGGCAGCGCGAGCGCGAAAGGCACGAATGGCGGCGAAGCCTTGCGATCTGTCACCTCCCGAAACACCTCGGCGAGGCGCCGCTGCAGGGCGGCGGCCTCGTTGGCGAGCACCGTGCCCTGCGCGGCCAGCTCGGGTGAACCGAGCACGCGGAACGCGTCGGCCGTCGCCAGCATCCCGCGCCAGCAGGCGGCGGTCGCGTACAGGCTCGTGGCCGGATCCCGCACATCGCCGCCGTAAATATGCGGCGGCAGCAGCCCGCGGGTGAGCGGGGGCCGTCGAGCGTCGTCCTGGTGCCGGACCGCCTCAGTCCAGCGGGCACATTCCCCCAAAACCGGCGCGACCTGCTCCAGCCATGCGCGGTCGTTGGTGAGCCGCGCGACTGTGGCCGCCGCCAGCGGCGCGGCCCCGTTGCGCGACTGGTGGTGCACGTTGGCTTTGTCCAGGTTCTCCGTGTCAAGCATGATGGCCGCCTGGCGCCGGGCCTCGTCTCCCCGCCCCCACTGCGCCAGCGCCACGACCGGCCAGGCCTCCTCGATGCCGAAGTAGGCTTGATAAAAGTAAGCCCCGTAACTCAGCCGCTCCTTGCCCTCGTAGGTCACGCGGGTGATCGCCTCGACTTGGCTGCGCCACGCGTCGATGCGCTCCATCCATTCCGCCGAAGGCACGCGCACCCGGGGACCGGACGTCAGGAGTGCGGACCAAGTCGCCTTGAATCCCGACTCGGCCTCGGCCAGCGCCACAGTGGTCATCGGCGTCGACGGCACTGCGTCGCCCTGCGGGGTTTGCAGGGAAATGCACCCCTGCGCGTCGGTCGCGAACACGAGCAGCACCTCGATCGGGCCGAGCGGTTCGAGCGTAAAGGGCTGGGCCGAGGCGAGCACGACCCGTCCCCACGCATCCAAGAGCGTGCGCCCGGTGCGAGCATAGCCTGGTTCCGCGGAAAAATACGGGATCGGCGTGCGGGGATTGGCGGGAGAATTCGGATGGTTCGCGAAATCCCAATAGTGGGCGCTCGGACGACGGCCCGCCCCGAGCACAAGGCGCACGCCGGGCGGCGCATTGACGAGCTGAAATTGCACGAACACCCGGGCCTCAGAATCGCCCGCCGACCTTGCTGAGAACAGCCGCTCGCGAACCGTGATTGCTTGGCATTCCCACTCCAGCGTCCAAAGCGGCAGGGTAACGCCGTCGGCGGTTTTCTCGAACGCCGTGTGCGCCGACAGTGGAGCCGGCCGGATCAGCACGCCGTCGATCAGCAGCGCCGGTGCAAACCAGTGGTCCTCGCGACACCCTTTGGGCAGATCGCGACTGTCCCACGACGTGAACCACTGGCCGTTTTGATACGCGAAGCCCGGGCTCGGGTCGTGGGGACTGGCCAGCAGGACTTTTTGAAAATCGAGCGGATAGGCCCGGGCCTCCAAATCTGTCCACGGTATTTCCAGCTCAAGTCCGGCCGGAATAACGGGGTCCCCCAGGCCGCCCTGTTGCCCTTCGACCGCCGCTGCGGACAGGTTGATCCGCCGCACTGCCGCCGGCAGCGCACTGCCGAAGGTGCCGGCCTCGACCAGCGAATAGCGCGGCAGCGGACCGGTCGCGGCGGGGTCGGCCGTGATCAGTTGATCCCAGAATGCGTCGCGGGCGACGGGCGATCCGGGCTGCAGGCTAACCGGCCCCACGCCGGCCGGCGGTGTCCAGGATTCTATCCAAAGCTGTTCGAACGGTGCGACCAGGATGGGTTTCTCCCAACCCGGCGTACCGGGCGCGCGCGCCGGCCCGTATGAATGGTCGCCAAAGCGGAGAAAATACAACGGTCCATCCGGCGGCCGGGCGAAATTCGCGGACCCGTTTTCGAGCGGGAGCGGTTTCAGCCAGTCGAGCGCCATCACCGGACCGGCGCCCAGGACCGCGAGGAGCGGGATCAGTCGCGCGCGGTTGGCCAGCAAGCGCATGACGTCAACCCGCCGCGAAGCCGGCTGCTATCTCAGCCCGCAGGCCTTGCGGGCGCGGATCATGGTCGCCGACGCCACGGCGCGGGCCCGCTCGGCGCCGTCGCGCAGCACCTTCTCGACATAGTCCGGATTGGCCGCCAGTTCGGCGCGGCGGGCGCGGTACGGGGCGAAATAGGTCCAGTAGTGTTCGAACAGCGCCTTCTTCAGGTCGCCATAGCCGAGCCCGCCCGCGCGCAGCCGGTTTTCAAAGTCATCGGCCACCGCCCTCGGCGCCACCAGCTTCAGCAGCTGGATCGCGAGGTTCTTGTCGGCGTCGGGCTTCGGCTCCTGCGGCGTGCGCGAATCCATGACAATGCCCATGATCTTTTTCCGCAGGGCCTTCTCGTCGCCGAAGATCTCGACCGTGTTGCCGTAGCTCTTGGACATCTTCTGCCCGTCGAGGCCGGGCACGACCGCGACCTCGTCGCGAATCAGGACGTCGGGCACGACAAACGTCTCGCCGTAGGTAAGGTTGTATTTGACCGCGATGTCACGGGTCATCTCGAGGTGCTGCTTCTGGTCCTTGCCGACCGGGACGACGTTGGTGTCGAACAGCAGGATGTCGGCGGCCATCAGCACCGGGTAGGCGAACAGGCCCAGGTTGGGCGCGATGCCCTTGGCGAGCTTGTCCTTGTAGCTGTGGGCCCGCTCGAGCAGGCCCATCGGCGTGAGTGAACCGATCATCCAGGTGAGTTCGCAGACCTCCGGGATGTCGCTCTGGCGCCAGAAGACGCACTTGACCGGGTCCAGTCCACAGGCGAGCCAGTCGAGCGCAATGCCGCGGGTGAAGGCGAGCCGCTCGGCAGCGTCGGTCACCGCCGTCAGCGAATGGTAATCGGCGATGAAATAATACGCGTCGCCGCCGGCCTGCAGTTCGATGGCCGGGCGCATGGCGCCGAAATAGTTGCCGATGTGCAGGGTGCCGGAAGGCGTGATGCCGGTGAGAACTCGCATGGAAACGCTACTGTTGCCCGGCGCCGGCGGGGGCGCGCAAGCAAATTAAGGGAGCCAGGGTGGAACTGGGCCTCCGGACCAGTTCTTGGCGGAGATTGAATTAGCCCGCCGAAAGGCCGGCTTTACCGTTTTGCCGTCGAGCGATTAACAAACCCGTCCGGAGGCCGGGTTCCACCCTTCGCTCCGTCTCGGCCGCATCAATCCCGGAACTTGATGATCCGGACCCCGCCGGGGATCCGCGCAATATGTTCAGACGGGAGAAAACCGCCAAACGCGATGGCGGGCATGACCCGCGCCCGCGGCCCGAGCAGCGTGCCGGGGTTGAGGACGGCGTTGCAGCCGACCTCGGCGCCGTCGCCGAGCACGGCACCGAACTTGCGCAACCCGGTGGCGGCGGCGCCCGCGGGGAGCTTCACGATCACCTCGGCCTTGTCCAGGCGGAGGTTCGAGCAGATGGCCCCGGCGCCGAGGTGCGCGCCGTTGCCCAGGACGGAATCGCCGACATAGTTAAAATGCGGCACCTGGACGCCGTCGAGCAGCAGACAGTTCTTGAATTCGCAGGCGTTGCCCAGCACGCAGCGTTCGCCGACGATGACGTTGCCGCGGATGAACGCGCCGGGGCGGATCTCGGTGCCGGCCCCGATGTAGGTCGGCCCGATGATCGTCGCGACATGGGGCAGCTTGACGCTGGCGTGGAGCCAGACGCGGCCCTCGAGATGGACGCCGGGCGGGATCGTCCGCGGCTCGCTGGTGAACTCGGCGGCCTCGAGGGCGGCGCCGATCTTCTTCAACCATTCCCATGGCGGGGCGTCCGGCCGGAAGAACGGGGCAAAGCGGGCGAGCGACGGCGGCAGGGCAAAGAATTCGGACGCGATCACAGCGCCGTTGATAACGAAAAAACCGCTGGAAACCAGCGGTTTTCGCGAAAATGCGGCGGGCCTGGCGACCGCTGTCTGAGACCCCCGGCGCCCACCGAGCACCCGGGTGCCGCGGGCCCGGCACTCCTGCCGCGCTCAATCATCGGTTCGGTTATTGAACCCTTTGACGGGACGGTAGTCTAAGAGTCAATGCCCGCCAGATATCGCCTTCGCGTCATCACTGGAATTTATCTGGCCGCATTCGCAATTTCGACGGTCGCAGTCCGAGGGAATATCGACACTCACCCCGAGGTCCGGCGGGCGGTTATCGAGAGCTATCGATTTGACCCCACGTCCCTGGCGACCAGTCCGGCGAAACCTCTACCGGAACTGAAGCAGCCGATGGAAAGCGACCCGGAAATCGTCGTCCTGCCGATCTTCGAGACGACGTCCCGGCGGGTTCCGCGAGGACTCGACGAAGCGATTGCCAAGTCGCGGTCGCTGGGGCCGACAAACGAAAGCAAGTTTGGAACCGGAGTTCACGAGAAAGACTTCGGGAAAGTGCGCGCGTTCGCCTACACGATCCTTTACATCCCGATTTGCTTTGGCCTGAGCTGGTGAGGGCTTTTGGGGTTTCGCTTGAGTTGTTGGCTGGAAAATGGTGAAAGAATGCGGTCGGCTCGCGCCACCGGCAAAGAAACCAACTATGACCAACCGCGTTCCGAGACTTTGCGCTATCCTGAGTCTGCTCATTCTTGCGGAAAGCGGAAATCCGCTTCTTGCGGAGACACCCGCAGCTGCGGATGTTGGTGCATCCCGATCCGCAACTCCTAATTCAACTGATTTCAGTTTGATCACGACCAAGGGCTATGTGTGTTACACTGTCCGATCGGATTGGAAGGTGTTGAGCATGCAATCCAAGCCTCCGACAACGGCGGCCATTTTCCAGATTCGCAATCCTGCAGACGACAATTCGCCCGACTCTACGAACCTCTCATTGATGACGTTTGAGTCGGATTCCGCGGACGCGATGGCGGCTTTCGATAAGGCTTCCTCGAAGCGTTACGCTGAAGCGAGCAATTCGAAATACGGCCAATGGGAGACCGTCACCCAAGAAGCCAGGCAGGGCACGACTTCGTATTCGATCCGCGATGGTTGGCGAAAAGTCCCTGGGGCTAAGGTGTACGTTCGCCTCGCGTGGCCACACCTGGCCAAGAACCCCGAGGACTACGATTCTCGCATGGAAGCCCTGTTTCGCTCTCTGCTTGATTCCGTTACTGGAGGCATTGGTCCGAAGCCAAAAAAGGACGGCGAGGAAATTCGCAGACCGACCGGACAATAGTGCAGATAGGTAGCCGTCTTGAGACGACCGCATCTGGTAGCCTCGCCAAGCCGAGCAGGTTCATCGTGACATCCGAATCATTCGCGCTCCAATTTCGACACCTTAGAGCGCAGTCGTTTGGTCGGCACTTTTTGGACGGAAAACGGCGAGAAAAGAGTCAGGGCGAAGTGACTAACAAACTGACTAACAATTTGAAGAAATTGGGGATATTTTAATTCCCAATTCACCCCCCTAAAACGAGGAAACCCCCTCTGACCGAGGGGGTTTCAAAATGGAGCGGGCGAAGAGACTCGAACTCTCGACGTCCACCTTGGCAAGGCGCCCCAGAAGCAATTAAAGCCGCACTTGCCTGCGAACGAACGGATAGCGCGGCTATCTGCTCCCACCACAACGCCACCTTATCGTGCATTGAGTTTGGCCTGCTTCTTCGGAGCGACGGCGATGATTGAATTGCCTACGGACGTTCTCCGTGTTGTGTCTGGGTTTCGACAAAGTGAGTCGATGGAGGGCGCCTAACGTCGGGCCACGTGGGCGCGGAAAATGCACCCAGAATTTCTCAACCCAATACGCGGCCACGCTGTGAACATTTCGTCCGTGCACGGAGGGTTATCCGGCAACGCAAAATGAATTGCCCGCGCAAGTTGGCAGCGGTGATTTCCGTAGCATTTATTGGCGGCTGCGCGGGGTTATCGAACTACGCATATAGAAAGGCGCCCGATTCTGGACTACTAACTGTTGGGAAACTGAGCGAAGACTCAACAGACGTGGTAGTTGGCATCTATGAGATCGACGGCTTTGCCACGCCGGGATATCGAAAGGGAACGCCGAATGTGGTAAGTGTGCTCCCTTTGGCTCCTGGCCAGCACACCATTACTCTGTTCTTAGCGCACCGGGAAGAGGCGGATACGGTAGCGGGCGCGGGATATTTCGATACAATATGCGAGTCAGACGTATCGCTGACATGCGTTTCAACGCACAAGTATCATTTCAGCGCGAGCTACCAAACCTTGGGGCGCTTTGAGGTAAGACTCTTCGACACGAGCAGCCATCCGGGGGCGGCGATTGAGGTGGGACACTGGCAACTGGCCGGGGGAGCAGTGCATTATGATCATTGAGGAGATGCCGATGCAAGACGGCCAAGAAGCGTGGGTGATTAATCAAGGTCCGGCCAGAATCGTATGCGCGAGAGTGACGGTGTTGTTCGGGTTGGTGGGCTTAGGATGCGCACTTGTTGCGGGATGCGCGGTTTACACGTTTCATGGAATGTACCAAGCGGCGCCAGTTGATGGCTGGGCTATTTCGCGGAATGACGGCGCAATCGATTTTTACCCAGCTTCCCGCGCATTGCAGAGCGGTCACGTTTTCTTTTCTACACCCAAGAAGGGTGAACTATTTCTGCATG
>Ga0265327_10005437_pt1 | contig 10623 bp, 10 predicted proteins | sample 41621metaG_FD_202089 | JGI IMG/M metagenome (GOLD analysis project Ga0265327, IMG submission 202089) | Rhizosphere microbial communities from Carex aquatilis grown in University of Washington, Seatle, WA, United States - 4-16-21 metaG | ecosystem: Host-associated > Plants > Roots > Rhizosphere... | reverse complement strand
CACAACACAAACAGGAAAGGATAAAAAACCGAATGACTTAAACCTTACTTAAAGCATAGAATTACCAACTAAGGGTGGGTCAAAATTCAATGCATTTGGTGGGTCAGATTTACATGCATATCTACAATTATTGTCCTCTTTTTTTATTTCTTAGAAATATGACTTAGTAATGTCTGTTGGCGAACAGTCGCCAGCAAAACGCCAGCCCACAATCAAGAACCTCCAACCTGCAGAAATTATAAAATCATGAAAACAGATGCTCAGCTACAAAACGATGTAATGGCAGAACTGAAATGGAATAGTGCTCTTCATGCAACTAAAATTGAGGTTGAAGTCAGCGATGGTGTGGTAACCCTGTCAGGTCATGTGCAACACTACAGCCAAAAATGGACTGCTGAACGTGCTGCACAAAAAGTATGGGGGGTTAAGGCATTAGTAATAAAAATTAATGTGATATTGCCAGGTTCCAGCAAGCGTAATGATGCAGACATTGCACGAACCGCAGAAAATCTATTGGAATGGACAACAACCTGGCCCAAAAGTCACGTTAACGTAATGGTTAAAAATGGCTGGGTCACTCTATCTGGGGAGCTTGAATTTGAATACCAAAGAGAACTGGCGGCATCTGCTGTACGCCATCTATTGGGAGTCACTGGCGTATCCAATCAAATCACTGTTAAACCTGTGCTATCTGTAACAAGTGTGAAATCCGACATCCAGGCAGCATTAAAACGGCGTGCGTTAACAGATTCCGATGAAATTTTGGTCACAGTAAATGGCGGTAAGGTAACTCTAACCGGTGTTGTAAATAGCTGGTCAGAACGCGATATGGTGATTGATTCCGTTTGGAATACAGCTGGCGTTTCTGATGTAAATGACAATATCTCTATTGCCTACTAAAGCAAGGAGAAGAAATTGAGTACTCCACCAATTTTTAATCGCTGAACACTGCGCACTACAGTTTCTTCTTCAACTCGGCTATCTAATCAAGGAGTCTCTTTCGCAATTCCCATCAACGCAGCGATGAAGGTAATGACATGACCACTTTAAAATATAAGCATGACCCGCAACGAACTTCAGAAACATCACCTAAAGCGGAACAACTGGATGCCTTTACAAATACCACCTTGAAAAAGAACAAGCCCGAAACAATCCCTACCAAGCCCCAGGCAGACGAAATTCTAAATCCGGACTTGAATAGTGAGAACGATCTCTAGATATTTAAGTCAATTTGGTTCGCAGCGTCTGCTAGGGTCGCATTCAGACCGGTGCCATGAAGAGAGTTAAATGTCTGCTTTCTAGTGATCAGAGAATGGTCGGTTACCGCCAAGACTAGTCTTTATGAGGTTGTTTATCGTATAGATATTTTGCGCAATCCCGAAGTTCGCCAAGGTTTTTTTGCGAAAGCAGTTTCAGAAAAACTATAACCTCCAGTTGGTGCTTATTGAACTCAGACGTGGTGAACGAATCGCCTTCTCCGGTAATCAGCCATTCCAGCGAAACATTCAGAGCCTTTGCCAGTATGACCAAACGAATGGGATCAGGTTTTATGACCTTATCCGTTTCCAGATTCCACAAATATTGCTTATCCAAACCAATTTTACGGGCGAAAGCCGCTGCATTTGGATATCCGCGAGAAAGTCGCGTATTTACAATTATTTTTCCAATAGTGGTTTCCAGAATTCTCTATCCTCACAAGTATTTTATGTTCTGAGAAGGACTATCAGGACAATTGATCGAAGGAGACTGCTTGTTTGATTACTGCAAATGCTTTCAATATTTTCGGATGCTCCTGCTCAAGATATCGCGTGACCAGCGTGTTATCAACTAGTTTAGATAAGAACCTTCTGGCTAGCGTTTTGGCTTTTATAAACAGGGTGTGTTAGTTTAGCCCTCGACCAATTTAGCGATTCCCAGTAGAACTGAAGAATTTATGGAAAATAACAATTGGGTCTGTCCGGCTTGCGGTCAAACCAACCCGCCTGAATCAACCGCTTGCTCACGATGCGAGTGCCCGTCTGCCGCGACGGAGCATGAGATCGAGCAATACAAAAAGATCGCGCAGAATGATGCAACCAGCGCAGCCGAAAACACCGATGGGGTAAAACAATACTTTACGGCCTCTAACCAGAAGCTGGTATTGATGTGCATATGCACGTTCTCGCTTTACGAGATTTACTGGTTCTACAAAAACTGGACTGCGATCAAACAACATTACGCGGGCAGCAAGATCATGCCTGCGGCGCGGTCGCTGTTCTCGCCGATCTGGGCCTATAGTTGCTTCAAACAGATCAAGAATTCCGCTGCTGGCATCCCAGCCTACAAAGACCTGCCCATCGGCAATCTGGCAATGGCATTTTTCATGCTAAATCTATGCTCCGGGTTGCCAGATCCCTTTAGTTTGCTGAGCGTGCTGACTTTCTGGCCTGTCATGGCTGTGAATAACATGGCTTTGGCGGTGAATCTCAGAAATAACCCTGGTTTCAAGAATAACGATGAGATCACCAGAAATAATAAGATCGTCATCGCTATCGGCGTGCTGTTCTGGGTAATGGTGATCGTGGGGATGTTTGTAAATAAGAACCATCATGGTGTTTAGAAGCTGAAAGTAATCATGATTAAAGTGCTATCTAGTATGTAAATGTAATTAAGCGTAATCTGTTAATTCCTTAATGCAAAAGGGGATAATCTTGACTGATGTCGTTATGATTAATTGCATTAATAAAACGGATCGCACGAACGCGCATGAGCGTATCCGCAGCATTGGTAGCGCAAATCGCTGGAAGCTCTCTCTGAGCGATGCCATCGCGGGAATAGAACAAGGAAAGTGGAGTTTCTACGTCTCTATGAACGGTAGATCGGTCTCGGTCGTAATCGCCAAGAGTGCAGACGGCCGAAAATACCTGAAAACTCTCACTGACGGCGAACAGCCGGATAATTTGCTGAGTTTGCCGGAATGCCCGTGAGTGGGATTCTATGCCGTAGGAATTTTTAATTAATTCCGGTATAAATGTAGGGAATTATCAGGAATTCCGAAACTACCTAGAGAAGGAATCTCAGAAAAAATGAAAATGCTGTTGATTCTTAAAGCCTCTAATGTCCACTAATTATGAGAACCTACATAAGCCACTACAAGCATTGGTAACAGGTGCTAATCGTGGCCTGGGGCTGGAATTCGTCAAGCAATTGTCTGCGCTCGGCTGGCGTGTGTTTGCCTGTTGCAGAGACCCGCAGCGGGCAGATAAGCTGAGCGATCTGGCGCAAGCTTCAAACGGCAAAATCAGTATTCATTCGCTGACGGTTGAAGATGGCGAGCAGATCCAGCGACTGGCAAAACAATTACAGGGTCAAGCCATCGATTTGCTTATCAACAATGCCGGTATGTACGCGGGTGGAGTAAGCGAACGCTTTGGTCATACCTCAACACCGGATTGGCTGCACGTGTTTCAAGTGAATACCATCGCACCGCTGAAAATGGCAGAGGCATTTGTTGAGAACGTCGCACAAAGTCAGCAAAAAACCATCGCCACGGTGACCAGTAAAATGGGCAGCATTGCAGATAACACCAGTGGCGGAGTGTATATCTACCGCTCCACCAAGGCGGCATTGAATATGGTGATGAAAAGCCTCGCTTTGGATGTGGAGCCTTCAGGTATCAAAGTCGCATTGCTACACCCGGGCTGGGTAAAAACCGATATGGGCGGTCCGAATGCATTAATTACGCCGCAGCAAAGCGTTGCTGGGATGCTGAAAGTCATACTCAACCTCGGCTGGCAGGATAGTGGCCGGTTTCTGGCCTATGATGGCGCTGAGATCGAGTGGTAACCCGATTTAAAATTTAAAGCAGCTATTCGATATTCTGAATCTGCTCGCGTATTTGTTCTATCAGTACCTTCAATTCCATCGCGACTTGCGAAGTTTCGGACGCAACGGACTTTGAACCTAGGGTATTGGCTTCGCGATTAAGTTCCTGCATCAGAAAATCCAGACGTTTGCCGATAGCGCCGCCCGCAGATAGAATACGGCGCAATTCGTGCACATGCGTGCTGAGCCGGCCTAACTCTTCATCTATATCAATCTTTTGCGCGAATATCGCCAACTCCTGGTGTACGCGGTTCTCGTCTGCTCCTTGCAGCAACTCCCGCAATTTTGCCGCTAATTTGTCCTGATAGGCTTTAAGCAAAGCAGGCATCAACGGCTTGACCTTTTCTACCAGGGCGTCGATCCCGCTGGCACGTTCCAGTATCAATTCTGCCAATTTTGCGCCTTCGCGCGCCCGTGACAACATCATTTCAGCAAGAGTGCCATTCAGTGCAGCAAGCAGGTCGGCTTCCAGGTCACGGCTGGGAATGATCTCTTCGGTGATCAGTACTCCCGGAGAGCGCAAAATATCAGCGACCGATAATGGGCGGCTATCTGGAAAGCGCTGCATTATCGCGCTACTCAAGCGTGCCAGCTGCTCCAGGCCAGCTTCGCTCAATTCGGAAGATGGCGGTAATCCCGATGGCGTGATCAGATTGATACGACACTCCACCTTGCCTCTGGTGAGCACTTTGGAAACGGTTTCACGTACCAGGGGCTCGAAAGCGCGTAGGCTATCGTCCAGCCGCAGTTGCAATTCCAGATAACGGTGGTTCACCGAGCGCAATTCCACCATCAGCGTACCAAGCGCTGTCTCGCGTTGTACATTGGCAAAACCGGTCATACTGCAGATCGTCATTACAATATCCTTATCAAAGTTGCAGCATGGTATCAAAACGTTGGGCTTTCATGCCAAAATACGCCACAAATAACCTAAGGAAACCACATGCGCCCCAGTAATCGCGCTGCCAACGAATTACGCAAGATTGAGATCATCCGCCATTACACGCGCCACGCTGAAGGATCGGTATTGGTGAAATTTGGCGATACCCATGTGCTGTGCACCGCTAGCGTGGACGAAAGAGTCCCCCATTTTCTGCGTGATAAAAAGCAGGGCTGGCTGACGGCTGAATACGGCATGCTGCCGCGTTCAACCGGCACACGGATGCAGCGTGAAGCTGCATCCGGCAAACAATCCGGACGTACGCAGGAAATTCAGCGCCTGATAGGGCGTAGCCTGCGCGCAGTGATCGATCTATCTCTGCTGGGGGAGCGCACCATACAATTAGACTGCGATGTGATCCAGGCGGATGGCGGCACGCGTACTGCCAGCATCACTGGCGCATTCGTTGCCATGCATGACGCGATCAGCGTGCTCATGCAAAAGCAACTGATAAAGGTCAACCCGATCAGCGATTTTGTCGCCGCAGTTTCGGTAGGGGTGTTTAAAGGTGTTCCGGTATTGGATCTGGATTATATTGAAGACTCGGATTGCGACACCGATATGAACGTGGTGATGACAGGCAAAGGCGGTTTTGTGGAAGTTCAGGGTACCGCAGAAGGAGCCCCTTTCCACCGTGCCGAAATGGACGCCATGCTCGATCTGGCGCAAAGCGGTATTACCCAGCTGGTGGAAATGCAAAAGGCAGCGCTACAGAGTTAGCCAGGTTGTAACTTTAGCCCAGTTTTGCCAGTTGGTTCTGTAGCTTGTCCAAAGTGCTTTTGAAACCGGAAAGCCGTTCTTTTTCCTGTGCTACAACGCTAGTGGGCGCTCGCTCCACAAAGCTGGCATTGCCTAGCTTGCTTTCGGCTTTGCCGATCTCCCCTTGCAGGCGTGCGATCTCTTTACCCAGCCGTTCCTTCTCTGCCGGCACGTCGATCTCTATCTTAAGCATCAAGCGATAATCACCCACGATCTGCACCGGTGCATCGGTTTCCGGCAGGGTATCGCCCGCTGCGGTCACTTCGCTCAGCTTGACCAGTGCCGCCAGATACGGTGCAAATGCTTCAATCGCGACCTTATCACCGGCAGCGATCAACGGCACTTTCTGCGATGGCGCGATGCTCATCTCACCCCGCAAACTGCGGCAGGCATTCACCATAGACTTGAGTTGCGTCATCCACGCTTCAGCCTGCATATCGATCTTGGCCGGCTGCGATTCAGGATAGGCTTCCAGCATGATGGTGCTGCCCGCGGCCAGCTTCTTGCCGGAAAGCGGTGCCACGGTCTGCCACAGCTCTTCGGTAATGAACGGTATCAGCGGATGCGCCAATCTCAGCACAGTCTCCAAAACGCGCAGCAGGGTACGGCGCGTGGCGCGCTTTTGTGCGTCGCTGCCAGCCTGCAATTGCACCTTGGCCAGCTCCAGATACCAGTCGCAGTACTCGTCCCATACAAACTCATACACAGCGCGAGCCACCAGATCGAGCCGGTAATCGGCGTACTGCTTCTCTACCTCGGCCTCAGTGTGCTGTAACTGGGTGACGATCCAGCGGTCGGCTTGCGAAAAGTCCAGATAACCTTCTGTGCAATCCTCCAAGCCGCAGTCCTGACCTTCGCAGTTCATCAGTACAAAGCGGGTTGCATTCCACAGCTTATTGCAAAAGTTGCGATAACCATCGCAGCGCTGCAAGTCAAAGCGTATATCCCGCCCCGGTGAAGCCAGGCTGGCAAAAGTAAAGCGCAGTGCATCAGTACCGTAAGCAGCAATGCCTTCGGGGAATTCCTTGCGTGTCTTTTTCTCTATGCTGGCAGCCTGCTTGGGGTTCATCAGGCCGGTAGTGCGTTTGGCCAGCAGGTCGTTCAGACTGATACCGTCTATCAAATCTATGGGGTCGAGCACATTGCCTTTGGATTTACTCATCTTCTGGCCTTCTGCGTCGCGGATCAGGCCATGCACATACACCTCGCGGAACGGGATCTTGCCGGTGAGGTGCCTGGTCATCATCACCATGCGCGCTACCCAGAAGAAAATAATATCGAAGCCAGTGACCAGCACAGTCGAAGGCAGATATTGCTGCAGCAACTGATTGTTGGCGTCCACAGCTTCGTCGCCGGTCCAGTCCAGTGTGGAAAATGGCCATAGCGCTGAGGAATACCAGGTATCGAGTACATCGTCGTCACGCTTGAGCGTGCCGGAGTAGCCATCCTGTTTGGCCTGTGCATAGGCCTCGGCTTCGTCGTGTGCCACGAAAAAGCGTCCGTCGTCTCCATACCATGCCGGGATCTGATGTCCCCACCACAGCTGCCGTGAGATGCACCAGTCCTGAATATTGTTCAACCACTGGTTATAGGTATTCACCCAGTTTTCCGGCACGAACTTGATCTCGCCGGACGCAACGCAATCCAGCGCTTTTTGCGTAATCGATTTGCCATCAGCACCGGGTGTGCTCATAGCGACGAACCACTGGTCGGTAAGCATGGGCTCGATCACCACGCCGGTGCGGTCGCCGCGCGGTACTTGTAGCTTGTGCGGTTTGATGGAATCCAGATAACCCTGTGCTTCAAGATCAGCAACAATCAGCTTGCGTGCTTCGAAGCGTTCCTGGCCTTGATACTTTTCCGGCGCGGAAGTGTTAATAAATCCTTGCAAAGTAAGTATCGTAAGTTGTGGCAATTGATGCCGCTGCCCTACCGCATAGTCGTTAAAATCATGCGCGGGCGTGACTTTCACGCAGCCGGTACCGAACGCCATATCGACATAGTCGTCGGCGATGATGGGTATTTCGCGGTTACATAACGGCAGCGAGACTTTTTTGCCTATCAGATGTTTGTAACGCTCGTCTTCCGGGTGCACCATCACCGCTACGTCGCCCAGCATGGTTTCCGGGCGCGTGGTGGCAACGGTCAGATGCTTCAGGCCTTTGACGGTATCCACTTCCACCAACGGGTAGTTGATGTGCCACAGAAAACCGTCCTCTTCTTCCTGTACCACTTCCAGGTCGGATACAGCCGTGCCCAATTGCGGGTCCCAGTTCACCAGCCTTTTGCCGCGGTAGATCAGGCCTTCCTTGTACAGACGCACGAAGCTCTCGGTGACCACCTTGTTCAGGCGCGCGTCCATGGTGAAGCGTTCGCGGTTCCAGTCGGGCGAGGTGCCCATGCGGCGCATTTGCTTGGTAATGGTATTGCCGGAGTACTCTTTCCACTCCCAGACTTTTTCAGTGAATTTTTCTCGTCCAAGATCGTGGCGAGAAATACCTTGTCCATCCAGCTGGCGTTCTACCACGATCTGCGTAGCGATCCCTGCATGGTCGGTGCCTGGTTGCCACAGCGTGTTATCGCCGCGCATGCGATGGTAGCGCGTCAGCGCATCCATCAAGGTCTGCTGGAAGCCATGACCCATGTGCAGCGTGCCGGTCACGTTAGGTGGCGGTAGCAGAATGCAGAAATTATCGGATTTACTGGGGTCTACACCGGCATTAAAAAAACCGCTGCTTTCCCAAAACTGGTACCAGCGGTTTTCTATGTTCCTGGGTTCAAAAGATTTATCTAGTTCGCTCATGGGGCGCGATTTTACCACGCCTTGCGACACGGCTGGCTTTACAGGGTGGAGTTAAGCGTGGCCGCAGACTGTACAGTCTGGGTCGCGTTTGAGTTTGATACTGCGCCATTCCATGGTCAGTACATCCAGCAACAACAAGCGCCCCTGCAGGCTTACACCCAGACCCAGCAGCAGTTTCATCGCCTCTGCTGCTTGCGTGGTACCTATCATGCCTACCAAAGGTGAAAATACGCCGTTTTCCGCGCAGCGCATTTCGTTATCGGCGGCTTCATCCGTTTCCGGAAAAAGGCAATGGTAGCAAGGGCTGTCCGGATGGCGAAAATCGAAAACCGTCACCTGGCCTTCAAAACCGATGGCTGCGCCGGATACCAGCGGTTTTTTCTGCTCCAGGCAAATGCGGTTGAGCGCGTAACGGGTGCGGAAATTGTCGCTGCAATCGATCACCACATCGACATCGCGTATCAAGGCGCTGAATTCCTGTTCCGTAGATTTCTTGGAGATTGCCGCCACCGCGACTTCCGGGTTGATGGCATGCAGCGATTGCTGCGCGGAGACGGCCTTGTTGGTACCGATGGCTTGCGTGTTGTGGATCACCTGACGTTGCAGATTGGTCATATCCACGTCATCAAAATCGCAAATAGTAAGCTTACCTACGCCCCCTGCTCCCATATACAAGGCTACAGGCGATCCGAGACCTCCGGCACCTACGATTAAAGCATGCGCTTGCGAGAGTTTTTCCTGCCCTTCGTAAGCGATTTGCGGCAGCAGGATATGGCGGCTATAGCGGAGGAGTTGCTGGTCGTTCACAGCAGTTACGGCAGCTGACCGGCTTGCACCATGCGGCTGAATACAGTGTTGGTGGACACCCAGGACATGATGTCGTCATATTCACCGTTAGCGGCACCGGATGGAGTAGGGGTGTGATCTATGAATGCGGTATCGTTATCCAGGTTGGCCACTTCATCAGCGCCTACACCGCCGGTGGCAAAGTTTTTACCGAGTGAATAAACAACAAATACCGCTGACGTGCTGATTTTATTAACTTGTGAAACAATAGGTGTGGCATTACAAGTCCCATTAGTTATCCCGGTGGCTGACGCGCAAATAGAAAGTAAGGTCTGGTTGACAACAAGGGCAGGAACGGGAGCTCCTGTATTCGACACATCACGCCCGGCTATCCAGGACATGCCGCAATTTCCCGCCCCACAACCAGCCGCGTAGGCATTTTTCATACCGTTTAATTTTGTAAAAACATAAGTGGCTGCTGCATCGTCTGTAATAGGAGCAATCGCGTATCTGATCGGGTTATTCCATCCATCGAGCACATAGCCATTGGCATTGGTGGGCGAAATGCCCAACGTCACTCCGGGCACGAATCCAGCGTTAACAAAATTGGCACAATTACCGTTTGTTGCCGTTCCCCCTGCGGCAAATGCTTCAACCCCTGTTGCCCCAGCTACTGCTGGGCATGGAAAGCGCCCATTCGCCATGGCGTAGCCGATCAAGGCCTCTTGCACATTGGCTATGGTCGTTCTCGTTGCAGTCACATTGTGCTGTTCCATTTGCACGGTTAACGGCAGCATTATTCCGCCCAGTATCAAGCCGACAATGACCAGCACGATGGCCATTTCAACCAGAGTAAAGCCTTTTAAGCGTGTAAGTGGTGGTGTCATGGCATCAGGGTGATGAACAGGTATATGTTAAGGGAGGAGGTGGCGCAGCATTGGCATTCGCGTCACAGGAATAACTGCCTGCGGGATACGTCACCGTTACTTTGATATGAGTTGGAGAACTATAGGTATAAGTTTCATTAGCAAACCAGTTGTTGTTAGTCAGCCAGAGATTCAATTGGGGATAGCTTAAAACGGTAGGGTCAATGTTACCGGATACGCCAGCTGTGCAGTTTGTAGCACCTGCCACCAGAGGGCATGGGAACGGATTTGGGCTTAACAGGTTATTGTTATAATAATCAATCAAGCCTGGATTTCCGGCGACGTTACCCAACATCTCCCTGACGATGCGTTTACTTACCGATTGATAAAATTCATTGGCAGTAATATAGACCAGCTTGTCGTTAAACGAAGTCGAAGGCGCGCCAGCAATGAAAGTGTCTCCTGTACCATTCCCGGTTGAATTGTCATTTCCCTGCGCGGTATCAAGATAGTTGCTGGCAGTCAGGTTACCTCCGCATACTGGGGTACCGACAGTGCTGCGATCCTGACCGTTCAATGCAGGTCCCGCCGCGAATATCACAGCG
>Ga0265327_10005436_pt1 | contig 10625 bp, 10 predicted proteins | sample 41621metaG_FD_202089 | JGI IMG/M metagenome (GOLD analysis project Ga0265327, IMG submission 202089) | Rhizosphere microbial communities from Carex aquatilis grown in University of Washington, Seatle, WA, United States - 4-16-21 metaG | ecosystem: Host-associated > Plants > Roots > Rhizosphere... | reverse complement strand
GTTTTTGCCGCACTATTCCTGCCATGCGTCCCCTGATCCCCGCTGCCCTGTCCGCCGCTGCCGCCTTCGCGCTGCTGACCTCGTGCCAAACCACGTCCGCACCCACGGGCATCACCGCCTACACGCCGAGCTACAACACCGCGCCGGAACCTCAGTTCGCCCCGGAGCCAGCTCCCCCACCCTTCTCCGGCAGCTCTGAGCTGCACCGTGGCGAACCGCAGATCCGCGCGGCCTGCTACTTCATGGTGAACCCGGACAACGGCCAGGTGCTCGCCGCGCGCAATGCGGACATGCCCCACGCCGTGGCCAGCACGCAGAAGATTCTCACCGCTCTCGTGGTTTGCGATGAGGGCGACCTGAACCATCTGGTACGCATCGCCCCTTCCGATGTGGCGGTGGAGCCGTCCAAGCTGGGCGTGCGTCCCGGTGAAGTCTATACGCGGCGTGAACTGGTCACCGCCTTCCTCGTGAAAAGCGCCAATGACGTCGCCAATGCCCTCGCCCGTGACAATGCGGGAAGCATTCCGGCATTCGCCGAGAAGATGAATGCCAAGGCGCGTTCGCTGGGCGCTTTCAACTCCCACTTCAGCAATCCCCATGGACTGAATGCTCCGGGCCAGTACTCCACCGCGCGGGACATGGCGCGCATCGCCCTCGCGGCCTATCATAATCCGGTGATCCGCGATGCGGTGCGCCAGCGTTACCACAGCTTCCGCTATGCCAGTGGCCGTGTCGCCACCTTGGAAAACACCAATGAGCTCCTGGGCAAGATGCCCGCCTGCGATGGCATGAAGACCGGCTACACCGGCACCGCGGGCCGCTGCCTCATCTCCACCGCTCACCATTACGGCCGCGATGTGCTCCTCGTGCAGCTCGGCACCCATACCAAATACATCTGGGACGACGGCGCCGCGATGATGAGCTGGGGGCTGATGCAGTAAATCCAGCGAAGCCCCGACCGTGAGTGGTACGATTGATCAGGTCGAGGCGATTTTCGAAGGCGTGACCAGCATTTGGGGGCGCGTGCTGGTGTTTTTCATCGTCTCGTGGCTCGCCTTCACTTGCGGAATCTTGATCGCTTCCACGGAATGGACTTTGGACGGCGGATTTCTGATGATGTACCTGATGAGGGACTGGTACTTCGTCCCCATCTCGTGGATGGCCAAGAGTTTCACCGCCGCGCTGCACTGGTGGGGATTGCTGCGCCTGCTTTTTCTAGTCGTGATCGCGTTCCTGCTGTTTTTCACGGAAGCCAATCTCTGCCGTCTGGTTTGCCTGCTGGTGGTGGAAGAACTCTGGTTCTGGTGGGGGCAGGCCAGTATAGCTCCCTATTTTGAAAACGGTATCGGGAATGGGATTAGGGAGGTCTGCGACTACTACTTTGACTTTGATGATTGGCACATCTGGCATCCCTTCTCGGCGTTGCTGGTGCCTTTCACCATCTTTGCGGGATGGATTTGGTGGCAATCATGGCAGAAAGATCACCCTTCCGTCTATACACCCTGACGATGGCGGTCTATTCCACGGGCCGCTCCCCAAAAATCGCCGTGCCCACGCGCACGATGGTGGCGCCCTCCTGGATGGCGATTTCGTAGTCGTGGCTCATGCCCATGCTGAGCGTGGGAAAGGGCGCCCCTGCGCGGCGTTGCAGGTCATCGCGCAACTCACGCAGCGTCACAAAAAACGGCCGCGCTTCTTCCAACTCTTCCACCGGCGGCGGGATGCACATGAGCCCCTGAATCTCCAGCCGATCCAGCGCCAGCAGGTCTTCGAGCGTCTCCTTCAGCACTTCCGGCTGAAAACCGAACTTGCTGGCCTCTCCGGCCACGTTCACTTCCAGCAGCACTTTGGGAAACAGGCCGAGTTCCGCCGCGATGCGGTTGATGTCACGCGCCAGATCCAGACTGTCCACGCTTTGGATCATCTCCACGGCGGGCAGCACCTTGCGGATCTTGTTGGACTGGAGATGGCCGATGAGATGCCAGCGCAGGTTTGCCGGAAGCAGGGGCTGTTTGGAGAGAAGCTCCTGGACCTTGTTTTCGCCAAACAGTTTATGTCCTTCCTCGATGGCCTCCCGGATGCGCTCGGGCATCACTTTTTTTGTAACTGCCACAAGTTCCACACTTGCTGCGGAATTTCCTCCGCCTGAACGTGCCGCATCTATTTTCTGTTTTACAATTTCAAGGTTCCTGCAAATAAAACTCATTCACAAACGCGCCTCCTTGGCATTCATTCGGCTGATTTGTTCCTATGCAACTCCAAATGCTGAAGATTTTCTGCGACCTCGTGGAGTTGGGCAGCTTCTCCGCCGCCGGTGCGCGCAACAACATCACGCAGAGTGCCGTGAGCCAGCAGATCCGCATGCTGGAGGACAAGTATGGCGTGGCGTTCTTTGAGCGGGGCAACAAGAAGTTCTCCGTCACGCCCGAAGGACGCGTCTTCGAACAGGTGGCGCGGCAGATGCTGGAGCTTTATGACAGCGTGGGGGCCAGGCTTAAAGACCTTGGCGATGTTGTCTCCGGCTCGCTGCGCATCAGCACGGTGTACAGCATCGGGCTGCACGACCTGCCAGCCAAGCTGGAGCAGTTCAAGCGGGGGCATCCCGAAGTGACCGTGTTCGTGGAATACAAGCGCTCCCAGCGTGTCTATGAAGACGTGGAGTCCGGCCGCGCGGACGTAGGGCTGGTCCCCTTTCCCCGCAACACCGACGGTGTCATCGCGGACGTGTTTGATGAAGATGAACTGGTCGTCATCTGCTCCCCGGAGCACCGCCTGGCCAAGAAGAAGAAGATCAAGCTCAGCGAGCTGAACGGCGAAAGCTTTGTGTCGTTTGACCCGGACGCGATGACCAGCAAGGCGATCGACCGCACTCTGCGCCAGCATAAGGTGAACTTCGCCGAGCAGCATGAGTTTGACGGGATCGAGACGGTGAAGCGCGCGGTGGAGGTGGCGAACATGGTCTCCATCGTGCCCAAGCGTACCGTGCAGAACGAGGTGGACGCCAACGAGCTGTGCGTGGTGAAAATCGAGGACGAAGACCTCCGGCGCCCCCTCGGGATTTTGCGCAGGCAGGGTAAGATAAACAGCCCAGCCCTGCGGGAGTTCATGCGCATCATGCACAATGGCGCGTAAACATTTCTCCGGGGAAAATTTGCAACCAGCAAGGATTCATGGTGTTATCACGTTCCCTACGGACATGCCCTCCCTTCGCCTGATTTTCGCGCCCCTATTGGCGGCAGCCTTCTTCCTTGCAACGCCTCTTTCGCTGCGCGCGCAAACTTCCGGCAACGGCGGCACCACCACCACCACGAACACGAATGCAGGTCCGCTGGGAATCTTCCGGATGACCTTTTCCAAAACTGGGGACAGCATCAATTACCGTCCCTACCAGGGCGGCTACTATGTGACGCCGCTGGAGGGCGGCACAGGCTCGCTCATTCTCACGCTTGTCACCGGCAGCACGAAGCAGTATTTCACGTACCAGTCCTTCGGCGACTCGTTTGTGGCGGTGAAGGGAGACTCCAAGAAGATGGTGTTCTCCGCCACGGCGGCCAACGATGTGAGCACCACCGTATTTTACGCCATTGGCGAGACGGACACGGACATCAACACGGAGTTCCGCAACGGCTCCGTGGACCTGAAGGTGGCCTCCAAGATGCTGGGCTATGCCGTGAGCGCGGACAGTGAAAAGGACCTGCCCTTCTCCGGCAGTGGCAACTCCGTGGGCGTCGCGGGTGTCAGCATTCTCACCTGCAAGTTTGACGAATCCCTCACCCACACCGCCAACGATGCCGGCAACAATGTGGGGGACGCCATCACCGCCATCATCGCCCAGCTCACCAAGTCCGGCTACACGGATGGATTGGCCACTTCGGGAACAGGTGGCACGGGAACGACCGGAACCGGCACCACGGGCACAGGCACGACTGGTACGGGCAGCACCACGACCAACGCGACGACGACCGGGAATTGAGGCTGTCAGATTTTCCGGAGAACCAGCACCGCCGCATAGGTGCGGTGGTCCAATTTGCAAGTTTCGTTGGGGTCGTAGTCGAAGGTGTAGCAGGTCACCAATTCCAGCGCGGATACTTTTTTCAGAAGCGAGCGAACTTGTCTGGCATCATAGGTGCGGAAGGTCCACTTCGTCTCCTGGGTCCAGGTCTTGCCCTCGCGGGTGATCTTGAGCCGCGTCCGCAGGCGTTCCTGGCGGGACTTGCGGTCCGGAGGCCAGGTGCGGGTGTTGCAGACCACGCGAATGCCATCGCGCTCCTCCTTCCAGCGCTCCTGATCTCCATAGACGCAACTGTAGTCTGTAAGATGGATTCCCAAGAGATAGAGCCCACCACGGCGCAGGGCATTGGCCACATGACGCAAATGCGAGACGGCGCCCTCCTCATCCTGGATGTATTTGAAGGTGCTCACCAGGCAATGCGCCAGATCGAAGCGCGTCTTGGAAGGCGGGCTGAAATCTTCCAACCGGTCCTGCCAAAGCTCCGCGCGCCGCTTTTTCCTGGCGAGCCTGCGGCGTGCATAGTCCAGCATGTTCGGGTTCGCATCGAAGCCACTCACTTCATGCCCGCGCTGCGCCAGCGCCAGCAGCAGGCGTCCCGTGCCACAGGCCGGTTCCAGCACGCGCCAGGGCCCTTTGCCCTTCACGCCGGAATGCCGGCGCATGATCGTTTCCATGAAGTCCGCCTCCTTGGCCGAGTCCGCGTCGAAGATGATGTCGTAGTACAACGGCGTGTCATACCAGTCGCGGGTCGTGCTCGTGCTCATAGGATCAGCATGCAGTCGCCATAGCTGTAAAACCGGTAGCGTTCCCGGATGGCCTCCGCGTAAGCCCGCATCACCGTTTCTTTTCCAGCAAAGGCACTGACCAACATGAGCAGCGTGGATTTGGGAAGGTGAAAATTCGTCAGCAGCGCGCCCACGGCGCGAAACGTGTAGGGCGGATGAATGAAGATGTTCGTCTCACCCTGCTCCGCCACCAGGTTTCCATGACGCGCCACGACGCTCTCCAGCACCCGCGTGGCCGTGGTGCCCACCGCCACGATGCGGCGCGCCTCGCGCAGCTTCTGCGCGGTATCTTCACCCAGTACATAATGCTCCGAGTGCATGACGTGGTCTTCCACCCGCTCCACCTTCACCGGCTGGAAAGTGCCCACGCCAACGTGCAACGTGAGGAAGACGTGCGGCAGCGTCTTGAGGATTTCCGGCGTGAAGTGCAGCCCGGCGGTGGGCGCAGCAATTGATCCCCTCTCCCGCGCAAACACTGTTTGGTAGCGTTCTTTGTCCGCCTCGCGTTCCTCGCGTCCCATGTAGGGCGGCAGCGCGAGGTGCCCGTGCGTTTCTTCATTCACCGCGCGATCGAACTCGATGAGCCGGTCGCCGTTGTCAAAAATCTCCCGCACCACGCCGGTGGCCTCGCCGATCTGGATGTCATCGCCTACGCGTAGCTTTTTGCCCGGCTTCACCATGCAGCGCCAGCGCAGTGCTGTCTGGGACTCGAGACGCAGCAGTTCCTTGCGACTGTCGTTGGAGAAAAAACGCGCCGGCACCACGCGCGTGTCATTGAGCGCCAGCAAATCACCCTCACGCAGATAGGAAGGCAGATGGCTGAATTGCCGATGCTCCATCTCACCACTCTCCCGATGCAGCACCAGCATCCGCGAAGCCGCCCGATCCACCAGCGGTTCGCTGGCGATCAGTTCCGCGGGAAGATGGTAGTCGAAGTCGGAGGTGAGCATCGTTGGAGTTAGGCTCCCCCAGAAAATGGGCCACAGGGCGCGAAATTGGAGGTGGGCATCTTCAGAACTGGCCTCCTGCAAACAAGTTTTCAGGGCAGGCCAACGGCCTGCAACATGACAGCCCAGGGCAACGCCCTGGGTATGACACACCATGAAGCTGAGCCCTGAAGGGGCGAAACAGAAGGTGCATCCCCTCGGACGGTTTGTTCCGCCCCTTCAGGGCTAAATTACTTTCTGACTCCAAACCCAGGGCGTTGCCTTGGGCTGTCATGTTGCGCCCCTTTGGGGCTTTAATTGCATGATGGTCCACCGCACAAGTGCCTCGGTTCCAACTTCCGCTAGATCGTCATCGCGGAATACCCGCCATCCACCACGAGTTCGTGGCCGGTGATGAAGCTGCCTGCGTTGTTGCAGGCCAGGAGGAGCGCTGCGCCCACCAGTTCCTTGCCTTCGCCGAAACGGTTCATGGGCGTGTGGGCCATGATCTTGGCGACGCGCTCCGGCACCAGCACCTTCTTGTTCTGCTCCGCCGGGAAGAATCCGGGCACCAGCGTGTTCACGCGGATGCCGAGCGGCGCCCATTCGCGGGCCAGGTTCTTGCTCAGGTTATGCACCGCGCCCTTGCTCATGGAATAGGTGAACACGCGGCTCAGCGGCAGCAGGCCGGACATGGAGCCAAGGTTGATGATGCTGGCCGCGATCTTGTTGTCTACAAAGTAGCGACCAAACACCTGGCAGGCCAGGAAGGTGGCCTTGGTGTTGATGCCCATGATCCGGTCATACTCCTCCTCGGTGATGTCCAGGAACGGCGTCGCGGAGTTCACGCCCGCGCCATTGACCAAAATATCGCACTGGCCGCTCCGTTCGATCACCGTCTTGAGCAACCCCTCGAGGTCGCTGCGCTTCGCCACATCGCAGGAGACGAAATAGCCGTCCGCCCCTGCCGCGCGAATCGCCGCCAGCTTGGTCTCCGCCTTGGCAGCGTCGCGCCCCACCAGCACTACTTTGGCGCCTGCTTCCGCAAAGCCCTGCGCCATCGCGCCGCAGAGTTCGCCCGTGCCACCAATGACAACGGCCACCTTGCCTGACAAATCAAAAAGCTGTGAAGATCCCATGATGCCCGCCACCATGAACGGTCAGGCACGCCGGGCAAGGCGAATCCTCCACGCGTGCCACAACAATACCAGAACCACTCCCAGCAGCGCCCCGCAGGAATCGATCATCACGTCATGAACTGACGCCCCGCGCGAGGCCACAAAGGTCTGGTGATACTCATCCGTGGCGGCATAGGCGGTAGCGATGAGCAGCGCGATAAGGGCGCAGAACCACGCCGACCTCACCACGCCTTCGGCATGGACGTGCATCAGCACCCGCCACCACAGGATGGCCAACAGCGCGTATTCGCTGAGGTGCCCTCCTTTGCGCACCAGGAAATGCGCCTGCTCCAGCGCCGCGGCGGAAATGTTAGGCTTCAACCAGCGCAGCAGCGGCTCCAAGATCCGCGAAGTATGCGCCGCCGAGCCCATGTCCGTGGACAGAAAGAAGATCACTCCCATCCAGAGCAGGACCGGGAACCAGTAGAGGAGAAAGCGTCGCATGGCAGAGAGATGAACACGGCATATGAATTGCGTTGCACGTTTCACGGTGCCGGGCCACGAATTGAAGCAGGATCATCATGCTCAGCAACCTCTTGATTTTCCTCGCCGGCCTCATCTGCGGACTGGGCGCGGTGCTGCTTTGGCATGGGGTGCGTTTCCTTGCCGACCTGCGGGCCACGCGTGAGGCCACGGCGGCAAATCTTTTCACGGATCTCCCGGGAGAGCGGGACAAGGCGGCGCTCGCCGCGATTGACGCGTGCAAGAACCGGCTGCGCTGGCACCGCAACCCGAATCCGGAATGGCTCACGCCCTTGGTGGAGGAGATTCCAAGGCTCGTGAAGGAGATCGCGGCCATCTATCATCCCAACTCGCCGCAGCCGCTGCTCGCGCCCGGACTAAGCCATTTCACCCAGGCACTGGAATTGGCGGCGAGCGATGTGACGAAGTTCCTCCAGACGCGCACCGTGGGCCGCCTCGTGGACGTGAGCGCCCACACCGCGCTGCGCACCTGGGAGAAGGGACGCGAAGTGATCCAGCATGAGGCGGTGCAGAAGATCAATAAATGGTACAAGCGCCTCCTGCCCGTGTGGCAGGTCGCGCGATTCAACAGCCCCCTTGTTTGGGCCTCCATGGCGGTCTCGAACATCGCCACCCGTACTCTGCAGCCTTCGATTGTGGACATCATTGCCCGACGCGCCGTGGAGCTCTACAGCGGCCGTGTGGCGAGTGGTTCGCTGGCTCGGCTGGAAGATGTGGATTGAAAGTAACACAGCCATCCTGGCTGTGCCCGTATCACAGGCTTCCAGCCTGTAGGGGGAGTTTCGAACGCAGGCAGGATGCCCACGAGACAGCACAGGCTGGAAGCCTGTGCTACCCCTTGAAATTCTCAATCGGAAACCGCTCCCAGCCCCGCGAATCAAAATGCCACCACTCGCTGGGGAAGATGTCGAAGTTGTGACGCGTCATCACCGCCTGGAGCAGCGCGCGATTCTTCTTCGCCTCGGGTGAAACCTGCGGGTAATCGGCGGCGGCCTTCGGCGTAAAATCGTCGAAGCCGGTGGGCATCACCAGCTCACGGCCCGTCATCAGGTCCACGAGCGTCACGTCCACCGCGGCGCCGCGATTGTGCCGCGAGCCCTTGCGTGGATCGGCCACGTATTTTTCATCCGGCATCACCTTCCAGAATTCCCACTGCACGGAGCGCGGGCGGTATCCGTCCCAGACCTTGAAGCCGAGGCCTTGAGTATTGAGGTCATGTTGAGCGGCACGAAGACGTTCCGCGACCTGACGGCGCAGCAGGCAGCGGTTGCTGGCGTAGAAGCGGTGCTTGAAGAAATTCTGCTCCGTGGCGTAGGGCAGTTCCACGCGGATGCCGGGAATGAAGGCGGCCACGTCCACAAAGTCACGGGCGCGGGGATCGCTGGAGGCGCAGGAGGGCAGCAGCGCGGTGATTGAGATCAGGAGGGCTGCGAAGAGGAAGGGGCGGCGCATGGGGGAACAATGCTTCAATGAACTTCCTCATTGGCACTTGGCAAGTCTCCTGCCCCTCTTTGCTGCTTGAACTCCCGCCTCGCCCCCGTAGTTTTCCGATCCTATTCCTTTATGCCGAAACATCTCCGCATCCTTCTCTGGCTTTTTCTCTCCGCTCTGTGGGCCGTTTTGAATGTCTTCGTGCTGAATCAATATGACGGCTCTCGTGCACTGGCCTTTTTGGTGCACATGGCTCTTTTCGCCGCGGCATGTGAGCTGAGCTACCGCTATCGGATTATTCTCTGGGTTGGAATCTCCGCGCTGGGAGCTTTGGCCGTGGCCGTCTCCGCCCTGCACAAGGGGGAAAGCATCAACGCCCTTTGGCTCGTGGTCGCCGGCCTGTGCGCCTTCACGGTGAGCTACCGGTTCTACAGCAAGTGGCTGGTGACCAAAGTGCTCGTGCTGGATGAACGGCGCGCCCCGCCCGCGGTGACGAACAACGACGGCAAGGACTTTGTGCCCACGAACAAATGGGTCGTCTTCGGCCACCACTTCGCGGCCATCGCGGGCCCCGGGCCGTTGGTGGGACCGGTGCTGGCGGCGCAATTCGGTTACCTGCCCGGCATGCTGTGGATTTTGATCGGCGCCACGCTCGGCGGCGGCGTGCATGACGCGGTGGTGCTCTTCGCCTCCATGCGGCGCGGCGGCAAGTCCGTGGGCCAGATGCTCAAGGACGAGGTGAATCCCTTCATCGGTCTCATCGCCATGGTGAGCCTGCTGGCCATCATGACCATCCTTCTCGCCGTGCTCGGCCTCGTGGTGGTGAACGCGCTCGCCGAAAGCCCCTGGGGTCTCTTCACGATCGCCATGACCATTCCGCTGGCGATCATCATGGGACTGGCGCTGAAGAGCGGCTTCGCCAGCGTGCGCAATGCCACCATCTTCGGCGTGGTGGGCCTGCTCCTCTGCGTCTGGCTGGGCCAGTACCTGCACAGCATGCCGACCGTGGAAGGCTGGTTCCAGCAGAGCAAAACGTGGCTGGCCTGGAGCATCATCATCTACGGCTTCGCCGCGAGCGTGCTCCCGGTGTGGCTCCTGCTCGCGCCACGCGATTACCTGAGCACTTTCATGAAACTGGGCACGGTGCTGGTGCTGGCCATCGCCGTGATTGCCGTGGCCCCGCAACTGCACATGCCCGCCGTCACGACCTTCGTGGACGGCACCGGCCTGGTCTTCGCAGGGAAAGTGTTCCCCTTCGTCTTCATCACCATTGCCTGCGGCGCAATCTCCGGTTTCCACAGCCTGATCTCCTCCGGCACCACGCCGAAGATGCTCACCAACGAGGAAGCCATCCGCAGCGTGGGCTACGGGGCGATGATCACCGAAATGATGGTGGCGCTCATGGCGCTCGTCGCCGCCTGTGCGCTGGAGCCGGGGCAGTATTTCGCCATCAACACCGCCAACAAAGGCATCACCTCCGCGCAAGTGGTGGAGAAGGTGAACACGGCGTTGAAGACGGACCCGGTTTTGGGCGCGCAGCCGCCCGTGACCGAACAGGGCATGAACGAGCTCGCCGCGAGCATTGGCGAGAAGACCATGTTTGGCCGCGCGGGTGGCGCACCCACCTTTGCCGTGGGCATGGCGCACATGTTTGCGCGGGCCTTTGGGAGCGGGCTTACAGCGCTCTGGTATCACTTCGCCATCATGTTTGAGGCGCTGTTTATCCTGACGATCATCGATGCCGGCACGCGCGTGGGCCGCTTCATGCTGCAGGATCTGCTGGGTCACGCCTGGAAGCCTCTGGGCCGCA
>Ga0265327_10005435_pt1 | contig 10627 bp, 10 predicted proteins | sample 41621metaG_FD_202089 | JGI IMG/M metagenome (GOLD analysis project Ga0265327, IMG submission 202089) | Rhizosphere microbial communities from Carex aquatilis grown in University of Washington, Seatle, WA, United States - 4-16-21 metaG | ecosystem: Host-associated > Plants > Roots > Rhizosphere... | reverse complement strand
GATGCCGACGGTCGCCCAGTCGAACTTCGCGGCGTGAGTGCGCACGATTGACTTCGGGTGGTACGTGATCCGCACCGACAGGGAGCCGACGCTGCTGTTGGCGAACGGAAGCAGGCGGGCCTGGGCGGCGGCCGGCGCGAGGGCAGCCGCGAGCACCGCGCATAGCGCGGCCAGGCTGCGGCAAAGGCCCTTTTCGTACCGCCCTCGTCGTCCTGACGAATCTCGATCAGTACTCTTGGTCAACATCCATTTCGACCGTCTAGATTTGCGCACAAGTGTGCTTGATCGAGTTGTCGTCGCCTCCAGAGCCGAATTGAGCCGGTGTTGGGCATGGCCCGTTAGGGTGCGGGCGTCCCTCAAACGCTCAGGAGCCCGGAATGGCCAATCCCAGCGCCACCATCAGCACCAACCACGGCGACATCCAGCTCGACCTGTTCGCCGACGACGCCCCGGAGACGGTCGCCAACTTCACCAAGCTGGCGGGTGACGGCTTCTACGACGGCCTGGTCTTTCACCGCGTGATCCCGGACTTCATGATCCAGGGCGGCTGTCCGCAGGGCACGGGCACCGGCGGCCCCGGCTACAAGTTCGACGACGAGATCAACGACCACCGGATCGTCCGCGGCACGCTGGCCATGGCCAACGCTGGCCCGAACACGAACGGCAGCCAGTTCTTCATCGTCACCGCCGCGGCCACCCCCTGGCTCGACGGCAAGCACACCGCCTTCGGTCAGGTGACGAGCGGGATGGACGTCGTCGACGCGATCGAGGGCGTTGCGACCGGCCCCGGCGACCGCCCGCTCGAGGACGTCACCATGGAGAAGGTGACCGTTACGGAGTGAGGGACAACGCGGCGACGGCGTCGGCCACCGCGGCCGCGTCGACGCCGTGCTCGATGCCCAGTGCATCGAGCAGCTGCAGCAGATCGCCGGTCGCCAGGTTGCCCGGGGCGCCGGGTGCGAACGGGCAGCCTCCGAGGCCGCCCGCGGAGCTGTCGAAGGTGGGAATGCCCAGGTCGAGGCCGGCCGTCGCGTTGTCCAGCGCGCGGCCGCCGGTGTCATGGAGGTGCAACGCGAGGCGCTCGGGTGGAGCGTGGTCGAGCAGCCGGCCGACGACGTCGGTCACCTGTTCCGGGACGGCCACCCCGATCGTGTCGCCGATCGAGACCTCCTCGCAGCCCAGCTCGAGCAGTCGCGTCGCCACCGACACCACGGCGGCGGGGTCGACCGCGCCCTGGTGCGGGCACCCAAAGGCGGTCGAGACGTATCCGCGGCGCCATGCGCCCTCGTGCCGCGCCCGTTCCAGGACCGGCGCGAACGCCTCCAGCGACTGCTCGATGGTCATACCGATGTTGGCCTGCGCGAACGCCTCGCTGGCGGCCGTGAACACCGCGATGGCGTCCGCGCCCGCGGCCAATGCCCGCTCCAGGCCGCGGACGTTGGGAACCAGCACCGGGTAGCGGACACCGGGCCGGCGGTGGATGCCGCGCAGGACGGCGTCTGCGTCGGCCAGCTGCGGCACCAGGTCGGGGCGGACGAAGGAGGTCACCTCGACCACCGGGAGGCCGGCGTCCGCCAGGGCCTCGACGAAGCGGATCTTGGCTGCGGTGTCGACCACGGCCGACTCGTTCTGGAGCCCGTCGCGGGGGCCGACCTCGACCACGGTGACGCGGGCCGGCCTCTCAATCATCTGCATCTCCCAGCTCGATCAGCGGCTGGCCGGCTGACACCAGCTCGCCGGGGCCGACAAGCAATGAGCGCACCCGCCCGGCCGCCGGCGCCGCCACCGTCAGCTCCATCTTCATCGCCTCCAGGATGACCAGCGGCTGGCTCTGCTCGACGACGTCGCCGATCTCGACCGCCAGCCGCAGGACGACGCCGGGCATCGGCGCCTGGAGCGAGCCTCCCGGGGCGGCCAGGGCGACGGGGCCTGCACCCTCGGCTCCGATCCGGTATCCAAACCCGCGGTAGAGGGCGAAGCTGCCGGCCGTCCGCACTCCCGGCACCGGCGTGCCGTCGCCGTACTCCTGCCAGACATCGCCGGGCTGGGACGCTGCCACACCAGCCGGGAGCTCCGGGATCAGGGCGGAGCTCCAGTGGCGCTCCACGTAACCGGTGTCGGCCTCGCCGGACCGGAACACCGGGTCGTCGATGGTGTGGAGCAAGAAGCCGAGGTTGGTCTCGACGCCCAGCACCACCGTCTCGCCGAGCATGGCCGAGATCCGGTCGAGACAGGCGTCGCGGTCCTCGGCGTGGGCGATCACCTTCGCCAGCAGGGGGTCGTAGCGGACGCCGACCAGGTCGCCCTGGCGGACGCCGGTATCGGTGCGGCCGCCCGGCCATGCCGGGACGTCGAACCGCTCCAGCCGCCCGGTCGCCGGCAGGAACTCGCGGGCCGGGTCCTCGGCGTAGATCCGGCACTGGATCGCATGCCCGCGCAGCACGACCTCGTCCTGCTCAGTCAGGAGCGGAGTGCCGCCGGCGATCTCGATCTGGGCCCGCACGAGGTCGATCCCGGTGACCGCCTCCGTCACCGGGTGCTCCACCTGGAGGCGGGCGTTCAGCTCGAGGAAGTACCAGCCGCCCTCGCTGTCCAGCAGGAACTCGACGGTGCCGGCGCCGACGTACCCGGCGGCCCGGCCGAGCGCGACGGCGGCCTCGCCAAGCTCGGCCCGGAGGGCAGGGTCGACGGCCGGGGACGGCGACTCCTCGATCACCTTCTGGTGGCGGCGCTGGACCGAGCAGTCGCGCTCGCCGAGGTGGAGCACAGTGCCATGCGCGTCAGCGAGCAGCTGCACCTCGACATGGCGAACGTCCGGCATCTCTCGCTCCACGAACACACGGTCGTCGCCGAAGGCGGCCGCAGCCTCGCGGCGGGCGGCCGCCAGCGCGTCGGGCATCTCTACCAGGTCGGAGACGGCGCGCATGCCCCGGCCGCCGCCACCGGCGGCTGCCTTGACGACCAGCGGTGCGCCCAGGCGCTCTGCCTCGCGGCTCAGCGTGGCGTCTGACAGGTCGATCCCGGCGTACCCGGGCACGACCCGCAGGCCGGCCGCCTCGGCCAGCCGCCGGGCCTCGACCTTGTCGCCGAGCGAGCGCATGGCCTCCGGCGGCGGCCCGATCCACGTCAGGCCGGCACGCTGGACGAGCTCCGCGAACTCCGCGTTCTCGGCCAGGAACCCGTAGCCCGGGTGGACGGCGTCGGCGCCGGCCGCGAGGGCGGCGTCCACCAGGCCGGGTCCGTCCAGGTATGACTCGATGGCCACTGCGGAATCTGCCGCCTCGGTGTGGAGCGCGCCACGGTCGGCCGGCTCGAAGACGGCGACGGCGCCGATCTCCAGCTCGCGGCAGGCCCGGCAGACGCGGACGGCGATCTCGCCGCGGTTGGCGACTAGGACTCGGGTGACTCGGGAATCCACTCGGGCTTCCGTCGCTCGAGAAACGCCGCCAGCCCCTCCTGGCCTTCCATCCCGCTGCGCAGCATCGCGATCCGATCGGGGAGGTCGGGCAGCGCGAGCGAGGCGGTTGCGTCGCGCACCAGCTTCTTGCATGCCGCGATCGCGTAGGGCCCGCACGCCAGCAGCTGCTCGGTGGTGTCCGCCACGGCGGCGTCCAGCTCGTCGGCCGGCACCATCCGGTGCACCAGACCGAGCTCCAGCGCCCGCTCCGTGCCGAACACCTCTGCCGTGACGAACAGTGCGCGTGCGTGGCCAGGGCCGATGCTGCGCAGCACGTAGGGCGAGATCATCGCCGGCAGCAGGCCCAGCCGAGCCTCGCTGAACGCGAACTTCGCCTCCGGCACGGCGATGGCGACGTCCGCACAGGCAACAAGGCCGGCGCCGCCGCCCATCGCCGCGCCGTTGATGCGGGCGATGACCGGCTTGGGGCAGACGTCGATCGTCTCGAACATGGTGCGCGCCGACGCGGCGTCGGCGACGTTCTCGTCGTGGGACAGCGTGCGCGAGTTCCGCATCCAGTCGATGTCGGCCCCGGCGCAGAACGCGGATCCCTCGCCGGTCAGCACGATCACGCGCGTGTCGTCGAGCGAGAGCGCCTGGAACAGCTGGGTGAGCTGGGCGATCAGGGCCGGGCCGAGCGCGTTTCGGCGCTCGCCGCGGGTCAGCGTGATGGTGGCGACCGGGCCGTCGCGGGTGAGGGCGACGTCGCTCATGTCCGCAGGATCCCGAACCGGGTCTCGCCGACACCGCCGCAGGCCGCGGCGGCCAGGCCGAGTGCGAGCACGCGGCGGGTGTCGCGAGGGTCGATCACGCCGTCGTCCCAGAGCCGCGCGGTCGAGTAGTAGGGGCTGCCCTCGCGCTCGTACGTCTCGATGATCGGCGCCTCGAAGGCGTCGCGCTCGTCGTCCGCCAGCTCGCCGGTGACGGTCGACAGGACGCGCGCGGCCTGCCGGCCGCCCATCACCGAGATCCGCGCGTTGGGCCACATCCAGAGCTGGCGAGGGCCGTACGCGCGCCCGCACATCGCGTAGTTGCCGGCTCCGAACGAGCCGCCGATCACCACCGTGAACTTGGGCACCTCGGCGCAGGCTACGGCAGTCACCAGCTTGGCGCCGTCCTTGGCGATGCCGCGGGCCTCGTACTCGCGCCCGACCATGAACCCGGTGATGTTCTGCAGGAACACCAGCGGGATGCGGCGGCGGGCGGCGAGCTGGATGAAGTGGGTGCCCTTGAGCGCGGACTCCGAGAAGAGAATGCCGTTGTTGGCCAGGATGGCGACAGGGTTGCCATGCACGTGGGCGAAGCCGCAGACGAGCGTGTCGCCGTAGGTCGCCTTGAACTCGTGGAAGCGGGAGCCGTCGACGATCCGCGCGATCACCTCGTGCACGTCGTACGACCGGCGGGCGTCGACGGGTACGACGCCGGGCAGCTCACCCGGATCGAGCGCCGGCGGCTCGGGCTCGGCCATGTCCCAGGCGGTGGGCGGTTGCAGGTTGAGCTGCCCGACCGCCTCGCGGAGGATCGCCAGCGCGTGGTCGTCGTCGGCCGCCAGGTGATCGGCGACGCCGCTCTGGCGTGCGTGGACGTCGGCGCCGCCCAGCTCCTCGGCAGTCACCTCCTCGCCGGTCGCCGCCTTCACCAGCGGAGGCCCGCCGAGAAAGATGGTGCCGGTGCCGCGGACGATCACGGTCTCGTCGCACATCGCCGGCACGTAGGCGCCGCCGGCGGTGCAGGAGCCCATCACGGCGGCCAGCTGAGGGATGCCATCGGCGGACATGCGCGCCTGGTTGTAGAAGATGCGGCCGAAGTGGTCGCGGTCGGGGAACACCTCGGCCTGGAGCGGCAGAAACGCGCCGCCGGAGTCGACCAGGTAGATGCACGGGAGGTGGTTCTGGTGGGCGATCTCCTGGGCCCGCAGGTGCTTCTTGACCGTGAGCGGGAAGTAGCTCCCTCCCTTGACCGTGGCGTCGTTGGCGACGATCACGCAGGGCGCGCCGCGGACCGGGCCGATGCCGGTAACGATGCCCGCGCCCGGCGCCTCGCCGTCGTACAGCTCGTGCGCCGCCAGCGGCGACAGCTCGAGGAACGCGGCGCCCGGGTCGACCAGCCGTTCCACCCGCTCGCGCGCCAGCAGCTTGCCGCGCTTGCGGTGCCGCTTGACCGCGGCGGCGCCGCCGCCCTGCCGCGCCCGCTCGAGGTACTCCTCCAGTTCGGCGACCAGGTCGCCCGCGTACTCGGCGTTGCGGCGGAAGTCGTCGCTCGAGGGATCCAGGTGTGAAACCAGGCGCGGCATCGCCGAGCAATCTAGACGGTTGGTCGGTCTAGACGGTTGGTCGGTCTAGGCGGTGGGCCGGGCGGCGGGCTGCCGCGCCAGCGGGAGCCGCACGGTGAACGTGGTGCCGGCGCCCTCCGTGCTGTCGAGCTCGATCCGGCCGCCGTGGCCGCCCACCAGCTCGCGCGCGATCGCCAGCCCCAGCCCGGCGCCGCCGGAGTCTCGCGACCGCGCCGAGTCGGCGCGATAGAACCGCTCGAACACGCGATCCACGGCGTCGGGCGGGATCCCAATCCCGTTGTCGTGCACGGTCAACACGGCGGAGTCGCGGTCGGCGCCGGCCTGCACGTGGACGCGGCCGTCCGCGGCCGTGTACCGCAGTCCGTTGTCGACCAGGATGATGACCAGCTGACGCAGCTGCTCGCCGTCTCCGAGCACGGTCATCCCTTCGCCGGTGACCACCGTCAGCTCGACTCCGCGCTCTTCAGCCAGCGGCCGCATCGACGTCACGGCTGCCTCGACCACCTCGCCGAGATCGACCAGCGCCCGCTCCAGACCCGCGCCGGCGACGTCGCCGCGGGCGAGCGCGAGCAGCGTCTCGACCAACGCAGACAGCCGCTCGCTTTCGGAGACGATGTCCCTCACCTCGGGGTTGTCGGGCTGCTCGAGCTGGAGGAACTCGGCGTTCGCTCGGATCACCGCCAACGGCGTCCGCAGCTCGTGGGACGCGTCCGAGACAAACGCGTGCTGGCGGTTGAACGCGACGCGGACCGGCTCCAGCGACTTTCCGGCCAGGAACCAGCCGCCGATCCCCGCCAGCAGCAGGCCGCCGAGACCGCCGACGAGGAGCCCGAAGACCAGGCGTGAGAGAGCCTGGTGCTCCGGCTCCACCGACCGGATGACCTGGATCAAGGCATCGCTCTGCACGTTTCGGGGCCCGATCCGCACCGTGTACACGCGACGGGCGTCGTCGCCGATCGAGCTCGATCGAAGGTCGCGGCCGCTCGTGCTCCCGATTGCGGTGCTCAACGCCGTGTAGTCGGCGCGCGGCATCGTCCTGACGTCCTCCGCATAGGCATGCTTCACGAAGTAGACGGTGGTCGTGCTGGTCGTCCACTGCCCGGTGCGAACGGTGCCCCTGGCGTGGTACTGGCGGATGCTCTGCTCGGCGGTCGTGCGTATCCCGTTGTCGATACCGGACAGGATCTGCTCGCGGACGACGAGATACAGCAGGGAGCCAAGAACGACCAGCACAGCGGCCAGCGCGATCACGTACCACGCCGTCAGCTTGATCCGCGCGCGGCGGAAGAGATCTAGTTCAGTCTGGGCGGCGGAATGCATAGCCGAGGCCCCGCACGGTGCGGATGGGATCCTTCGAGATGCCCGCCCGGGAAAGCTTGCGGCGGACGTAGTGCACGTAGATGTCGACCACGTTCGAGGCGGGCTCGAACGCCTCGCCCCAGACCTCCTCGCGCAGTTGCTCGCGAGACAACACCTGGCCGGGGTTACGCATCAGGTATTCGAGAAGCGCGAACTCGGTGCCCGTCAGCCCGACGTCCTGGCCGCGCACGGAGACCTCGCGGGCGCCGGTGTCGAGCCGGAGCTCGCCTGCCTCGATCACTTCCGGCTCGGGTCGCGACCGGCGGCCGAGGGCGCGCAGCCGGGCACCCAGCTCCGCAAGCGAGAAAGGCTTGACCAGGTAGTCGTCGGCGCCGGCGTCGAGGCCGGTAATCCGGTCGGGCACCCCGCTGCGCGCGGTCAGCATCAGGATCGGCGTTCCGTTGCCCTCGCTGCGCAGCGTGCGGCAGACGTCGATGCCCGTCAGCTTGGGCAGCTGGAGGTCGAGCACGATCGCGTCGAACGAGCCGTCGCGGGCCAAGCGAAGGCCAGCCTCGCCATCGAGAGCAGACTCGACCGAGTGCCCGTTCGACTCGATTGACTTCTTCAGGATGCGGACGAGGGGCTGATCGTCCTCAACCACCAGGATGCGCACGGGGTCAGGATACCCGGGGGGTCTTGGGAGGCGTCAATCAGAAGCCCTGACGGGGATGAATCGTGGATGGCTGGCGCGTGGCGGCCAGCAGACTTGCAAGCCGCAGGCTTGCGAGGTTCAGGAGGAATCTGCGATCACGCAGATTCCGGATGCCGTCAGACGCCGCGAGGCATCCCCGTCAGGGGTTCCTTTCCATGGCTCTTGCCACGCCGGCCACGAACCGCTCCAGCGCGGCCGGACCGCCCTCCTCCGCGACCTCGATCGCCTTCGAGCCGATGACCACGCCGTCGGCTCCGGCGTCGAGCGCCGCCCGCGCCGTCTCGGGAGCGGCGATGCCGAACCCAACCAGCAGGGGCAGGTCGGTATGGGGACGGACGCGTGCGATGAACTCGCCGACCCCATCGGCCAGCCCACCCCGGGCGCCGGTGACGCCGGCGACCGACACGAGATAGACAAACCCGCCGGCTCCGTCACACGCCAGCGAGATCCGGCTGACCGGGCTGGTGGGGGCGAGCAGCGGCACCAGGTCGAGGCCGTTTGCCGCGCAGGCGGCGCGCAGCTCACCCGCCTCGTCCGGCGGCACGTCGGGGACGATCAGGCCGTTCGCGCCGGCCGTCGCGGCATGGGCGCAGAACAGCTCCTCGCCGTAGGCCATAACCGGGCCGGCGTAGGTCATGGGCACCAGCGGCTGGTCCAGCCGCTCGCGCAGCGCCGACACCACCCCCAGCGCCCGGGCGGTGGTCATCCCGCCGGCCAGGCTCCGCTGCGCCGCGCGCTGGACGGTCGGGCCGTCGGCGAGCGGATCGGAGAACGGGATGCCGATCTCGAAGGCCGTCGCACCGCCGGCCGCCGCGGCGTCGGCCAGCTCGACCGTGTCGCGGTCTGCCATCAGGTAGATGGAGAGCGCCGGCGTCTGAAGCTTCACGCGTCGCGCTCCCGCTCCTCGACCGCGTCGACGTCCTTGTCGCCCCGTCCGGACAGGCCGATCACGACCAGGTCGCCGTCACGGGCCTGGTCGAGGGCGAGCCAGATCGCGTGCGACGACTCCAGGGCGGGGATGATCCCCTCCCGCGCGCAGAGCAGGTGGAACGCCTCCAGCGCCTGGGCGTCGGTCACCGGCAGGTACGTGGCCCGCCCGCTGTCCTTGAGGTAGGAGTGCTCCGGGCCGACGCCGGGGTAGTCGAGGCCGGCCGAGATCGAGTGCGTCTCCAGCACCTGCCCGTCGCCGTCGGCAAGGACGTAGCTGCGCGAGCCGTGCAGCACCGAGACCCGGCCGTGCGTGAGGGTGGCCGCGTCTCCGTGCTCGTCGCCGCCCGCCTCGGCGCCGAGCAGGCGCACCTCTGGGTCGTCCAGGAACGGGTGGAACAGCCCGATCGCGTTCGAGCCGCCGCCGACGCAGGCGCAGACCAGGTCGGGCAGCCTGCCCTCAGCCTCCAGCACCTGCTCGCGCGCCTCGATCCCGATCACCGACTGCAGATCGCGGACGAGGGCTGGGTACGGGTGGGGGCCGGCCGCTGAGCCGATCAGGTAGTGGGTGGTCTCGACGTTGGTGATCCAGTCGCGGATCGCCTCGTTCATGGCGTCCTTGAGCGTCCCGGCGCCGGCGCTGACCGGGATCACCTCGGCACCCAGCATCCGCATCCGCACCACGTTGGGCCGCTGCCGGCGGATGTCCTCCTCGCCCATGTAGACGTGGCACTCCAGTCCAAAGCGGGCGCAGACCGTGGCCGAGGCGACGCCGTGCTGGCCGGCCCCTGTCTCCGCGACGATCCGCTGCTTGCCCAGCCGCAGCGCCAGCAGCGCCTGGCCGAGCGCGTTGTTGATCTTGTGCGCGCCGGTGTGGTTCAGGTCCTCGCGCTTGAGGTAGATCCGGGTGCCGGGACACAGCTCCATCAGCCTCTCGGCCAGGTACAGCGGGGACGGGCGGCCGACGTAGTCGCGGCTGAGGCGATCGAGCTCCCCGGTGTACGCGGGATCCGCCTTTGCCGCGTCCCAGGCGGCCACCAGCTCGTCCAGTGCGCCCATCACCGTCTCGGGGACGAACCGGCCGCCAAAGTCGCCGAACCGGCCGCGCTCGTCAGGCATCGTGCTCATGTCGCCTCCTTGGCTGCGGTGATGAACGACGCGATCAGCTCCGCGTCCTTGATCCCCGGCGCACTCTCGACGCCGCGCGCCGTGTCGACGGCCCACGGGCGAGCCGCGCGCACCGCCTGCGCGACGTTCCGGGGGTCGAGCGCACCCGCCAGCATCACGGGCTCCCGCTGCGTCGCGGCACGGTCCCAGTGGGCCGCCAGGGCTGCCGGGTCGGGGTGGCTCCCGCGCGCCAGGTCGAACAGCAGAGGGACGCCGACCGGCAACGGCGGGGGGTGCTCCTCGCGACAGCCGACGATCGTGCGCTCGGTGAAGGCGGGCACGCCGTAGACCTGCACCAGGTCGAATCCATCGCGGCTCTCGGGCTCGGCGCCCGCATAGACGGCCACCGTCCGAGCCCGACCCGCGGCATGGGCCGCCAGCGCGCGCGCCCGGTCGAGTGGTACCCCGCGCGGGCTGTCTGGCACGACCACGAACCCCACCAGGTCGGCGCCGGAATCGATCGCTGCGTCGACGTCCTGCTCACGAGTGAGGCCGCAGATCTTGACCAGCGGTGTGTCAGCCACGGGGCACCGTCACCAGGGAGGGCAACAGCTCGGGATCGCGCATCAGGGCGGTGCCGACCAGCACCGCATCGGCGCCCGCGTCGCGTGCCTCGACAACGGCGGCTCGGTCGCCGATGCCCGACTCGGCAACGCGGACGACCGAGTCCGGGAGGCTGCGGAGCAGCTGGAGTTGGCGGTCGCGGTCGATCTGCAGCGTGGACAGGTCGCGCGCATTGACGCCGATCACGCCCGCCTCGAGCCGCAGGGCG
>Ga0265327_10005434_pt1 | contig 10627 bp, 11 predicted proteins | sample 41621metaG_FD_202089 | JGI IMG/M metagenome (GOLD analysis project Ga0265327, IMG submission 202089) | Rhizosphere microbial communities from Carex aquatilis grown in University of Washington, Seatle, WA, United States - 4-16-21 metaG | ecosystem: Host-associated > Plants > Roots > Rhizosphere... | reverse complement strand
TTTCATACTGATCCACATCATTGATCAAGCGAAACAAACAGTTCACAGTCACATTCATGAAATTACTTTCTTCATTTACAAACGCTAATTGAATTTTATGTTTTAAACTGACCGAGTTTTTACTTCGTGCTTGTAGTTTGCTTTTAAAATTGTAGCGAAATGTATTACCAAGGTAATTATGAATTTCTTCTGCATTGGGCTGGACAATTGTTTGAAAGGAAAGAACCTGCCGGCCCTTGATTTTTTGGAACAAATTACCGTAAATGTGAGGCAGTTCAAGTTCGTTTACCCGAAAAGCTATAAAATTTTCCAGCTTCTCTTCAGGTTTCGGAGGTAATAAAAAAGAGTAAAAATTATTTTTTCCAATGAACAAACGCTTGATTAAACCCGCCCATTTTCTGTACGCTGGTTTTGAATAATAATTGTATAAGCGATGTTCTTTGGATTTGTATTTATTTAATTGGTAACGCATCGCATTGTCTTCAAGCAGACCCCAGAACACATCTTTCTCAAGAGCGTGTATCAAATCATAATCTTTGTGATGAAACACTCCGGCTACCCTGTCCGCGATCCTGCCAAGTGTGTCACTTACATAAGTAAACGAATAATCATTAATGAGCGGCGCATCGTCGTATGCATATATTACGCGTAGGGCCGAGGATGCATTAATCTGGTCATCAGAACGGACGCAAATCACCGCATCCATCTTACGCGCTAAAAATTCTTGGATGTGTTTTTCAGTTAAGGTGTGTACTACGGCAATTTTCATGTGGATTAATCGAAAGAAACCAGTTTTTGTTCCAATAAAAATTCTGCATATTTCCAATCCAGAGCAGTATCAATATCAATGGCGTATATATTATCCATCACGTATTTTTTTATTCTTTCAAGCTGGTGAAGAGAACTTTTCATTAAGGCATCTACCCGGATGATAAAAATTGAGCCATTGTATTGCCAGGCTTTTGGCGCATCCTGTCGCCTGTTTATTCCAGCTGGTAATTGTTTGGAACGTTCAAGAAAACCCATTTTATTTTCTTCGAATAAAGAAAAGTAGGGATTAAGATGCGACTCGCATACTGAAACCACAAGGTCCGCAGTGTTTGTTTCGAAAAGGGAGAGCGCTTCCAGCAAATGTTTTTTCAGTCTGAATGGAGAAGTTGGTTGCAGGTAAACTATTGCTTTGTATTTTTTTCCGAGCGATTCGTAGAAATTAAGCGCCTGCTTAATCACCTCATCGGCGCTCGCGGTGTCTCCTGAAATATTTTCGGGACGTATAAACGGCAGGGCAAGGTTTAATTTTTTTGCTATTTGCGCGGCTGCTTCATCGTTAGTGCTTAAACAAATATGTTCGTCGTTCGTAAACTGTCTTGCAAAATCAATGGAATATTGAATTAATGGTTTATCTGCCAATTGCTTGATATTTTTACCCGGTATTCCTTTAGAGCCGGCCCTGGCGGGGATAATGAACAGATACTCTTCCATCACAGTTCGAGATGTTTTATGTCAGACTGCGCTTTGATGTAATCGTCGGGCTTACCAATATCCAGCCAATAACCTAGTATAGGATAAGAGATAACTTTGTCGGCACGTAATAGAGCATTGTCCAGAAAATCTGTGGCGTTGTGGAAACAATCCATTGGAATATTGGCGAGTAATTTCCTTTTAATCAGATAAATTCCTGCGTTAGAATAATAAGTGTAAGAGGGTTTCTCCTTCAAAGCTTTAACTCTATTATCCTTTGTTTCAATTACGGCATATGGAATGTCTACTTTATAAGGAATAGTGGCTACAGCAATGTCGGCTTCGTTTAAAATAAAATCTTTGTAAAAATCGGCGAAATCGATGTTTGTTAGTAAATCGGAATTCATCACTAGAATATGTTCGTGTTCAAAATCATTGATCTTTGAAATGGCACCGATGGTCCCGAGGGGTTTATCTTCATCAATGTACTTTATCGAAATGTTTTTTGAATCACCGTTTTTAAAATAATCCTTGATCAAATGAGCCAGGTAGTTTACTGAAATATAAAAATTGTCAATTCCATTTAATGCCAAACGATCAATGTTATGTTCCAGAATGGGTTTATGGCCGATGGTTAAAAGAGGTTTTGGTAAAGTTTCGGTGAGTGGCTTTAAGCGTTCTCCTCTTCCTCCTGCCATTATAACAGCATCCACCGGCAAAACATTTTTTAATTCTGTAAGATCAAATATTTTTAAAAGTTTGCCATCTGAATCAATTAAAGGTATAGTTTTTATTTTATCCTCTTTGAACTCTGCAATCTTATCGTTGTAATAATTCCCTTTTGTTAAAAACCGAAAGGATGAACGCATAATGTTTGTTACAGGGGTCTCAATGGATAAATTTTTTAATAAGCCGCGTCGAATGTCTCCATCTGTTAATGTGCCAACAACTTTGTTGCTTTGTTCGTCTATTACAAATAGTGTGGAACCCGCGGGAAAGTAATTTAGTTTTTCGAGAGCTTCCTTAATCTTAGCTAACGAAGCTATTGAACTATTTTCTAAGTTTTGCATAGCCATTTTTCAGGTTTATTTTATTAATGATTTCAGAAATTCTCTCTGCAGCTTTTCCGTCTCCATAAATATTTTTCATTTTGCGTTTAGGCAGGGACATTACTTTAGAAATTAATTTGTGTATGTGGCCCACATTCATTTTTACGTCAAGGATGTTGTTCCCCCTTTCTCTGCCTGATTGCCTGTTGCCAATGTTTATGACGTATTTATTAAAAGAGGCCGCTTCCACAATACCGCTGGAAGAGTTCCCCATTACCAGGTCGCAGTGTTTTAGTGCCGAATAATATCCTGCAGAACCTAAAGACTCTGCCAGCGTAATATTTTTGTTTTCGTTTGCCGCTTCCGATAATTTTTCGCGGATAGCGTTGCCCATGGTGTCGGCGTTTGGCATCGTTACCAAAACATTTATTTTTAATTGAAGTAGCAGCTTTTTAGTTGCAAGGGCATTTTCTGTATTGGTCCTGTAGTTGGCAGTTTCGGGATGAAATGTAAATAGGATGAACGGATTACTCAGATCGAAATGGAATTGCTGCTTGAATTTTTTGACCGAAATTAATTTGGTGGCATTGATGTTATCTACAGCCAGAGAGCCTGTAAAATATATATTTTTGGAGCTTCCCTTTAGTTGTTGAACCCGGAGAGCATTTTTTTTGGTGTTTGTAAAGTGGTAAGTGGCCACATGAGTTAATGCATGGCGGTAAAAATTATCAATTGCACCCACGGTTTCTTCTCCTCCGCTGATATGTGCTACAGGAATATTGAAAGGAACGGCAGCCGACACTGCTGCAAACATTTCGTAACGGTCGCCTAAACAAAGAATCAAATCAAATTTGTTGTTCTCCCAAAAATCAGCAAACACGGCATGCACCAAACCGATGGTTTGTACAATTGCTTTTGGTGAATCGCCCTTAGGCTGAGTATCGAGGGTTGTATAGACCTTGTGACCTGAGTTAAGAATTTCCGAATAAGTATACCCATGTTCTTTAGACAAATGCGTACCGAAAACAACGAGCGACGCATGGATGCCATGTTTTTTCTTAAGGGCCGTTAACAAGGGCCTGTAAAAACCAAAATCAGCTCTTGAACTGGTTAGGACCGCTATTTCCATTCCAAATCTTTAAGGTGCAGCATCGTATCTTCCATCAAATCTTCTTTAGCTTTGCATCCGATCATTTCTGCCAGCAGCATGGGGCTAATTCCATTGCCCGGACGTTTTATCGTTAGATCTTCCGCTTTTAAAACATTTCCTTTTTTTACTGTTTTTGCAAGGTGTATGCTTTTTCGAGCAATGTCGATATTCTTTTTTTCCGATTCGGATGGGTGTTTTATACTTGTTCCAAGCGCCTTTTCGGTATTGCGGATAGCCTTTACCATGTTGGAGAGTTCCGTTGGGTCGAGCGAGGCTTTATGATCGGGCCCTGGCAAGGTTTTGTCGAGCGTAAAATGTTTTTCAATAACCGTCGCGCCTAAAGCAACTGCGGCAATTGGTATTTCAATTCCAAGTGTATGATCGGAGTATCCAATGTTTATGTCAAATGCATTTTTTATGGTGATCATGGCCATCAGGTTAACATCCTTCATGGGTGTTGGATATTCGGTATTACAGTGCAACACGGTAATGTTCTCTTTTTGAGTGCCGGCCTCTGTCAGAATTTGCAATGCAGTTTCAATATCTCCCAGGGTGCTCATTCCAGTTGAGAAGATAACCTCTTCGTTATAAGCGCCAATTTTTTCTAAGTAGGGTTTGTTCGTTATTTCGCCGGATGGAATTTTCCATAATCCCATTTCCAGCGTTTTTAAAAAGGTAACACTTTGTAAATCGAAGGGAGTTGATAAAAACTGGATCCTTTTTAGTTCGCAATATTTTTTTAGTTCTTTAAAATCTTCAAAGGTCAATTGCAATTTTTTTACCATTTCAAGTTGACTTTCGTCGCTGCCTGTAGATTCTTTTTGATACTCTGCTTTTTCGGCATATTTTGAAATTACATTTTCAGCAATAAAAGTTTGAAATTTTACCGCGTCCACTTTGGCCTCAACGGCGGCATCAATTAGTTGTTTTGCCAATTGAATACTTCCGTTATGATTTACCCCTGCTTCCGCAATAATAAATACCTGTTGACGTTTTGGTTTCATGATCATTTATTTGGTTAACAGATTACTTGTCGTCAGCTCCTGTTCCTGAAACATTATGGCGCAATTTCCAGGTTCCGTCTTCTTTTTTCCATAAGTGAGGAGAGCGGAATTTGTCACACAGTTCATTCCTGAAATAATCCGGATCCATATCGAGATAGGACATAATATCGTTAAAATATCTGTCAGGAAATTCACCGTCGAATTTTTTGGCCAATGCAACGCCTTCTTCGCGGGTTAAATGGTTATTCCTTATTTCCTGCGAAGCGTCATACGTGGTGCGGCCTATTCCAAATTTTATAAACGTTGTGTAATAATGCAAGTCATCAATTTTATCATCAATGCTGTTATACTTGCTGTAAGTGCCCTGGGTGCGGAATGGCCTTGCCTGAAATCCCGTATTTTCAACGGCATAATAATAAACTTCCTGCGGCGTCCATTTTAAATAATAACCAAGATAATGTACTTCAATTTTAGATTTTTCTAATTCATCAACAGACGGCGGCAAGAAAGACATTAAATCGGAAAGACGTACATCGTATTTTTCTCGTAGTTCGGCAATAGAAACACCGCCCAAATAAATTTCATCCAGATTATTAAAACTGAAAAAGGATTTGTCGCGAAGGGATGATGCATTGTCAGCTATTGGATTCCCATATTCCGCTTCATTCTCTCCATAAAATATGAGGGGAATATTATATTTAGCAGCGAGTTTAGGTCCAAGATTTTTTTGGCCCAAAATAAATGTTTGGAAAGGATGGTATAAATTTTCAATGGAAAGTTTGGTCAGCAACTTCATCACTTTTCCGTTACGGTTAAAGCTGATGTTATCAAAGCCACCAACGTCGATCCAGTTTTTAAAATTTTTATATCCGTAATCGGTGTATAAAATTGGTGGCCAGGTTACGGTTAGCGGATTCATCCCATACTTATATTTTAAAACGTGGGCCTGATAAGCACTGTCTTTTCCACCGCTCCCGGGAATAAGGCAATCGTAACCTCCATCAGTTCTGCGGTGTTTATTTAATAGTTCAACGAGTTGCGCCTCTCTGTCATCCCAATTGATAAAAGCCTTTTGCTCATTGGCGCGGCAGGCATCGCAAACACCCTCTTTATCAAAGGCAATGGTTACTTTTTTGCTATCGGCCTTATTCTTAAATTCAACGGTGGATGCAGGCCGTTGGTTAGACATGATACATTTCTTGCAGAATTTGACTTCTTGTGGCAGGCCATAATAGGCTTCTAATTTTTCTGACATATTTTTAAATTAAGGTTAACCAGTTTCTATATATTTTTAATCCTTCTTCTGCACTTTTTTCGGGATGAAATTGCGCTGCAAATACATTGTCTTTCAATACGGACGAACAATATTTCAGGTCCTCGTAGTTGGTTTCAGTTAGGATATGATCTCTGTTAACAGGAGAGGCATAGTACGAATGCACAAAATACATGTATTCCTCTTCTTTCACTCCCTTTAAAACGGTTGTGTTCCAATCGTACTTGGTGTCGTCGGGTTTTAATATTTTATTCCATGCAATCTGCGGTACCCGCACGTGTTTATCTTCCTTATTAAGGTGTCTGAATTTTTTTATGTTTCCTGGTACGATGCCAAGCCCTTTTGAGCTTCCAAACTCCTCGCTTTCATCAAAAAGCAATTGCATACCAAGGCAAACACCTAAAAAAGGTTTACCTGTTGAAACAAAATCTTTTATCGGAGCATTCAGGTCTAAATTATTTAAATTATTCATTGCTTCGCCAAAAGCTCCTACTCCAGGCAGGATGATGGCATCTGCCTGTTCTATTATTTTTTTATCTGAAGTAACCAGAGTTTCTTGTCCTAAATGACGGAATGCATGCTGGATGCTAAACAAATTCCCTAAACCGTAATCTACAATAACTACTTTCTTCATGTTTAACTTACTATTCGGGTTGATAAATTGTTTTTTATTAGTTCATTCTTGATTTCCTGGATAGTACAGGATTTAATTTTAGAAAATTTTTTGCCCGAGTTTAGGAATTCGAGATTGCCTTCTTTATTGGTAACTTCCCTGTTTCTATTTTTTTCTATATATCCATAATGTAAAATAGAGGCCACAGCGAGGGCGCTTGCATTACCTTGCTTAATGGCCGACGACAAATCTTCGACTTTGCCGGGCCCACCATGTGCTATCACTGGTACCGAAACTTTGTCGGCAATTTTTTTTATTAATTCGAGGTCGTAACCTAAACCCGTACCTTCCCTGTCAACGGAAGTAATGACGATTTCTCCCGCTCCCATTTCTTCCATGCGAGAGGCCCAGTCCGACACTTCAATGCCGGTATGCTCGCGACCGTTATCTACATAGGCGAGATACGAACCGTTATCCTGCTTAATGGCTTCAATAGATACCACTATGGTTGAGGACCCGAATTTTAAAGCCGCTTCTTTTATAAGTGCTGGATTTTTTATTGCTGCCGTATTCAGTGATACTTTATCGGCTCCGGCTCTTAATACATTTCTTATGTCGTCGATAGAACGTAACCCGCCGCCGACAGTAAGTGGAATAAATATTTCGCGGGCCGTGCGCGAAATAATATCGTGCAAGCTGTTTCGTTCATATAAACTTGCCACTACGTCCATATACATTAATTCATCGGCGCCATTTTCATAATAATAACGCGCAAATTCTTCAGGGTTGCCCAGAACACGAAGTCCTTCCAGGTGAATACCCTTTACGAGATTTGGACCTTTGATATCAAGGCGTGGTATGATTCTTATAGCGTTCATATGTGTACTAGTAGTTAGTTCCAGTTTCTTTGATAACTTTTGCCGGTGCACCCAGGGCAATACAAAAGTCAGGAATGTCTTTTGTGACTACGGAGTTGGCTCCAATTACCGAATTTTTCCCAATAGTTACCCCCGGCAGGATAACCACATTCACTCCCAGCCAGGCTCCGGACTTTATAGTGGTGCTCTTGTTTTTTAAGGGCTGCTCTTTTATGGGCGTGGAGGTGTTGGTATACGTATGTGTTGTAGCGTATATAGAAACATTAGGCGCAAAAAGTACACCATCTTCGATTGTAATTTTAGAACTGCTATCGGATGGATCGGTAATCAGTCGCGTATGTTCGGGGACAATTACATTGTTGCCAATAAAAACGTTATCTGTTCCATCTATCACACAATAGGGTCTAAGTTCACTCCCTGTTCCAATGTGCAACATTTTTCTCTTTTGAAACCACAATCTCAGGGGTTTAAAAAAGAGGAGCCAATGTGTGAGGTACATATCAGGACCTATTTTCGGAAAGAAAAGTATGTATTTAAGGTGTTTAATCATTGTTGGCTTTTTTGGCCGGTAAGATTTTTAAGTTTTCCGATGTCCAAAATAAATTTGTTTTTATTTCCCTCGGTTCTTAATAGTATTTTATTCTCGTTGCCTTTACCCACAATACGTTTTCCAAGTTCAAAAAGAGATATACATTCATCGGAAACATTCACTATTCCTTCGTAAGCGCTGTGAATGAAAAAATTTATGTACCTCGCTAATTGGCTCACATGGATCATATTTAATAAACGCTCCCCATTTCCAAAGAGAGTTACCGTATTTTTCTCTTCCAGTTCCTTTTTGAGTGTCGATAAAATGTGGGCCTCATGCATCCCCTCGCCATATATCATCGAACTGCGCAGGTGAGTGACAACTGAACCAGTTCCATTTAAAAAATGATTTAGAACTATTTCAGAATTGAATTTGGACAAGCCGTAAATACAATCAGAATTGGGACTTGGGTCGGGAGCGCAAGATTCATCAAAGCTTCCATCTACATTTGGATAAACCGACGAGCTGGACAAATTAAGAACGTGTTTGATATTTGCCTCCTTCATGCCTAAAGCAATATTCTTTGCTATGGTAGGATTGAAGCTTAGTAATGAAACGTCTTTTAAATTATCAGTAGCCGCCATTTTTGATGCCAGGTGTATAACAACGTCTATTTTATTTTCCTGACCTGAAAAAAAATCCAGCGTTTCTTTCTCGTTACTCAAGTTGACTTTGTGACAATTTGTAAACATAGCGCTTCCATTGTTGTATATACCAGTAACAATGTGCTCTGCAGTCAGGCTCTTGTAGAGGGCCTGTCCTACAAATCCGTTTACACCGGTAATTAATACGTGCATTAGATTTTATGCTTTAACAAAAAATTCATCGTAATAGCGAACAACCGTACCTTCCTCGAGGTGAAAATCCATCTCTTGATTAAATAAAAGATAATTGACGATGTACTCCACTTCTTTAAATCCGAATAAAGCTCTTATATAAGTAGTGCCTGAATGCCTGGCATTAATTTCAAATATTTTTGGTTGCCCGTCTGCGTCAAGCCTTAGTTGGAAGTTACAAGCGCCAAAGGGTTGCAGTTTTGTGGCTACTTCTTTTAAATAGCTAGTTATAATTTGAGGGAAATCGTTTTTGTAATAGGATAAATAAGTATTTCCGGCCTTTAAAATGCGTCGTAAAACAATCAATTTTTTAAACTCTCCGTTCAAAAAAATAACGCCGCACGTGTATTCTGTTTCTTCATTGCCTACGCATTCTTGAATAACAGGGTCTTTTACACTGGTTATGGCAGTAGTTAGCTCCTGCACATTTTTAACTTTACTCACTCCTACGCTGCGTGCTCCCTTTCGGGGTTTTACAATTAATGGAAAGTCTAAACTTAATTCATTTAATTCGCCGGGCAAATAAGACTCTGGATGGGCGAGATTATTTTTCTTCAGAAACTGACTGGTCAGGTATTTATCATCTGCAATCGTAATTACATTTTCAGGGCACACCATTATAATGGCGCCGGTTTGCTCTTCGATGAATGATTTATTTTTCGCCAGCAAGGGTAGTTCAAAATCCACTCCAGCAAATAATAATTTGCAATGATGTTTTTTAATGGTGGAAACAATTACGTCCAACCACTCCTTTTCAGTTACATCTGGCTTGAGAATATCAGGTAACACATAATTCGCCGAACACCAAAAAGAGGCTACCGTGTTTTCAAAATAATCCAGACCAATAACATTAATTTTATCTTTCAGTGTTGAGCGTTGAACAGATTTTATAATGGCCTGACCAATTAAACTACCTGTACCTGTAACGGCAATATTTGTTTTTTCACTCATTGTTTTTGCACGCGTTTTGATTCAATATAGTTCAAGCATAGTTGCGGATACCTTTTGTGCCGCATTTCGTTTAATAATCCATCTGCGCTAAACTGCTTTGTAATAACCTCGATCGAAGCGATTTCGGGCTGCCAGATCACATAATTCAGTTCGTCAATATTCGTGCGATTCTGTCCCACGCTTCCTACATTTATTAATTGATGATTATTTATGGTTCTTAAAAACGGCCGGTGAGAATGTCCGATAAATGTATTTTCATTTATTTCCACTTCAGTGTCTTCATAAATGTATTTGTCGTTGATGGTATGCACAAATTCAAAACCTTTGTATTTATAATTTTTAATATAATTTTTTATTTTAGAATTTTGCGTGAAGGAGGGATAACAAAAATCAAAAAATGCTTTTGCAACGGGGTGATCGCCCGGATAGCTCCCCGACAAATAAGCCTCTTCATGATTCCCCTTGATTAATATCTTGTTCTTTAAAGTATCGAGTAGATCCACACATTCATTACTCCAGGGCCCGTAATTCACAACATCGCCTAGTGATATTACCAGGTCCGTATCCCGTTCCCGCGTCAATACATATTCTAATGCAGGTAAATTGCCATGAATATCGCTGATCACTAACACCTTCATCAATTTTTATTTCTCGCGCTGCTGGGTATATTTACCAGGCGTTCCTCAATAAATTCTGCATTACTCAGATCCCCGCGGGCGCAGTGTTTAAACATGGGCAGATGATGCATAAGTGTCCACGCTGGTCTGCTCATGACACCATTTTCATTGGTTATTTTTAAGAATGCGTCTCGCTCCGAACGATT
>Ga0265327_10005432_pt1 | contig 10628 bp, 6 predicted proteins | sample 41621metaG_FD_202089 | JGI IMG/M metagenome (GOLD analysis project Ga0265327, IMG submission 202089) | Rhizosphere microbial communities from Carex aquatilis grown in University of Washington, Seatle, WA, United States - 4-16-21 metaG | ecosystem: Host-associated > Plants > Roots > Rhizosphere >... | reverse complement strand
TGGCGGCGATTGCGAAATACAACATTGCTGATCGGGTTTCGTATATCTCGACAGGCGGTGGCGCTTTCCTCGAGTTCCTGGAAGGCAAGAAACTGCCCGCCGTAGAGATGCTCGAGCAGCGAGCACAAGCCTGATCTCTGGCAACAGCAGCGCGGGAAGCCAGAGTGTATGGGCTTCCCATTTTCTTTTTCAAAGACGCTAAACCTACAGAAATAGGCTCTTAATGACATTACGCAAAACCAAAATCGTCGCCACGCTGGGCCCGGCTTCTAGCAGTGAAGAGGTAATCAATCGGATGGCCGAAGCTGGCGTCGATTTGGTTCGCCTGAATTTCTCTCACGGTTCGGCTCAGGATCACATCGACCGTGCCAATCTGGTGCGTGACATTGCGGCACGGCATCGTCGTCCAATTGGCGTGCTTTGCGACCTGCAAGGCCCGAAGATTCGAATCGGCAAGTTTGAGAACACCAAGATTAAACTCGCTGCCGGCGATAAGTTCATTCTGGATGCGGAATGTAAACTCGGTAATCAGGAACGCGTCGGCCTTGATTACACGTCGTTGCCAGCCGAGGTCGAGCCGGGCGCTGTGCTGCTGCTGGATGACGGCCGTATCGTGATGACGGTAGAGACGGTTAAAGGGACCGAGATCCATTGCATAGTGAATGCGGGTGGGGACCTGTCTAACAACAAAGGCATCAATCGGCAAGGCGGCGGCTTGGCGGCCGAGGCGCTGACCGACAAGGACAAGGCAGATATTCTGACTGCCGTGGCACTCGATGCTGACTACGTGGCGATTTCATTTCCCCGATCTGGTGCCGACGTGGAGTATGCGCGGCAACTGGTTCGTGCCGCAGGCGGTCATGCCGGCATTATCGCCAAGGTGGAGCGCGCCGAGGCGATCACGGCACTGGAAGAAATCATCGATGCTTCAGACGCTATCATGGTGGCTCGCGGCGATCTCGGCGTCGAAGTTGGCGATGCTGCCGTCCCCGGCTTGCAGAAGCGCATGATCCGCATGGCGCGCGCCCGTAACAAGCTGGTGATTACCGCGACCCAGATGATGGAGTCTATGATCACCAGCCCGATTCCGACCCGGGCCGAGGTGTCCGACGTAGCGAATGCCGTGCTGGATGGCACGGATGCCGTGATGCTGTCGGCCGAGAGTGCCGCGGGCAAATATCCGGTAGAGGCCATTCAGGCCATGGACCGCGTGTGTCGTGAGGCGGAAAAGGATTTCGATAGCCAGACCATCAAGACCAAGGTCAACAAGGAGTTCCATCGCATTGACGAATCGATTGCGATGGCAGCTGTTCATGTGGCGCAGCATTTGAAAGTGAAGGCGATTGCATCGCTGACTGAATCGGGCACGGCCGTGATGTGGTTGTCTCGGGCCAATACGCTGGTGCCGATCTATGCGCTGGCTTCCAAAAAGGAAACGCGTCGCAAATTGACGTTGTTCCGTGGGGTTTACCCGTTTCCATTTGAGCAGAATACCAATGATCGCGACCGCATCCTGCAGGATGCCGAAGCCGAACTGAAGTCTCGGGGAGCAGTCAAAGATGGTGACCTGATTCTGCTCACTATCGGCGAACCGGTGGGGGTTTCCGGCGGGACCAACACCCTCAAGATCGTCAAAGTTGGCGAGCATCGCAAAAGCTGATCTAATCAAGATCGGATGAGATAAAGGAGCACACCATGGCACTCGTATCATTGAGACAATTGCTGGATCACGCCGCTGAGAATAGCTACGGTCTGCCGGCTTTCAACGTCAACAACATGGAGCAGATCCACGCCATCATGCAGGCGGCGGATGCGGTTGATAGCCCGGTCATCCTGCAGGGTTCGGCGGGTGCGCGCAAATATGCCGGTGAGGCGTTTCTGCGCCATCTGGTTGCGGCGGCCGTAGAAGCCTATCCGCACATTCCGGTAGTGATGCATCAGGATCACGGTTCTTCGCCGGCGGTCTGTATCCAGGCGATCCGGTCAGGATTCTCCAGTGTCATGATGGATGGCTCCCTAAAAGATGACATGAAAACCCCGGCCAGCTATGAATACAACGTTGAAGTGACGCGCAAAGTGGTGGACATGGCGCATGCCGTGGGGGTGTCTGTTGAAGGTGAATTGGGCTGTCTGGGTTCGTTGGAAACCGGCATGGCAGGTGAGGAGGATGGCCACGGTGCCGAAGGTGTGCTGGATCACTCCAGTTTGCTGACTGACCCTGAAGAAGCTGCTGCCTTCGTCAAGGCCACCGGTGTGGATGCGCTGGCGATTGCTATCGGTACTTCACACGGTGCCTACAAATTCACCCGTCCACCTACCGGTGATGTGCTGGCGATCAGCCGCATCAAGGAAATCCACGCCCGCATCCCGAATACGCATCTGGTGATGCACGGATCATCCTCTGTGCCACAGGAATGGCTGAAGATCATCAACGAATCCGGTGGCGATATCGGCGAAACCTACGGCGTGCCGGTCGAGGAAATTGTCGAGGGGATTAAGCACGGCGTGCGCAAGGTAAACATTGACACCGATCTCCGGATTGCATCGATGGGCGCAGTGCGCCAGTTCCTGACGCAAGCTCAGAACGGTAAGGAACTTGATCCACGCAAGTTTCTGCTGGCGGCGACCAAGGCCATGAGCGAAGTGTGCAAGGCCCGCTTCGAGGCCTTCGGTTCGGCGGGTCGCGCCAACCAGATCAGGGCGGTTTCGTGTGACAAGATGGCGGAAAAATACAAGAAGGGTGAATTGGCCGCTATCGTCAGGTAATTCTTTCTTTCAAGCATGGGTTGGAAATTCCTCCCTTGCTGGGCAAGTGATGGTCGATAAAGCGTCCACAGTTATTACTACGGTGGACGCTTTTACTATAAAATTCCGTGGGTTGAAAAAATATCATTCAATTAAATATCGATCTTTTGGTGCAAGGCAAGTTCAGGGGTAGTGTATGAAGGGGAAGTTTTACAAACTCAATCTGGGTAACAGGCTGCTGCTGGCTGCTGGCCTTTATTCGCTGAGCTTCGCTGCTATTGCTGAAGATGTCGCGCTTGAGCGTGGTGTCAAGCTTCGGCCAAGCACAACATTATCCGCAGCCGCAAATGCAGCCAATTCGGCAGTCAATGCAGCCAACGCCGCAGCGGCAGCCGCAAGTGCCGCTGCCGCTGCGGCCGCTTCTGCTGTTGAAGCAATCAACGCCATACTCCCCCCTTCACAACGTATTGCGCCTGCCGTAAATCCTGCACCAATTACGCCTGTTGCCAAGGTGCCACCGTCGCCACAGGGTCAACTGCCAGGAACACCTGCCGCCGGAATCGACGACCCTGCGGCACTTGCGGTGACGGTACCAAAAGAATCTCCTGCGGTGCCCGGCGATGAGTTGCCTGCAACGCCCCTGGATAATAAGGGACAGGCTCTTACTGGCCAATTTTCTGCGCCGTCAGAACATAGCCTGATCGGTCTGACAGGAAACTTCGAAGTGGCGGTCGCTGCAGATGCCCGCGGTGAATTTGCTGCCGGAGTGGCCGGCGTGACAGGAGATGGCACCGACCCGGTGGAGGCAGTGAGTGAGATAGATCTGGCGCAGGCAGTAAAGGCCTCACTGGGGTTCAGTCGTGACGTTCTGGTGGCGTCGACTCGGGTCGATCAAGCCAAAGCGCAAACGGGTCAGGCCAGAGCGTTCATGTTGCCGTCGCTGCTGCTCAGCTTGAAGGGCGGTCGTGAGATATCTACGCCGGGCGCGGAGTTGGACCCGACCACTGGCAAGCAGATGCAACGTAGCGACCATTCCCGTCAGGATAAGACACTCACACTTACCCAGCCTTTGCTTGATCTGCCCAATCTGTATGACTGGAAGCGTCGCGAAGTTGTGGAAAAATCACGTCAGGAAAGCGTGCGGTCGAGTGAAGGTGATACATACCTTGCCACCGTGAATGCTTACCTTGCTTTGGTTTCTACACGTATTCAGTCCGGCATGGCGCAGGATTACGAAGCCCAGCTACAAGAGCTGTTCAAATATATTGAAAAACGCGCCGGTGCCGGTGCAGCCAGCAACTCTGACAAGGAACGGGTTCGTGCGCGTACCTTGAATGTCCGATCCTCCAGAATTGAGCAGGACGCCGCGCATGCTGCTGCGGGAGTGGAGTTTGTCCGGCAGGTCAATCTTGCCCCGAGTTCCTTGCGGTTGCCGGATCTGGAAGATGTGGGCGTGTCGATCGTGCCCCCAACAGTTGAGCAGGCGATGCCGATCGCAATCGAATCGAACCCTGATATTGCCGTGTTGCAGGCTGAATTGAATGCTGCTGAAATTGATCGAAAAGCTGCCAAGGGCCGCTATTTGCCGCGTGTGAATGTCGAATACTCCGATACGGATAGTGTGCATGCTGGCGGCGCAGCGGGCGATCAGCACGACCAGCGTTTGATGCTGGTGATGAACTGGTCGATCTTTAACGGCGGTGGCGATCTCAAATACAACGATGAAAAGAACGCTCGCCGTGATGAAATAAAATACCGGCTGGACGATCAACGTCGCCGTGTTCTGCAGTCCCTGTCTGCGCAATATGCGACCCTTGAGGCAACGCGCGAACGGATTGCTTCCGGCTATCGTGAACTGGAATCGATCTCGACAGCGGCCAAGGCCATGTCCAGCCGTATGGTTTCAGGTAACCAATCCCTGCTGGATATGCTGGATGTCTATGATCGGTTCTATCAGGCGCGTATTCATCTTGTGGTCTTGCATGTTCAGGAGTTGGGTGCAGTCGCTCAAATTGCACGTCTGGTGCAGGGAACGCCCCGCCAAGATGGTGTTGCCAGCCTGCAACAGCTCCCTGAGCTTAACTGACAGATGACTTCAAGGACATAATTTATGGCAGTCGATTCTGGAAATAGCGACGGGTCAGATATCTTTTGGCCTGGCTACGTTGATGCTGTGACGAATCTGGTGCTGAATCTATTGTTCATGTTGACGATCATGATCGTCGCGGTGTTCATGTTTGCGCTGGAATTAAGTCGCCACAAAGATGACAAGCCAGTGCCCGTCGTAGAAACGCCTATCGTCGACAAAAAGCAAACCATCCCCAATAAAGACACGGTAGCCGAAGTCGTCAAGACAAAAGACAGTGAGATTCAGGCGCTTCAGAAACAGTTGGAAAGTCTGAAGAAACAGGTCCTGGTTCAGAATGACATGCGAGGTGCTCAGAAGGTCGTCACTGCCAAAACACCGATTCCAAAGCCAGAAAAGGACCTTGAAAAATCAGCGCTTTCCGGTGGTGGTGTTGTCGTCAATTTCTTGCTGGATGCGGTGACGCTGAGCGCTGCTGAAGCCGAAACGCTGCGCAGTTCGCTTGCGCCGATTGCTGCCAAGGGGTCGGCTCGCGTTGAGGTGTTTGTCCCCGCAGGCTTTACTGAAGCGAAGCGCCTGGGATTCTATCGTGCCATGGCAGTTCGTAATCAACTGATTGAGATGAATGTGCCAGCAGAAAAAATTGATGTATCGATCCATGAAGGCAAGAGTAACGCAGACAACTCCAAGGTGCTGGTGTCAACACGCTAAAAGAAATGCTGAAACTTAGATCTCTGCTTTCAGAGTTGCATCCGCGAGCAGTTTTTGTGCTGGTTGCGTTAATGTCCGGCATCAGTTTTCTGATTTGGGCGGCGCTTGCCAATGTAGATATTATTGTACGCACAGAAGGCAGAATCGTGCCGGCGGGCAAGTCTCAGATCGTGCAGCATCTTGAAGGCGGTATCGTGCGGCGTATTCTCGTGCAGGAAGGGGAAGTCGTGCATGCAGGACAAACCTTGATGGAGTTGTCTGACATTCAGGCACGGTCGAACCTTGAGCAGGGGCAATCCAAGTCAGCGGCGTTACGCGGGCGTGAGGCTCGATTGCTCGCAGAATCAACGGGTGCCGGCAGCATTACTTTTCCTGCTGACATGGTCGACAAGGAAGTGCGGATTTCCGAAACAGGGGCATTTCAGACACGTTTGGCAAGGGTTGGCGAAGAAGTCCGTGTCTTGCGTGACCAGACGGCACAAAAGCGAGGCGAAATCGCCGAGGCCGAGAGTCGCCGAAAGAATCTGGTTTCAGAGTTGGAAGTTGCTCAACAGCAATACCATGTGATCGAAGGGCTGCGCCGGAATGGCGCGGCTTCCAACCTGGAACTGCTGGATAGTCAGTCACGAGTTCAGCGCCTGACTTCGCAGATTGCAGAGGCCGAGTCAGCCATTCCGCGGTTGCGTGCGGCGATGGCTGAGAGCGAATCCCGTATCGGCGAAGTATGGGCGCGATACCGCGCTGAGGCCTCTTCGGAACTGACGCAGGTACGTGCGGATCTGGATAAGTCTGACCTTGAAATCGATTCCAACAAGGATCGACTCGATAGAAATGAAGTGCGCGCGCCGGTGTCAGGGTTTATCAACAGACTGGCGGTTTCGACAGTCGGAGGCGTGGTAAAGCCTGGTGAGGTGCTGATGGAGATTACACCAGATGACAAGGGTGTAATGGTGGAGGCCAGGGCTCGGCCGAATGATCGTGCCAATCTCCGCAGCGGTCTTAAAGCCAGGGTGCGAATAGGAGCTTACGATTATGCAACTTTCGGCACGCTTGAAGGTAAAGTGACCGAGGTGAGTGCCGATACACTGGTTGATGAGCGTGAGGGGCGTTACTACCGCGTGATGGTCAAGGCCAACGCGAATGGAAACCCGAAGATGGCTACCGTGCCGGGCATGACGGCTGTTGCGGATATCGTTGTAGGAAAACGTACGGTGCTTTCATACCTGCTGTCGCCGTTGTTGCGTTTTCGTGATGGTGCGTTTCGAGATCCAAGGTAGGCATTGGATCGGCTGATGTGGATCAAGATCAACAGTTTTAATTGACGGAATAAAACATGTACAAACGTCTGAGAATTTACTACCTCTACACAGCGCTGCCGTTCCTGATGCTTTTGCTTGCGGCCGGCGTCTATCACAAGGCGATCATCAAGACGATCGTCAGCAATCCCCATCCACAGGTGAACTACCTGATTTTTGCCATTACGCTGGTGGGCGGTGTCCTGATTCTGCTTAATATCGGGAAGCTGATGCAGGAAGGCAAGAAGCTTGGCGAGTTCGTTGAGGCCAAGCGCGCAGGAACATCAGATGACGATCTGCAAGAGTTGGCTCTGAACTACGATGCTGACATCGCCTATGTGCTCCGCATGATTGCGGCATCCTCTGGCCGCTCCATCACGCACCAGGAACAGATCGCCATTGAAACCGAGCTTCACAAGGCCGAACAGCGCATTAACAGTCGCAACGCTTTACCGCAGTTTCTAGGCGGGCTGCTGGTGGGGATGGGGCTGTTGGGAACTTTTATCGGACTGTTGGCGACGCTGGATGATATCGCGCTATTGATTTCCAGCTTTGGTACGCTGGACATGAAAACAGCGGATCCGATTCAGGTATTCGGGCTGATGGTGCAGCGCATGGAAGCACCAATGCACTCCATGGGGATCGCATTCTCGGCATCAATGTATGGCCTGTTGGGTTCGATTATTCTCGGCTTTATGATGGTGTCAGTCAGGCGCTGTATGAGCGAGATCATGTCCATTCTCGGCTCAGAGGTGGCGCAGCACATCGAATTCGCTTTGGCTCGTGATGGCTTTGCCTACAGCAAGAGCGGTCTTAAGTTGGGGCTGGGAAAGCGTGCAGCAGAGCCACTGGCATTGCGTGATGTTGTGGCTAAACCAGCCGTTGCTGGTGTGACTTTGCCTGGATCTCAGCCAGCCGCAGCTTCTGCACCGCAGGGCGCGCAGTCGACCTCAGAATCTTCAGCCACTACTGATGATCTTGGATTGCCCAAGCTGCCTGCCGCAGTCAGTGGAGAGCTTTTCACAGAAGAAGTCAGAATCCTGCGCCGTATTGAAGAACGCATGGCTGAATCGGCACGACTACAGGAACGTGGACTCAGCACTGAAATCGATGATTTTCACAAGCAACGCGCCGAAATGCTACGTGCGCTGGCTGAAAACTCTGAGGCGTCCAATAACTTCCGAAGTGAATTGCAGCGCGTTGGCCGGCAGATGGGCACTATCCTCAATCTGATGGAAAAGGGCAATGGGGACGTGTTGCAGCAAATGACGGATATGAAGCTGGACATGGCTGATGGTTCTGCTGAAAGCCGGAGACTGTTGACCACGCTGGTGGAGTTGTTCAGGTTGTCGCTGGAAGAGCAGCGCGCCACAAGAATGTAAATGCAGTAGCAGACAAACGTATCCTGCAACCCGCCTAACGGTGGTGTGCCCCTTGGCTTCACGAAGTAGGATGCAAGTGTGGTAAGCGACTGGTGATGCGGTCAGAGTGTGCATAAACAACGGGGAATCTCCCCGGGAGAGTACGTCATGGCAACCCAGAAAACGACCAAAGTCGAACATGTGGCATTGCAGCCAGCCGAAAAGACCAACCATCAACCCTTGGTGGTCGGTGATCTTGTCCGCGCCACTGTGACGCCGGATGGCGCTATTGCCGTTAAAGAGGCATTGAATGCGCTCAAACTGGTCGATGTTGCCGATGTTGATTTGCTGCTTACGTTTGCCAATGGTGATCACGTCATCATCTCAAATGGCGCACTGGATGCACTGAGCCCTAACCCGCCTAACGCGATCTTTACCGATAAAATCATTGGCCTGCCAGAGTTGTTCAAGCTGGTGGGTGTGGCTAATCCGGCCAAGGCCGGTAGCCTGCGGCTGGTTTCCGAAAATATCGATGCCAATCCGCCTCCTGAAGATAGTCCCCCTCAGATCGAGCAGCAACCTGACCTGTCTCCACCGGCACCTCTAGCTAAAGTGGGAGCAGGTACGTCGAGTGCTGGCAAGGGTGCGGGAAATGGCATTGGGGCTGGTGGTGGCGAGGGGGATGTCCCTGCCACTGTGGTGCCTCAAGTCGTTCCGTCGGTGGCCTCATATTCACGCGGGCATCCGACGCAAAGCGTTCAGGATTTGTTTTCGAACAGTGGCATCAGTACGCAAGCGGCTTTGTACACTTCGTCCGCTTTCAAGGTCACCCCGACAGATCGCACGGATCTCCCACTGGGGGCCTATGATCCTACAGCAACCACAGCCCAGCTTGCCGTTCGTTCGAGCCCATCCGCACAGGCAACGCGGGAAATCATTCATGGTACCGGTGGTGCCGATACGATTGATTTCAACTCTGCATTCAGCCCCAGTGTCGGACAATGGAGCAAAGATTTACACCTGACATTTAACGGTTACTCGTCACTAGATTCAGTACAACTTGTTTTTAATGCCGCCGCAATTCTGCAAATAGGTGGCGGTGACCCAAATGGTTTCCAGCTCGTGGGGCCTGGGGTTACCCGCGATGCACCTACATCCAATTCCTGGCATATCACCCCCACAGCAGACATGCTGACCAAGGGTATTGATGTGCAGATTATTTATAACGTTAACGATAGCCATGCCCCCCTGAATTTTGGGGCAGATCTGGTTGTTAATGGACATGCCGGCCCGATAGTAGTGCCGACTGATTACGTCAATCTTTCTTTTGCCTGGTTGGATGCAGTTACGCCAGCTGACTTTACTGTCACGGATGATCAAGGTAACAACCGGATGATATTGCCGCGCAGTGGCGTTGGCATGGAAATTTTTGCCGGAGCGGGTGATGACTTAGTGAATGCAGGCGCTGGCCCCGATCTGGTTCATGGCGAAGCTGGTAACGACACGCTTAATGGTGGTGCTGGCAACGATACGCTTGATGGCGGCTTGGGTGCCGACCATATGGATGGCGGTGCGGGTATCGATACGGCAACATACGAGAACGCGACCACTGGCGTCAGGGCCGGGCTGGATAACAATCCGAGTGCCAATACTAATACTGGTGAGGCTACTGGCGATTCCTACGCCAATGTCGAAAACCTGATGGGCTCGTCGCATGACGATATTCTGATCGGTAATCTGGCGAATAATTTGTTGAGTGGTGGCGGCGGTAATGACACCCTGATCGGCGGCTATGGCAGCGATACGCTGGATGGCGGCGCTGGTAACAATACCGCTAGCTATGAAGATGCTATTTATGCGATCAAGGCGGATCTGACTGCCGGCGTCGGCACAGGGGATCGTGCCGAAGGGGATGTTTATATCAATATCCAGAACCTGATTGGGGGAACGGGTAACGATACTCTGATTGGCGATGCCAATGCGAATCTGCTGAGCGGTGGCGCTGGCAATGATTTACTACAAGGCATGGGTGGTGGAGATACACTGGATGGCGGAATTGGCACTGATACTGTCAGCTATGCCTATCTGACGACCGGAGTATCAGTCAATCTGACGACACAGTCCGGTGCAATTGGCGATACCTTGATTTCCATCGAAAATGTCACCGGTGGTAGCGGCAACGATACGCTGATCGGTGTTGCGGGTGTAGCCAACGTGCTTGATGGTGGTGCAGGCAATGATTTTATTGAAGGTCTGGGTGGTGATGGAACGCATGGAGACACGCTGCTGGGTGGTGCCGGCACCGACACCCTGAAGGGTGTCGGTGGATTGGATTCTCTAGTTGGCGGCGCGGATAACGACACCCTGATCGAGATTGTCGGCAATAACACCCTCGACGGCGGTTTGGGCACCGATACGGCCAGCTATGAA